>Ga0179592_10000211_pt1 | contig 23623 bp, 14 predicted proteins | sample CZODoug2_1_08_16_FD_148623 | JGI IMG/M metagenome (GOLD analysis project Ga0179592, IMG submission 148623) | Vadose zone soil fungal communities from Angelo Coast Range Reserve, California, USA - CZODoug2_1_08_16fungal (Illumina Assembly) | ecosystem: Environmental > Terrestrial > Soil > Vadose...
GGAGGGTATTCCCCAGATCGCGTGCGTGATGGGGAGCTGTACCGCGGGCGGCGCCTATGTGCCCGCGATGTCCGACGAGAGCGTCATCGTCAAGAATCAGGGCACTATTTTCCTGGCGGGGCCGCCGCTGGTGAAGGCGGCGACCGGCGAGATCATCTCCGCCGAGGAATTGGGCGGTGCCGACACCCATGCCCGCCGGTCGGGCGTGGTGGACCATGTGGCTGAGAACGACGTACACGCCCTCAGTATTGTGCGCGACATCGTCGGCCGCTTGAACAAGGTCAAAGAGCCCAGCGTCGAATTGCGGCCGCCGCGGCCGCCGAAGCTCGACCCCGCGGGGTTGTATGACGTCATTCCCTCCGACGTTCGCGCGCCTTACGACGTGCGCGAGGTCATCAAGAGGATCGTCGACGGTTCCGAATTGCACGAATTCAAAGCCTTGTACGGCACGACGCTCGTCTGCGGCTTTGCGCACGTGTGGGGAATCCCGATCGCCATCCTGGCCAACAACGGCGTGCTGTTTTCCGAGAGCGCGCTGAAGGGCACGCACTTCATCGAGCTCGCGTGCCAGCGACGGATCCCGCTGCTGTTTCTGCAGAATATTTCGGGCTTCATGGTCGGCGGCAAGTACGAAGCGGGCGGAATCGCCAAGGATGGTGCGAAGCTCGTGACCGCCGTCGCCACCGCATCCGTGCCGAAAATCACCGTGCTCATCGGCGGCAGCTTCGGCGCCGGCAACTACGGGATGGCGGGGCGCGCCTACTCGCCGCGCTTCTTGTTCAGCTGGCCCAACAGCCGCATCAGCGTCATGGGCGGCGAACAGGCCGCGTCGGTGCTGGCGACGATCAAGCGTGATGCCATGGAAGCCCGCAACGAGGCGTGGACCGCCGACGAAGAGGCGGCATTCAAGGCGCCGGTGCGCGCCCGCTACGAAGCGGAGGGCAATCCGTACTATGCGACCGCTCGGTTGTGGGACGACGGAATCATCGATCCTGCGCAGACCCGCGACGTCTTAGGGCTGGCCTTCGCCGCGACGCTGAACGCTCCGATCCCGGTTCGGCCGCAATTCGGCCTGTTTCGGATGTAGCGCATGATCGAATCGCTGCTCATTGCAAACCGAGGTGAAATCGCCAGCCGCATCATCCGCACCGCCCGGCGGATGGGTGTGCGCACCATCGCCGCCTACTCGAGCGCCGATGCCGACGCGCCCTTCGTGAAGCAGGCAGACTCCGCCGTCGCCATCGGAGCGCCACCGGCGCGCGAGAGTTATTTGTCCGCCGACAAGATCCTTGCCGCGGCCAAATCGAGCGGCGCGGCGGCGATCCACCCGGGCTACGGATTTTTATCGGAAAACGCCGAGTTCGCCGATGCCGTGCTCCACGCCGGGCTCATCTGGGTCGGGGCTCCGCCGGCCGCGATTCGCGCCATGGGACTGAAGGATGCGGCCAAGGCCCTGATGATGCGCGCCCATGTGCCCGTGACCCCCGGCTACCTGGGGGCGGATCAGGACCCGAAAGCGTTGAGGAGCGAAGCCTCCGCCATCGGGTATCCGGTTCTCATCAAGGCCGTCGCCGGCGGCGGCGGCAAGGGCATGCGGCGCGTCGAGGGCGAGTCGGGTTTCGAGGAGGCACTTGCCTCCTGCCGGCGCGAAGCAGCGGCGGCGTTCGGTGACGATCGCGTATTGATCGAAAAATACATCCGTTCTCCGCGACACATCGAGGTGCAGGTCTTCGGCGATACCCACGGGCAGATCGTGCACTTGTTCGAACGCGACTGTTCGCTGCAGCGCCGCCATCAGAAAGTCATCGAGGAAGCGCCGGCGCCGGGCATGGATGCCGAGACGCGCGAGTTCGTCTGTTCGATCGCGGTAAAGGCAGCGCGGGCAGTGAACTACGTGGGTGCGGGCACCATCGAGTTCATCGCGGATGCCTCCCAGGGGCTGCGTGCCGACAAGATCTGGTTCATGGAGATGAACACGCGGTTGCAGGTCGAACATCCGGTCACCGAGGCGATCACCGGCCAGGACCTCGTCGAATGGCAGTTGCGAGTGGCCAGCGGCGAGCGGTTGCCGCGCGCGCAGCAAGATTTGCAGATCGACGGCTGGGCGATGGAGGCGCGGCTGTACGCCGAAAATCCGACGGCGGGTTTTCTGCCGTCCACCGGCCCTCTCCGGCATTTTCGCCTGCCCGTGGGGCCGCGTGTCGACAGCGGCATCGAGGAGGGCGGCGAGGTCACGGGCTACTACGATCCGATGATCGCGAAATTGATCGTCCACGCCCCCAACCGCAAGGCGGCAGCCCGCAAACTCAGCGCCGCGTGCGCGGGCGTTGAGGTCTGGCCGGTGCGAACCAACGCCGCGTTTCTCGCACGCGTGGCCGGTGATGCCGCGTTCATCGCGGGTGACATCGACACCGGCTTCATCGAGCGTCGTGCAGCAACTCTGATTCCGGCGCCCGAACCCGCCGAGGCGGTGGTGCAGGCGGCGGCCCGCGCACTGCGCCAGGAAGGTGGACTTGAACTTGGACCCTGGGGCAACCTGACCGGTTTTCGGCAAAACGCTCCTGCATGCGCAAAGATCGATGTCGCCGTGGGCAGTACGCCGTACTTCGTGACGGTCGATCCCGCGCAGCCTCCGGAGCCGGTATCGATCGCGAGCATCGACGGTCAGCGGGTGCTGTTCCGGCGCGGGGAGGCATGGAACTTCGGCCTGCCCGACAGCGTTCGAGTCGCCGGCGCCGTCCAAGCATCGGATGGTGCGTTACAGTCGCCGATGCCGGGCCGCATCGTCAGCGTGGCGGTGCGCCTCGGGCAGATCGTGACCAAGGGCCAGACTCTCCTCACGCTCGAGGCGATGAAGATGGAACATGCGCTGATTGCCCCGTTCGACGGCACGGTCGATGAGCTGTCGGCGTCCGTCGGCGATCAGGTCGCCGAAAATGTTACGCTGGTGCGAATCGCAGGCCCGGCTTAGGCCCAATCGCAAACCCGGCGTAGGCTCCTCGCAATCCCGCCTCAGGGCCCTCGACTAGAACGCCGCCTCCTCGAGCGCCATCATCGAGGCCTTGCCGGACTTGATGGCGTACAACAAGGCGCCGACCTGGGGCAGGATGCGATCGACGTAGAAGGCCGCCGTCGTTCGTTTGGCCTGATAGAACGCGGCGTCCTCGCCCGCGGCCCCGGGCAGTTTATCGGCGGCCACTTTGGCCATGCGGACCCACATGTATCCGAGAGCCACCAATCCCAGCATCCGCAAGTAATCCGTGGATGCCGCGCCGGCTTCTTCCGGATCGCTGAAACTCTTCTGAGCGATGAAGCCGGTCGCAAGCTGCAGCGCGCCGAAAGCCTTCGCCAAGGATTGTACGAGCGTGCCGACCTCGGGATCCTTGCCGTACGCCTCGATGAATTCCGCGACCGGGTGGAAGAACCGGCGCAGCGACCGGCCCATGTTCGCCGGCATCTTGCGCCCCACGAGGTCCAACGCCTGCACGCCGTTCGTGCCTTCGTAGATCATTGCGATGCGGGCGTCGCGCACGAATTGTTCCATGCCGTGATCGACGATGAAGCCATGGCCGCCGTAGGTCTGCAACCCAAGATTGGCGGCCTCGAATCCTAGATCCGTGAACAGGGCCTTCACCACGGGTGTCATCAAGGCGATGAAGTCCTCGGCTTCCGACCGTTCGGGCGACTCCGGCAGCCGCTCCATGCGATCGAGCGCGTTCGCCACCCACACGCCGAGCGCGCGGCAGCCTTCGTTATAGGCGCGCATGGTCATGAGCATCCGGCGCACGTCGGGATGGACGATGATGGGATCGGCGGACTTCTCGGGGTGCTTGGTGCCCGAGAGCGAACGGCCTTGCAGCCGATCCTTGGCGTAGGCGACGGCGCTCTGATACGCCACCTCGCCTATACCCAAGCCCTGGGTGCCGACCGACAGGCGTTCGCTGTTCATCATCACGAACATTGCGCGCATGCCCTTGTGCGGTTCGCCCACCAGGAAGCCGGCGGCCTCATCGAAGGAGATCTGACAGGTCGCGGACGCCTTGATGCCCATCTTGTGCTCGATTCCCGTGCACTTGACGCCGTTGCGCGGACCCACGCTTCCGTCGGCATTCGGCAGAAACTTCGGAACGACGAACAGGCTGATCCCTTTGATTCCCGGCGGCCCATCCGGCATGCGGGCGAGCACCAAGTGGAGGATGTTCTCGGTGAGATCGTGTTCGCCCGCCGAGATGAAAATCTTCGAACCGGTGATGCGATAGCTGCCGTCGGCCTGCGGCACCGCTTTGGTACGCAGCAGCCCGAGGTCCGTGCCGCAATGCGACTCGGTCAAGCACATGGTGCCGGTCCAGCTACCGTCGACCAGTTTCGGCAGGTACAGGTTCTTGAGCGCGTCGGAGCCGTGGCTCTTCAGTGCGAGGTAGGCGCCATGCGAGAGACCCGGATACAGTCCGAACGATAAATTGCAGCCGCAGATCATTTCTTCGACCAGCTTGGCCGCACTCTGCGGCAGCCCCTGGCCGCCGTACTCCGGATCGGAACTGAGCGCGCCCCAGCCGCCGTCGATGAACGCCTTGTACGCTTCCTTGAATCCCTTCGGTGTGCGCACCACGCCGTCCTCGTAGCGGCAGCCCTCGGCATCGCCGCTGGCGTTCAAGGGGAGGAGCGTCGCGCTGATGAACTTGCCCGCTTCCTCGAGAATGGTGTTCAGAAGATCCGGCGTCATCTCCTCGAGCCCCGGCAATTGTGCGAGGGCCGAACTGTCGTGAAGCTCGTGGATCACGAAGCGCATGTCGCGGAGCGGCGGGGTGTAGGTTTGCATAGGTGTCAGTCTCCTGCTAATTCCGCAAGGGTTTGCCGGTCACGAGCAGATGCTCGATCCGCGCCAGCGTTCCTGGAGTCTTCATCAGCCGCATGAACGCGGTGCGCTCCAAAGTCAGTAATTGGTCTTCATTCACGAGGTCGACGGGGTCCGCGGCGCCGCCGGACAGAACCTCCGCGAGGGCCCCACTCACCACCATGTCGTGGTCCGTCGCCATGCCCCGATGATGAAAACCCTCCGCGGCCATGGTGAAGGCCAACTTGCCCGCGGCGCCGGGGAGCTTCAGGTCGACCGGCTGCGGCGGAACGTAATTCACCGCCAGCTGGAGCGCACGCGCCTTCGCGTCCGCCAGCAGCCGATAGCGATTCATGGTGATGCCATCGTCGGGACGCAGGAACAGCAGTTCCTTGGCCTGCGCGGCGGATTTCGACACGGTCGCAGTGCTCACGGTCTCGAATACCTTGGACGGTGCCGGCATCGGGCCGCGCGGCAGCAAGCCGCTGGTCGACCACCTGCTCAACATCTCCTTGCAGCCTCCCCAGCCCGGCACCACGCCCACACCGCACTCGACCAGACCGATGTAGCTTTCGGCATGGGCCTGTACCGCGTCGCTGTGCAGCAGGATCTCGCAGCCGCCCCCCAGCGCCATGCCTGCGGGGGCGCTGACGACGGGAAACGGCGCATATTTCAGCGCCTTGTAAGTCTGCTGGCCGGCAGCGATCAATTTCTCGATTTCGCTCCACGCGGCAATGTTGGCCGCGAAAATCGCCAGACCCAGGTTGGCGCCCACCGAAAAATTCCGCCCCTCGTTGTAGATCACGAGCGCTTTGTACTTCTCTTGGACCAGGGGAATGGTCTTGCCCAGCAGCCCGATGATCGCGTCGTCGAGGGAGTTGCTCTTGCTGGTGAATTCGAAACACAAGACGCCGTCGCCGATGTCCCACACGGCGGCGGACCCATTCTTTAGCACCGGCTTCGCGACTCGCTTGATGTCCTCGAGCATGATCACACCGTCCGGGCGATGCAGGTCGTGATAGGTGCGGTCGGCGCCGAGGTACTGCCTGCGGCCGTCGTGCAGACGGTAGAAGCCCTTGTCCTCCGCCGCTTTGAGCAGCTCCGGCACTGGCAGCCCGTCTTGTTCCAGCCTGTCGGCGAGCCATCTCGCGCCCACCTTGTCGACGAGTTCGAAAGGGCCCCATTGCCAGTTGTAGCCGAGGCGCATGGCCTCATCGATGTCGGGAATATTGTCCGAGGCCGCAGGGACCAGCGCCGCCGCATACGCGAGCGTCCGCCCGAGCACGCGCCATGCATATTGGCCGATCTTGCCGGGGGACGAGAGAAGAACTCGCAAGTCCTTCCCCGCAGCCGCGAGTTCCGGGAGGTCCCGCCTCTGTTCGGCGCGATAAACACCCGAACCCAAGTCAATGGCCTCTTTGACCTTGCCGCCGCCCGCGCGATTCAAGCGGTAGAAACCGCCCTTGCCCTTGCGCCCGATGTAGCCCTCGGCAATCATCTTTTGAATCAGGGGCAACTCGCGGTTCGCCGCATGAAAGGCGTCCGCCGGGGGCAAGGATTTCGCCAGGCTCGCGTTGATGTGCGGCATCAAGTCGAGACCGACCAGATCGATCAAACCGAAGACGCCGGTTTTCGGGATGCCCATGGGCTTGCCGATCACGGCGTCGGCCTCCTCGACTGTGAGACCGAGATCGATCGCCTCGATCACCCCCACTTGCAGCCAATAGACGCCGAGGCGGTTGGCGATGAAGCCCGGACTATCCTTGCAGCGGATGATGCTCTTGCCCAAGACGCGATCCGCAAACTGAGCGACCGTATCGGCCAATTGCGGATCGGTCTTGGCGCCGGTCACGATCTCCAGCAAGCGCATGTAGCGCGGCGGATTGAAGAAGTGCGTGATGAGGAAGTCGCGCGCAAATGCGTCGCTCAACCCTTGAGTCAATGTGGCGAGAGGAATGGTCGATGTGTTGGACGACACCGCGGTGCCCGGCCGGCGCACCGCATCGAGCTTCTTATACAACGCCTGTTTCACGTCCAGACGTTCGACCACCGCCTCGATGATCCAGTCGCTCTCCGCCGCCTGCGCGAGATGGTCGTCAATGTTGCCGGCGGTCACGAGCTTTGCCGCCCGCGACGACATGAACGGCGCGGGCTCGGTCTTGAGCATCTTGGCGATTGCCCCCTCGGCCAGCGCATTTCGGTTGGCGGCGCCGTCGGGAACGATATCGAGCAGCAGTACGGGCACGCCCGCATTGGCAAATTGAGCGGCGATGCCGGCGCCCATGACGCCGGCGCCGATGACGGTGGCTTTATGGATGTGTTGCATGGAAAACGTCCTCTAGATTCGCTCGAGGATCGTGGCAATGCCCTGGCCGCCGCCGATACACTGGGTGGCCAGCGCATAGCGACCACCGACGCGCTGCAAAAGACTCGCCGCCTTGCCTACGATACGCGCTCCGGTGGCGCCCAGCGGGTGCCCGAGGGCGATGGCACCGCCGTCGATGTTCAGGGTCTCGTCGCGAATTCCGAGATCACGGGCGCAGGCGAGCGCTTGACTGGCAAAGGCCTCGTTCAATTCGACCACGTCGATGGCCGAGATCTCGAGCTTTGCGCGCAGCAGGGCTTTCTGCGTTGCACCGACGGGGCCGATCCCCATGATATCCGGCGCGCAGCCGGCGACCGCGACGCTGACGATCCGGGCGAGGGGAGTGAGTCCATGCTTTTCCGCGTAGTCTTCACTGCACACCAGCACCGCCGAAGCGCCGTCGGTCAGCGGAGATGCGGTGCCGGCGGTGACGCTGCCGCTCTGCGAGAAGGCGGGTTTCAATTGCGCCAGGCCGGCCGCCGTGGTCTCCGGACGAATGCAACCGTCGGTGTCGACCGTGCCGTTCTTGGTGGTGATGGGGACGATTTCGTTCGCGAAATTCCCGGCTTTCGCGGCGGCGGCGGCACGTTGCTGGCTACGCACCGCGAAGGCTTCTTGCTGCTCGCGGCTGATGTGCCACTTGGCCGCCACATTCTCGGCGGTGTCGCCCATGCTGATGTACGCCGCCTGTTTCGCCTGGAGCACGGGGTTCGGCATGGGATTGAATCCCAGCATGGGGACGCGGGTCATGCTCTCGACGCCGGCTGCGATGAACACGTCGCCCGCATCGAGTTGAATCTGGCCCGCGGCGATATGGATCGATTGCATCGACGAGCCGCAAAATCGATTGACCGTCATCCCGGCCACCGATTGCGGCAGCCCAGCCAAGAGGCCGATCAAACGGCCGACGTTGAAACCCTGTTCGCCTTCGGGAAACGCGCAGCCGACGATGAGGTCCTCGATGTCCTGCGGCCTGACGTTGGTGCGGTTGATCAGAGAGGCGACCACCTGTGCAGCGAGATCGTCGGGGCGCACGCGGGTCAGGGCGCCCTTGTTGGCCAGTGTGAAGGGTGAGCGGGCGTAGCCTGCAATGACGACGTTTTTCATTCTCGATACTCCGATTGCGTTACTTAGCCTGTCGTACGCCTAGCGCCGTTTCCCAACGCTTCGAGCGCGTTATGAGTCTGTGCTTCGACTTCGCGTAGTTCCCCTAGGGCCTCGTCGAGTGCGACCCGCTGATCCTCGAGCTGCACGATGCGCTCGTGCACTGCCGTGAGCAGCAGTCGAAGCTGTTTCGCTTGGGTGGGGTCAACGTCGTAGAGATCGAGATACTCCTTGATCTCGCGCAGGCTAAACCCTAGCTTCTTGCCGCGCAGGATCAGGATCATGCGCGCCCGATCGCGCAGCGTGTAGACGCGATTGTTGCCGGCGCGCCGCGGCGAGATGAGGCCCTTGTCCTCATAGAACCGGATGGTGCGTGCGGTCACGCCCAAGTCGAGGGCCAACTGGGTGACGGAATAGAACTGTCCCGTGGGCTCTCCATGAGCTTCCGGCGAAGGGCGGGTACTTGACGTATACGTTAACTCCATGGCGCATAGGATAACCTAGAATAAGGCAAATGCCAATAGAGGATGGGCGCTGCCAACCCCAGGTCGATCAGAGCTTATGAGTGGATAACAACAGGCTGGTTTCCGTGCCGGAGATCCCCTCCACGCGCCTGATCCGGCCCAATACCTCATCGAAGGACTGCAGCGTGTCGGCACGAATTTCAGCCACCAAATCCCAGCGCCCATTGGTGGTGTAAAGAGTGACTATGGCCGGATCGCCCCGCAAAGTGCGCAGCACGGGCTCGATCCGGTTGCCCTCGACGGCAATGGTCATGAGGGCGACGATGCCTTGCTCATCGATTTTCGGCCGCAAGCGAATGGTGTAGCCCGCGATGATCCCGTCGCGCTCGAGTTTCGCGAGCCGGTTCTGGACAGTCCCACGGGCGACTTTCAGAGACTTGGCGAGCGAGGCCGCCGGCATGCGTGCGTTCTCGCGCAGCAGTCCGATCAGTTTGCGGTCGAGGTCATCCATCCAGCTTGCGCTCCGGGGCACGTTTCCGCGGAAACCATGCGCATTATGCCATTTTTATCTGGCGAAATGCACAATGTGCGCCGCAATTTGTGCAGTTTGCTGTCTTCTTGTTGGCTGCGCCGACGACGATCATAGAGGGGCCCACCCGGGCTTGAGGGAGTTTCGGCCATGATCGACTACATCGGCGTCAGCGATATTCTGCGTCTCGTCACCCGAATTGGCACGGGCGCATTCATCGAGCGACTGGCGAACGAGATCGAGCATGATTACCGGCGTTGGAGCGAGTTCGAGAAGTCCGCCCGGCTTGCGAGCCATTCCGCGGTCGGCGTCATCGAACTCATGCCCACCAGCGACGGACGGCTGTATTCCTTCAAGTACGTCAACGGTCATCCCAAGAATACCGCCTCCGGACTTCTCACCGTCACGGCGTTCGGCGTCCTGGCCGACGTACAGACAGGCTATCCGCTCCTGCTCTCGGAACTCACCGTCACCACCGCCTTGCGCACGGCCGCGATGTCGGCGCTGGCGGCGCGGCATCTCGCGCGGCCGAACAGCCGCGTCATGGCGCTCATCGGCAATGGCGCTCAGAGCGAATTTCAGGCCATCGGATTTCACCGGATGTTGGGGATACGCGAGGTGCGGTTGTTCGACACCGATCCGAAGGCGACGGCCAAGCTCGAGCAGAATTTACGAGCCCTGCCCGAACTCGACGATCTCAAGATCGTCCGCGCAGCATCGAGCGCGGAGGCCTGCAAGGGGGCGGACATCGTCACGACCGTGACTGCGGACAAGCGAAACGCCGTCATCCTGACGCCGCCGATGATTGCCCCCGGGATGCATTTGAACGCCGTCGGCGGTGATTGCCCCGGCAAGACCGAATTGCACCCTGACCTCCTGCGCATGGGCGGCCTTCGGGTATTCGTCGAATACGAACCCCAGTCGCGCATCGAAGGCGAGATTCAGCAAATGCATCCTACGTATCCCGTGACGGAGTTCGCCGACCTTGCGCGCGGCGCGGCGCAGGGGCGCACGGATGCGGGAGAGATCACGGTGTTCGATTCGGTCGGGTTTGCGCTCGAGGACTATTCTGCGCTGCGGTTTCTGCATTCTCTGCTGAAGGAAGAGCGGGGCGGTACGCGGCAGATCGATCTGGTGCCCGATCTCGATAATCCGAAGGACTTGTTTGGCGGTACGTTGGGATTGGGTGCAAGGTCGCGCATCCGTAAGTCGGCATGAGCATCGTCATGAACACCCATGTCTCTCTGATCGGCGCTCCGAGCGATATTGGCGCCGGTACCCGCGGAGCCTCGATGGGGCCGGAGGCCCTGCGCGTCGCCGACATCCGTTCCATGCTGGAATCGCAGGGCGTTGATGTGTGCGATCGCGGCGATCTGCGCGGACCCGCAAATCCCGTGCAAGGACCGGTGGGCGGCTATCGGCACTTGGGCGAGGTGACCGAATGGAATCGCACGGTCCACGATGCGGTGTCCCGGGAACTCGTCGATTCCCGCATGCCCATACTGCTGGGCGGCGACCATAGCCTCAGCATCGGTTCCATCAGTGCGGTCGCTCGATACTGCCGCGAGCGGGGCCGGAAGCTCCGTGTGCTGTGGTTGGATGCACATGCCGACTTCAACACCAACGTGCTCACGCCCAGCGGCAACATTCACGGCATGCCGGTTGCCTGCCTGTGCGGCTACGGACCCAAGGACCTCATCGAGATGTCCGGGCGCGTTCCGGCAATACAGGCGGCGAACATCCGGCAAATCGGAATTCGCAGCGTCGATCAAGGTGAAAAGCGCTTCGTTCATGAAGTCGGACTCGAGGTGTTCGACATGCGCTTCATCGACGAGACCGGCATGCGCCAAACCCTGGCGAACGCCTTGGAGTCCCTCGATCGCGATACGCACCTGCACGTGAGTTTCGATGTCGATTTTCTGGATCCTGAAATCGCACCCGGGGTTGGAACCACCGTGCCGGGAGGGCCGTCTTATCGCGAAGCGCAGCTGTGCATGGAGATGATCGCCGACACGGGCTTGCTCGGATCGCTCGACATCATGGAGTTGAACCCTTCGCTCGACCTGCGCAATCGAACGGCGATGGTCGCGGTCGATCTGGTCGCCTCGCTGTTCGGCAAGAGCACTTTGATGCGGCGGGAAACACCGCAGGCGCCGTCGTTTCTGCGCGCGGTCTGATACATGCGCATCAACAGGTCGCTGTTGATCCATAAGTGACTGCCCGCCGCGCGCGATGGGCGGCAGAAAGTCGGCGATGGACCGCCTAACGGGTACCGGCGCGTGTCCACCGGCCGGCGACCCACCGACCGGCGAGTGATGATCTACTAGACGCCGCTGCCGCCGAGCCAGGCGAACCGTGATAGGATCATGGCCCCCACTCGGCTTGTCGAGGTGGGCTGGCTCGGGGCATGGCGCAGTCTGGTAGCGCATCTGGTTTGGGACCAGAGGGTCGCAGGTTCGAATCCTGTTGCCCCGACCAATTTCAAAATTTTCCGCGTTGAACGCCAGCGGCTTTGGCCGGCGGCCCGAAGGGCGAGGCGCGCAGCGCCGAATACTCCCTCTGCCCCCGACCAATTTCACAATGTCCATCCCGGACCTTGTACTGCGACCTCCGTCACCTTCAGAAGCACAAGCTTTCGTCGATAGCCGGGTATGCGCCCATCTACGTGAAAAGAAATGCGCGCCGGTTCCATTAACTCGGCTGGGAGTTCGAAGCATGAAGAAAGTTGTGGCGTGTGCGCTGTTTAGCGCAGTTGCGTTAAGTTCAATATCGGGATGCGGAGGCGGGGCCTCCGGCGCGAGCGCACCAGTCGTAGCAACACCGGCTGCGGTAACCGGCGTTCAGACGCCGAAATCCGTTTCTGTCGTGACCGCAACCTAAGGGGCGAATCTCATGCACACAACTAATTGCCTCTATGTTGCCATTGCAGCGTCATGTCTTCTGGGCACCGCCCGGGCGGCACCTCCTTCCACCTCTGCCTATGCCACCGATCCGCAAAGCGAGTACGTGCAGGATACGACGGCGGATAGCATCTCCAGCCTGAATATGGTGCTCTGTGTATTCGGGTCGATGGGCGCCGGATCCATGGTGAACGCAGGTCCGTATATCGCTCTCGTCGACATGAACAAATGCGACACCAAGAAGGCGAGCGGCGCCGCCGCCGGCGCGACCAACTATGCCACTGCGGTCCTCGACGTCACGCGTACCTCGAACAACGATCCCATGCTCGGCAAGGTGTGGCTCTCCATGAGCGAGCAAGGCAATGCCGTGGATGTGTTCATCCACTTGTCGGCCACCGAGTCGCCGTCGTCCACGCAGCCGTATGGATTATTTCGCTTGGACTACCTGGGTAAGAAGAACGGCGTAATCGGCTTCAACGGCTTCGTCGACTCGCAGGCGAGTTCGATCAGCCAGTTCGAAACCGGCAACAACTCCAACAACACCGCGATGGCGCTCTCCGCCAGCTCCACGACGGCGGGAGCGGGCACGATCACCACGGTGGGCGGTCCGGCATTCGACTTCGCGTACGACGCCACTCACTTCCGGCGCAGCGACGGCACCAACGACCAGTGCTTCGATCGATCGAAGGCCAATGCGCAGAAGTCCGTGTGGCAATACGGGACATACAATGCGTTGGACGGCTCTCGCGTCGACATGGCTCATCCCGGATTTCCAATCGTCGCCGCCTATGCCGGCACTTCGTACTATGGATTCGCGAATTATTGGGGCATCAACTTCCAGGGCCTGGACCTCAATACGATCCCCGACGCTCAACCGATTTCCGGCCTGACGGTTACCGATCAGCGTCCTTCCAATACAACCAGCTACACGTTGTCCAAAGTGGGCGGCAAGTTGACGAAGTGGACGCAGCAGGCGACAACGCTCGATTCGCTCAACAACATTCCATTCTCATTCGGCGGCGACTTGACCGGACTCACCGACAACAGCGCCGTGACCGGCTATCAGAATTGGCAAATTCAATGGAGTTCAACCACCCAGGCCTTTACCGTCCTCGGTATGCAGACCTGCGACAACAACGGCTGCGTCACAACGCCTCTGTCGCCGGTCGCCAACGTGATTGCCAACGGTTTCAACGACAAGCCTATTTCTGGATGGGCCGACTCTTACGGGGGCAACATCACCATTCCGTCGACGGGTGCTTCACACACGCCCGGCGACACGGTTTACTACTACCTGCAATCGACCGTGGTTCCCGGTTCTGCGGCCTTGAGTCTTTATTGTCTGAGTCAATGTCCGACGGCCACCTCCTTGACGGCCTTTACGACGGGCACCGCCCAGAGTTCGCCGTTTGGAAACGGCACCGATCAGCAGTGGTTCAGTGCGCCCGCGGCCAACACGGTGAGTTACTCGTTCGACGCCGGCGGCTTGGAGGATAGCTCGGGCGGCACAGCGCATGCCTTGGTGCTCGAACAAGCCAGTCAGTATCCGCAGGGTTCGATGTACGCCCAAAACGGCATCAATACGGGACGGTTGTTCGATGCGCCGTTGGTCAGCGCGAATTGCCCGATGGTAGTCGCCGGAACCGTCTGCGAACCCGCCAATCCGTCGAGCTACTACACGTGGGCCACGGGCCCGCAGCAGTGGCAGCAGTCGCTGTGGCTCAACAACGGGACGGCCATCGTGGCCATGGATGCACCGCAGAACATTTCATACACCGTCCCGAATGACCCCGCCGTGTATGGCAGCTATGCCGGCGTGCCCATCCTGCTGCAGTTCAACGGCTTCGGTAATTTGTACGGCATACCGGGTAGTTGCGTGGATCCGGTCAACAACGCCCCGGTGCAGTGCAATGTTCCAAACGCACGTTACGTGCCCCTGTTCGCCATCCCCGATGGCGCGACCATGACCTTACCGCATCCCTCAACTCCCATGATCGTCAAGGCGCTGAATGCGGAGATACGGCTGAAGAACCTGGGTGCGAACGCTGCCGCTTGCTCCTCGATGACCCTTGCGGGCATCGCGCCGCCCACCGGCGGAACGCACGACCCCAGCAACAGTGCGGATTCGTTCTATATCGGGGTCAAGCCCACGGTGACGGCAGCACCGAAAGTGATCGACGGCGTCGTCCAGCCTTAGCGCGGGGGCGGGGCGACGAGGCGTGGCGGCCGAATCTCGGGCTACTCCGAGCGCCGCCAACGCTTTGCGAGCTATGGCGGAGCGATGTCGCGGGAACCATTCCATGGTCGACCTCGCCACCGCACGCTACCGGCAATTTTGCATCGATCCACCGTGCAGGCAGGGCGGGGAAGGAGCGATTGGGCTTCAATTGCCGAAAAAGTCCTATATAATCCGCGCGCACTTCCGATTCGGTTTGCTTGGGACCCGAGCATCGGCCTGGGAAATACGTTTGGCGCTCTAAGTTTTTGTTTTGTAAGGCGCCCGTAGCTCAACCGGATAGAGCACCGGCCTTCTAAGCCGGCGGTTGCAGGTTCGATTCCTGCCGGGCGCGCCACCTCGTCTCGGCAGCACGACGATGGTGGACGTAGCTCAGCTGGTAGAGCCCCGGATTGTGATTCCGGCCGTCGCGGGTTCGAGTCCCGTCGTCCACCCCACCTTCAAAAGGGGTGTCGTGTGGAAGTGCGTTTTGGAGTAGAGGTTTTTTGTGCGGGCCGTTAGCTCAGCTGGTAGAGCAGTTGACTCTTAATCTAGTGGCTTTAGGTTAAAAATCAATTGGTTGGCCGTGACTTTTCTGCCCCAACGGTGCAGTTACGCTCCTCTTGTACCCCACTTAGTCGATTCATTGTGCCCCACGCCGGAGCGTGACCGGCCCCTCCTCGCTGGCTGCTACAGCAATCTCAACCTTGTTTCGACCCAACTGAAACCGACTCTCTCCTGTTCCAGCCGCACGCTTCGCCCCAGGCGGTTGTGCAGGAGATCGTCGTACAAAGATTTCTCATTGGCATTGAGTCGCGAAAGCGCACGGTTCGATGGCTTTTGCTCGTCGACCCACAGATTCTTGTGAGCGAGCAATGTGCTTCGATCCATCAGGAACGATTGCACGTGAGCGAACTGCGCCCTTAGTTGGTCCAGAATCGCAAAGCCGTGGGTGTCGATGTCGCCCCAGTAGTAAATTGCTCGTTGATGCAGCCAGCCGGCACCGGTGAGCACGTCAAACCCATAGCCACTGCCGAAAATCACGAGGCTGTCGGACATCAATGGGAAGGCCAAGAAATTGATTTCGTTTTCCGTGAAAAAGACTCGCGATGCTGAAGGAGAAAGCCGAGCGAACGTATCGCCGGTAATTGTCACGTCCTGATCAGTGCCGGAGGTCAGCAAGGCTTGACGGGGGTCCAGCACGCGTAGGCGAACACGAACTGGTTTATCCAGAAACCCAAAGCGCCGTTCAAATTGGCTGGCGCCGCGCGCCGATAGATCGATCACCTCGGCTGGTAGGCAGCGATCCAAAAGCTCGGATAACACGGTGCGATGGTCTTCGATAAATTTGCTGTGAATGCCGGGCAGATCGACCTGCCGCAGGTAAATACCGGGGCGAGGGTGGGTTTGCACCCAGGCGATGACATCCAAAAGCTGAGACCAGGCATCCATCAGATCGAGGGCGCGCAGCGGGTACTTGCCGAGCCACGGTAAGATAAGGGGGTGCTTCAGCCGGGTCTCGGCAAGTAGAGATTCGAAGCGCTGCGCTTCGCGACGCTTGTTGATCATGCCGACAGCGTCGTCAAGCGTGTCGATCCAAACCTCCTCGGGCACGCTATTGGCGCCGATTACGCGGTGTCGCACTTCACGCAGCACCACACGATAGCCCGGGCGGCGCCCGGTCTTCGCGCTCTGCTGCAATTCGCGAGCCCAGGTACGTACGCCATCGAAGCGTTCGGAGAGGTCTGTCGAAGTGGGCCGCTTCAGTGCGAGACGCAGGGGGAACATGTCGCCACGATCAAGCATGGCGGCGAGCAATTGCCCACGGTCCCAGAGCCTCTGAACCTGCGCATACAGGTCCGCTGGCGTCGCCCAATTCATGCTCCGCGCGCCGCTTTCTCGGCGCGATACTCCTCGATAGTAAGGTTGCGCAGACGCGATGAACGGCCTTCTTCGTTGTGGACGAAACCCACGTTCGAGACAAATGGCTCGATGACGTGAATCTTCTGCAGCGGCGTGACGATCAAGAGCTGGAGATTGAGCTGCTCGAAGAGCCGCAGTCCATATTGTGCCGATTCATCCGAGCCGCGGCCGAAGGCCTCATCGATCATCACGAAACGGAATGACCTCGAGCGGACGGCGCCCCATTCAAGGCCAAACTGGTACGCCAAGCTCGCCGCAAGAATCGTGTACGCGAGCTTTTCCTTCTGGCCGCCGGATTTGCCGCCGGAATCTGCGTAGTGCTCGTATTCGGTATTGTCTTCTCGCCAGCGCTCGCTTGCGGCGAAAACGAACCACTTGCGGACGTCCGTGACTTTTTCGGCCCAGCGGCGGTCGAGTTCGGCCGTGCCCTCGCGGCCGCGAAAGCGCTCGATGATGAGCTTGACTTGCAGGAACTTGGCTTCCGAATATTGAGTGTCGTCCGAGCCGGTGAGCGAGCCTTCGGTGCAGGCGCGCAGTTCCATCTGGAAGTCTCGAATGTCCGCGTCGGTCGAGAGCTGTGCCTCGAGCACGATGTAACGGCCGGGATTGTAGTCGATTCGGGTTAGCGACTCGTTGATGTGGGCAATACGTTCCTTGATCGTCTCGCGTTCGCGCGCGAGCTGCGACTGAAAATTCGCGACTTCTCGAATGGTGTTCTCGTTGAGAAGTTCCTTGAACCGGGCTTCGAAGGCGGGTAGACCGTCGGTAATCAGCTGTTCGAGCATGGCGCGATATTCGAATGCTGCCTCAATGCTGACATCGACCTCCCGAGTCTCGAGCTCGAAACTGTCCTTGTACTCGGTCATCGCCTTGATGATCTTCTCGCGCAAGCGACCGTGGCGCTTGTCCTCGATGTCGATGCGGTCCTGGAGCCATTTGCGCATGTCCTGTTCGCGGTTGTCACTGGATTCCACGGTCAGGTGATGCTCACCAAGCGCTTCGGACCGCAGCACGTCGACGCGGCTGAAGTAGGCTGCGCTCACGGAAAATGAAACATCATCCAGAACGACGCGGACCTGGCCGAGCAGGGCCTGCGCCTGTTCCTGCTTCAGGGTTGTTTGGGCGTGGTCGCGTTCGCGGTCCTTGAGAGCAGCCTCCGTAGCCGCGATTGATCCGACAACCGTAGCAAGTTGTTCAGTCAAAGTCCTGAGGAGATCCGAGGTTGCCTCGAGGGCGCGCTTTTCCTCCTGCAGCCGCGCGATCTCGGCCGCCAAAGGCTTCCAGTCGAGGTCGCGGAAGTCGCGGTACTCGTCCAGCTTACCCAGTGTCTCCAAGCGCTCCTTCAGTGACCGCTGCCTTTTCTGCAGGGCGGCGATATTACCGCCGATGTCCCGAAGCGTTGCTTCCAGCGTGCGTGTTCGGATTTCGAGAGCGGCGATCTTCGCCGCATTGCTCCAGCCGAGGACGTAGTGAGATCGGTCTTCGAGGCGGGTGCGATCGTCCTTGTCATGTCGTTCCCCAGGGGCCTTGATTTGGCCGGCGCGGGTCACCGCTCGGGTTTCGCGTCGGAACTGCTCTTGGTTGGCACAACAGGCGAAATCGAAGCGATGGGCGATTTCGCGTTCCAGCCAGCGAAAGAAGGGCGAGTCCGGCTTGACGTTCACTTTGCGCGCGAGCGATTGCAGGTGCAGCGAGGGTAGATCGGTGCGACCGTCCGGCCGCCCGTCTCGCACGCGGTAGTAGACGAGGCGCCCCTTGAGATGGGTTCGGTCCACCCACTCGGCAACTCGGGCATAGTGGGCGTCCGGAACCAATAACGAAAGGCCAAAGGCATGTAGCAGTCGTTCGGCGACGCCTTCCCAATCCTTTTCGTCATCGCGAACTTGGATGAGTTCGCCGGCGAACGGCATGTCGTCCTCATCGATCTGCAATGCCTCACACAGAGAGGAGCGCATTGCCACCTGCCGTGCATCGATATTGCTTCGTCGCGACCTCAGACTTATGACCTCCTCCAGCAGCGCGGCGTGTGCCTTCCGCCCTTCGGCAAACGCGACATGCGTTTCGTTTAGTTCGTTTTGAACCGCGGCTTCATCGTCCGACGCTGTCTCACGCAGTTCCCGGCAACTCATGCGCTGCGACAAAAAATCATCGGCGGTCTCCACCGCAGGCAAATTCAACCCGCGTCGCAATTCGTCATATCGCTGGCCTTTCTCGAGCCGCCGTTGGCGCTCTTCGTCCTTCTGACGCATTTCGCTTTCGATCCGCTCGAGCCGATCGCCGCCGTTGTCGGCTACTGCGCGGCGCAGTTCGTCCCGCTGCTGTATCCGACTGCTTTTGAGGTCATTGAGGTGGGTAATCTGGCTGTCGAGACGACTCAGATCGTAAGCTAGCTGATCGAGACGTTTGCCCAACAACTCGGCCTTGAGCCTCGCAAAATACGGCTTGAGCGCGTCCCGACAGGCACGGAGTTCTTCCGTCTCGGCAACGAGTTCGGCGTGCCGATTGCAGTCCTCGACGAGTGGCGTCAGCAGCGCGACTTGCCTCTTGGCCTTGACCACGGCTTCGTGCGCGCGATTTAGGTCATCGAAATGTGTAATTAACGCTTGTATGCGAGGCAGTACGTCGAAAGGTTCCAGCATATGACCGCGCACGAAGTCAGTGAGATTGCCAACGGACTTCATCGATACGGTCTGATGAAAGAGCTCGAGCGCCTGATCGCTTGAAATACCAAAGCGGCGACGAAAGAGCGCGCCATAAGGCGGGAACGAGTCTTCGATGTCCACGCCGGACGCACGCAGCCGCTTGCGCAGCTGTGCGATCTCGGTGCCGAACTCGGCGAAATCGCGGGCGATCGTCAGCTCGCGGTCGCAGACGGCGTAAAAGCGCGCCGGCTGGCCTTGCTGATCCTTCAACCAAAATACCTGTGCCAGTGTTACCGTTTGGTCGTAGCCAGCGTTATGAAATACCCCTAGGATCACCGAGTAACCGTTGTGGTCGCGCAATGCAACGGGTCGGCCTGAGCTGCTGATCTCGCTGCGCTCGGATTTGTAGTGTCCGAGCACGTATGAACGCAACGTGCGTTCCCGCGCGTCGGCGCCCGCGGCCTTGTTGTAGGCAATACGTTGGGCGGGGATCAATAGCGTCGTCACGGCGTCGACGAGCGTTGATTTTCCTGAACCGATATCGCCGGTGAGAAGGGCGTTTCGGCCATCGGTGTGCAAAGTCCACACCCGTCCATTGAATGTGCCCCAATTGAAGACCTCGAGGCGCTTCAATCGAAAGCCGGATAATTGCTCATCAGCCGAAAAGTCCAGTTGCGGCGCGTCATTCATCGGATGACTCGCCATGTGCGGCCGTCCGCGGCGCATCGATGGACGCACGATATTCCGCGAGACGCTGGTCGAACTCCGTCAACCATTGGGCGTCGACGAAAGCCTTGAGGATACGAAGTACTTCAATCATGTTTTCCTGGCCACGCAGTCGGCGCACGAAGCCAAGGTCGGCGATCTTGTTCAAATGCACGTCCACCTGGTCGACGATTCGCGTCTCATTGCTGCTATCCGGCAAGAACACACGAATCAGCTCAACGATTTCGCTGCGCGACAGAATCAGACGGGTATCGCCACCGCTGGCATCGAATTCCGCCAGTTTCTTGCGCAGGAGTGCCAGTAACAGGCTTACGGGAAACGACAGCGGACGGCGGGCGACGAGGCGCGGCAACTTCGGCGCGGATTGGTCGTCTGATTCCGGGCGTGATCGGAGAAATGCATAACCCTCGGCTTCATCCAATACGAGATCTAAGCCGAGCACCGCGACGTAATCGCGTACTCTGGACTGCAGATTCAATAGTGCGCTCCACGATGCAGCATCGGCGTCGCGATAAAACACGCCTTTGAGCAGCGGAATGACGACGGCCGGCAGTTCGAAGCGGGCGTCCGCACGCGATTGTTCCTGCGTTTCCCCAATGTTCATTGTTACCTCAAAAAAACGACGCGGGGTAGCCGTGCTTGCTTACTAAAGCCATCCGGCGTCTGCCATGTGACGGTGTCGGAGGCGGCCTCATCGACCATGGCCTTGATATTCTCGACCGCCAGCTGCAAATATGCCACGAGTTCGGCTAGACCTTGTTGCAACGGATGCAGATCAAGCAGTTCACGCAACGTGACTTGCGTTCGGTCCTGCAAGGCACGCCGAATGTGTCCGGCCAACGCCTCCTTGTCTACCACGAATTGCGCGAACAGAACGGCAGCGTCCATTGCCTCATCCCCGGCTTCAAGCCGCACGTCCGCGATCAGCGGCTTCAGCGGCGGCGTGTGGAGCGGGCGCTCCATGGGAAGGTCCAGGTCGGCGGCCGTGTCGGCTATCCACATGAAGACCCCAGCGGGCACATTTTCGCGCACCGCCACTGCACGGATCTCGATATTGCGTAGGATCTCCATGATGCGGCGGCTCTCGAGATACGCTTGGTCGTCCAAAAAGCGGCGCAATTGTTGCGACAAGAGTGCCACGGTGCGCTGTGTGTGATTGCCCGCATCCAACCAGTCGTAGTGCACCCGCCGCATCCGGATATCCGGTGAGAGATCGGCAATCGACGGTAATTGCAATACCCGGTCCAGCAGCTGTGTCAATTCTTCCTGCCTCGCCTGCGACATTAGAAAGTCCCAGAAGGCGCGAAAGCTGCGACCCTGATCCGAATCGGCAATGAGGTCACGTTCACCCATGATCTCCTGCAAAAGGGAACCCTTCGCGCCCTCCCACAGAGCGATGCGTTCGCGCACGCTGCGGTCCAGCGTGCGGAAGTTCTGCTCGACCTCGCGAAAGTCCGCGAGCAGCTCGCGAGCGATACTGGCGAATTGCACAAAGCGCTCCTTGAGTGCCGTGGAGTCGAGTAAAGGAACGTCTCCTTGCTGTATGCGTTCGATTTCACCGTCGATATCATCCCGACGCTTGACCAGCTCTCGAATGCGCGCTTTCGGATCGGCTTCGCTGCCTTCGCTCATCTGTCGCAGCAGATCGAATAATGTCAGCAGCCGCGATTCGGTGCCCACGAAGGGTCGTTTGGCAAGGCTTGCGAGCCAGGCGATAGTCCTTTCTGTGGCCGGGGTTAATTCGAAATGCGCCTCGTCCGACCCCGGGGGATAGTGTTTTCGAAGCCATCCCCTCTCGTTCGCGGTCCATTCGTTGAGGTATTCCATCGCGGACCTTGGAAATGTCTCGGTCCCCAATTGCTCGCGCAGCCCGAACAATTCATCTTCCAGTGCTTCTGCCAGGTCGGCGGCGCTCTTCATCCTTACATTGGGAGATACAAACGCCTTATGCAGAAAACTGGCGATGAGGGCGGCGTGCTCCGAGAGCAATAGACGCCAGGCAGGGTGCTGGCGACGAAGGATCTCGAGAGTTGCGTAATCGAGACTCAAACCAATCCCAGTGATACGTGAGCTCACGCTGATCAATCCGGAAAGCTATCGGGTCGCAGCGCCAAGAGAAATTCCTCGCACGGCATGCACAACACCCCGTCACGCTTTATCCGATCTTCGCCGCGGTAGAGCAGGTACCGCTGACTCTGCGGATAATCCTCGGCGAAATGCCTTAATGCAGTCAAATCGCTAGAGTCGACGCGTCTCGAGTTCTTCACCTCGATCGCATAGATTCCGGACTCTCCGTAGATCACGAAATCTACTTCGGTTCGTGATCGAGTCTGCCAATAGTACAAGCTGTGCTTGCCCTTCGAGTAGCTGCACCAGACATGCAGATGCTGAGCGATTAGTCCTTCTATCGCAGCGCCATCGAGTTCAGTGGTTGTATCGAGCGGTCCGGCAGGCCGGTTGGCGCGAAATACGCCGGTATCGAAGAAATAGAATTTGGGGTGAGCCGCAAGTTCGCGTTTGGCACGTCTAGAGAAGACGTCGATCCGAAATCCCAACAGTAGGTCCTCGAGAATTTCCAGATATCCTTCCACCGTTTTGCGGCTCACTTGGGCTTCGCGCGACACGTTGGCCAGATTCAGCACGGCCGCATGACTGAAGCTCATGGCTTGTAGGAAACGGGCAAAGGCACCGATGTTGCGCACCAGTCCTTCCGCCTGTACTTCTTCATGCAGATAGAGCGCATTGTAGGCATCGAGAACAGCAGTTGGATCGTCCGCCCCCCATACAACCGGCAGCATTCCCTGCCGAAGTGCGGTGTCGAGTTTGAAGCGCTTGCCGAGCTCCGCAGCCATATAGGGATACATGAGCTTCTGGCTGGCGCGACCGCCGAGCAAGTTGACTCCCTGACGGCGTAGCTTTCGTGCGCTTGAGCCGGTGAGAATGAACTGTTGGCCCGCCTTGCGTTCGATCAGTAGATGAACGACCTCGAGTAGGGTAGGGAGCTTCTGGACCTCATCGATCACGATGTGTCGGGCTTTTGTATTTGCCTCGACGATGTTTATGAGGTATTCGGGCTCGACGGAATACCGCCGCAGAACCGCGGGGTTGAGGAGATCGATGCGCAAAGCATCGGGATACTGTTGGGCACACCACGAGGTTTTGCCGGTGCCGCGCGGTCCGAGGAGGAAGAAATGATCCCTGCCGGTGGCCAGCAGGCGTGGGATGAATGCCATTTGGGGATCCGGAATATGGCGACTCTGTCGCCGTTCTGGGACTCAGAATGGCGACTTCACCGCCATTTTGCAATAGGCTTGACCCGTATGACTCCCTTACAGTCTGGCAGCCAAAGCTCGGTGCACCGTCGAATCAGTCTGGGAAGCTAAGGCCCTCGGTGGCCACAATCACAAAGCCATTTACAGGAAAAATGAGTACACTACGCACCGCGCGTTATTCGACGGGCGCGGGACTGTGCCCCATGGGGCACAAATTGCGTCGCTAATGTTACAATACGTGACGCATATAGAATGTTTTGGCAGCTAAATTCGTCTACCGATTTCTGCTAACATATTGATTGTAAAGATAAATTTGGGCCGTTAGCTCAGCTGGTAGAGCAGTTGACTCTTAATCAATTGGTCGTAGGTTCGATCCCTACACGGCCCACCACCCAATAGCGTTCTAAGACGTCTACGGACGTCCACTGCATCAGCGAAATCGCTGGAAATGCCGAGAAATCCTGCCAAAAAATCGCGTCGAAGTATCCACTGACGTCCAGTGCCGTTCCAAGGCAGCCAACGTCTGATGGGGGCCTTTTTGGGGGCTCTTTTCTTCCTCGATCGACTGACGAAATCCCAGTACGCCGAGAACTTTGTGCTGAAAGGGGGGAGTGCTACTCGCAGCGCTCGATGCTCGTCGCCCGACGCG
>Ga0179592_10000213_pt1 | contig 23562 bp, 23 predicted proteins | sample CZODoug2_1_08_16_FD_148623 | JGI IMG/M metagenome (GOLD analysis project Ga0179592, IMG submission 148623) | Vadose zone soil fungal communities from Angelo Coast Range Reserve, California, USA - CZODoug2_1_08_16fungal (Illumina Assembly) | ecosystem: Environmental > Terrestrial > Soil > Vadose...
CGGGGTCGGTATGCCACTCCTGCATCGCGCCCGGATCACCGCTCGACCAGACGATTCGATCATTGCTGTCCAGATCCAATTTATAGCTCCCGTCGGCGCTGATGTCATCGAGCAAACTGGTGACCTGCCGCGCAATCTCAGGGCTTCGAATGACCAGCCCCAACTCGCTGTTGGTTCGAGCCGACCTCGCGTCCATGTTCATCGAACCGATGAACACGGTTTTCTGGTCGATGACCAGGGACTTCGCGTGCAGGCTGGCGTTCGAGCTTTTGAAGGGGTGGAAGCGCTTGCGCTTTTGCCCGAGCTTTGGCCGCACTTCGGAGAGTTCCACGCCAAGCTTCAACAACGCTACGCGATAGTGGGCGTACCCATTGTGCACCAACGGCGAGTCGGTGGACGCCAGCGAGTTGGTGAGAATCCGAATGTGCACGCCCCGCGCCACGAGGTCCCGCATCAACGCGACTCCGTCGGGCCCGGGTACGAAGTACGGCGAGATGACGATCACTTCGTGTTCCGCCGAGCGCATCAGGGCCTCGATGTTGTTGGAGATCGTGACCTCCTCGTTGGGGGCGCTCTCGCTGGCGATCTTGCCGGGCCGATCCGCCAGCACCGTAGCCGGCACCCACGTCAGTTGCAGGCCGTCCGTGTCGATCTCCTGCACCAGCCAGTTGGCGTCTGCGGCCGACGCGCTGTCCTCAAGCGTCTTCGGCAGCGTCTCCGCATGCACGGGGGCGGCCAGTGACGAGATGGGGTACGCGTACTTGCTGTTCCAGAACGCATCGAAGGACGCCGACAATTCCGGCACGATGGTCCCGGCGGCAACCACGTCCAGATCGATGAAGTTGCTGTGCACGTCGCGCGTGAAGTACTGATCGCCGATATTGCGCCCGCCGGTGATGGCGATCGCGTTGTCGGCGACGAACAGCTTGTTGTGCATCCGGTGATTGATCCGGGGGATTTCCGATACCGACGCGACGATGCGGGTCCACAGGGCAGAGCGGCCGCCGGGGAACGGATTGAAGACTCTCACTTCGACATGAGGTTGCTCCCCCAGATGCATGAAGCGCCGGTCCTCTCCGGCGGTATTCAAGTCATCGACCAACACGCGTACCCGCACCCCTCGGTCCGCGGCCAAGCGCACGTGATGCAGCAGCAGCCGCGACGAGTCGTCTTCGTGGATGATGTAGTACTGGATGTCCAGCGTGCGTTCCGCGCGGTCGGCCAAAGCGATCAAACTCGCCAGCGCCTCGTCGCCCGAGCTCAGCAGTCGAATGCCGGACAGATTGCGGCCGCTGTTGGTATGTGCCACGACCCGGCCGAGCGCGGTGGTATCGGGCTGATGCAGCGCCTCGCTATGATATTTCTGGACATGCCGCGGAAGGCCCACGCAGGCGGCCAGCGCGACGATGCTCCACACGATGCCGGCGCAGCGGACCGCGGAAGCACGAATCCGGGATTTGCGCATCGCGGCATCATATCAGGCACACTTTGTAACCATGCATCCACAACGTCGCATTCGCAGCTTCGTCTTGCGAGCCGGCCGCGTTACCGCGGCGCAGGAGCGGGCGCTCACAGAACTGTGGCCCGCCTACGGCCTCGATTTCACGGGAGGTCCGCTCGACTTGAACACTGCTTTCGGGCACGCGGCCACGCGCGGTTCCGCGCCGCGCTGCCTCGAGATCGGGTTCGGGACCGGAGAAGTGCTCGGTGCACTGGCGGAGGCCAATCCGCACATCGACTACCTCGGCATCGAGGTGCATCGCTCGGGTGTCGGGCGGCTGCTGCTGCAGGCAGCGCGGGCAAACCTCACGAATCTGCGCATTGTGTGCCACGATGCCGTGGAAGTCCTCAAGCTGGCGATTCAAGACGAGGCCTTCGATGAAGTCCTGATCTTCTTTCCCGACCCATGGCATAAGAAGCGGCACCACAAGCGCCGTTTGATCGACCCCGCCTTCGCCGCGTTGCTGGCAGACAAGCTGAGAGGCGGCGGGACACTGCGGCTGGCCACCGACTGGCAGGAATACGCGGAGCAGATGCTGGCTGTGTGCAGCGCCACCCCCGCGCTTGAGTCGTTGAGTCCGGATGGCGCCTACGTCGAGCGGCCCGACTTTCGTCCGACGACGCGATTCGAACGGCGAGGAGCGCGACTGGGACACGGCGTATGGGATCTCGCCTACCGCAAGCGAGCCACCTAAGGAACGGGCTGGCTGCCGATCATGTCGACGAACTCAGAAAGCTGCCGCGAATTCCGTCGATGATGAATTGGACTGCGAGGGCGGCCAGCACCACGCCCGACAGCCGGCTCATCACATTGGCGCCCGTCACTCCCAGTACGTTCATCAACCGCGGTGCGGCCAGCATCAGGCCCCAGCAGATGACGATCACGACAGTCACGACGCCCAGGAATCCAACAAACAACACCGGCTTGCCCCAAACCTCGCCGGCCGTCAGCAGGATCGTCGCGAGGGCGCCGGGCCCGGCCATGAAGGGAAACGCCAGCGGAAAAACCGAAATATCCTGGCGCTTGAGCGATTCCTCGCGCTCCGACGTCGTGGAACGCGTGCCCGAGGGATGGGCGAATACCATGTCGAGCGAGATCAAGAAGAGCAAGGTTCCGCCGGCGATTCGAAACGAACTCAGCGCAATTCCCATGGCGTCGAGAAATTTCGCGCCGGCGATCGCGAACACGAAACAAATCCCGAGCGCGATGGCGCTGGACTTGAACGCCATGTTTCTTTGGTAGTTCGGGGACGCGCCTTCCGTCAGTCCGGCGAACAGCGGGATCAAGGAGATGGGTTCGACGACGACGAAGAAAACCACGAAGAATTTGAAGAGTTGTTCGGTCATCACCATGCTGCTTCGCGCAAAAATTAGTCGTTGCGCGAAGGATTCATTGGGAGTTGAATGGAGGTGAGCATAACAGACGGAGACGGCCATGAACGCGATGAAGCCGGTCGTAGGTCAATGGTATCGTGGCGTGACCAACGAGCTCTTCGAAGTGGTTGCGATCGATGACCAGGACGAGACCATCGAAATCCAATATTTCGACGGCACCGTCACCGAAATGGATTTCGACGCCTGGAACGAGCAGCTGCTGGATCGCATGCTCGATGTGGCGGATGCACCGGAAGATTGGTCGGGCGCGGTCGATGTGGAGAGCGAGGATTTGGATCGCGACTTCGAAGACACCCCCCGCACGGCCTGGTCAACGCCGGAAGACCGGTCGCTGCGCCGCTGAACATGCCGCGGGTCGTTCCGCGCGCTCCTGCTCGACGCCCCTTGTCCTCGACGATTGGGCTCGTCGTTACCCGCGTCAGCGCTGGACACTAACCTTTGGCGTTGGCGGTTTCGCGCGCTGCGAGTTCGTTCAAGGACCCGCGCAACATCACCAGCAAGATGAGACCGGGCACCGCGCTCACACAGGTCACCACGAAGAATTTTGGCCAGCCGATCAAGGGAACGATGGCTCCCGCAATCGCACCCGTCACGTTTCGCGGCAGAACCGCGATGGCCGAGAGGAGCGCGTACTGCGTGGCGCTGAAATCCGCGGAACACAGCGAGACCAAGAAGGCAACGAAAGCGGCCTGCCCCATCCCGCCGATCATGGTATCCAAGGATGTCGCGAGCGCCAGCAGCCACAGTTTCTTGCCGGCCAGTGCCAGCCACATGTAGAGCAGATTGGTGAGCGCCTGGCCGATCCCGAAAACCAAGAGCGAACGAAACGTACCCCATCTTAGATAGACCCAGCCGCCGAACGCGACGCCGATCATGGTGGAGACGGTCATGTTGAGCTTGCCGGCGATGCTCAATTCCTTCAGCGAGAATCCCACACCCTGGATCATGAAAGTGCTGTACAGGGACAGCGCAAGCGCGTCGCCGAGCTTGTACAGCAGCACCAAAACGAGAAAGCCCCACATGCCTTTCTGATTGAGCAAGGCGCGCAAAGGCATCCAGACCGCGTCGGCCAAGGTGCGCGGCGGCCGGCCCGGCACCTCAGGCTCAGGCGCCCAGATCGTCGCGGCCATGGTGGCGGCCATGAGACAGGCCACGAAGAGAAAGGCAAGACGCCAACCTAGACTCGCGGCAATCCACACCAGCACCGCGCCCGCCAGCATCGCCGCCGTGCGGTAGCCGAACGCCGCCGCCGCAGCGGCTAGCGCGCGTTCGCTCGGGGGAATCGCATCCACGCGATAGGCGTCGATGACGATGTCCTGCGACGCGGACAGGAAGGCCACCATCACGGCGATGCCTCCCAGCACATAGGGTGCCTTGGTGGGAGAACAGAGTCCCATGATGCCGATGCAGACGGCCAGGCAAGCCTGATAAATCAAGATCCAACCGCGGCGCCGGCCTAGCATTGGCGGGAGGTACCGATCCAAGACCGGCGCCCACAGGAATTTGATGTTGTAGGGCAGTGCCGCCAAAGAAAAAATACCGATGGTCTTGATGCTCAGGCCTTCGGACGCCAGCCACGCCTGCAATGAAAAATTGGTCAGATTGAACGGCAGGCCCGACGCGAAACTCAAGAACAGGATGGCGGCCATGCGCTTGTCTCCCAACGCCTGGAGCAGGGTGGGCTTGGCGGCGGGCGTCAAACCTCGGAACTCGACAGGGATTGGTGTGGGCTCGGCATGGCGCGCGATCTTACCAGCCCGCGCCGGCTTGCGGGCCGGCGCGTCGCTTGCGAGACTGCTGCCATGTCAACATTCGCAGGCACGCTGCCCTACCAAAGAGACTTCATCGAATTGTGCATGAAACTCGGAGTCCTGAGGTTCGGCAGTTTCAGGCTCAAATCAGGCCGCGACAGCCCCTATTTCTTCAATGCCGGATTGTTCAATACCGGAGCGGCCATCGCAGCGGTGGGACGCGCCTATGCCGCAGCCCTCACCGCCGCCGACGTGCCGTTCGACATGCTCTTCGGCCCGGCCTACAAGGGCATCCCCCTGGTGACCGTCACGGCCGCTGCGCTGGCAGAGACCCAGAACCGCAGCGTGGGCTTTGCCTTCAATCGCAAGGAAGCCAAGGATCATGGGGAGGGTGGCCGGATCGTGGGGCGCCCCTTGACCGGCCGGGTTCTGATCGTGGATGACGTCGTCACCGCGGGAACCGCCATCCGTGAGTCCATCGACATCATCAAGTCCGCCGGAGCACGCCCCGCCGGGGTGCTGCTTGCCTTGGATCGCCAGGAGCGCGGCAGCGACAGCGGATTGTCCGCCGTCCAGGAGGTGCGCCAACAGTTCGGTATTCCGGTGATCGCGGTCGTTGGCCTCAACGATCTCATGCAGTATATACAGGGGCTCGGCCGTTCCGCGGAGCTGGCTGACATGCAAGCGTACCGGGAACGTTACGGAGTTGAGAACGAGGAGCCTGTCTGAGTATTTCGCGTGAGCCGCGTTGGCAAGGCCGTATATCCGTGCGATGCAGTTGGGCTTGGCCCATGCCATCGGATAGTGCGCTGGGAGCGGATGCAAGGCGCGCGGCGCCGCCCGTGGTGGTTACCACGGGCAAGCCGTGCAACGCCGCAGACGCCCCTCTCCTTGCCAACCCTTCGGGACCGGGCAGATTTCCCCTCATGCGGCGTTGTCGCCTCCTTATTGGGTCTCTACCCAACCTCGTCGGCTCCGCCTTGCCTGAGGGGAAATCTGCCGCGGTCGCGGCCACGGGAAATACTCAGACAGGCTCCCTGGCCCCTAGAAAAGCGGCCGCCCGCCCCCCACAATGGGAGGGTCTATTGGGGAAGTGTTGTTGAAGAATCTCGCCTGGGCTGTCTCTGTCCTTTTGCTGCTCGCGACGACGTCCTTTTCGGCAGGCACGCCGCCGAGCGGGCGTAAGTTGTATAAGTGGGTGGACGAACAGGGCGTGACCCATTTCGGGGACCACATCCCGCCGGAGTACGCAGCCCAAGAGCAGCACGTCATCAATTCCCAAGGCGTGGAGACCGAGCGCATTGAGGCGCAGCGGAGCCCGGAGCAGATGGCGGCCGAAGAAAAGAAGAGATTCGAAGCCGAACAGAAGGCGAGCCGCGACAAGAACCTGATGAACACCTACGCCTCCGTGCCGGAAATCGAGCGGCTGCGCGATCAGCGGCTGACGCTGCTCGCCGATCAGATCAAGGTCACGGGTCAGTTCCTGGAGATACTAAACGGACGCATGAGGAAGCTGCGCGTCGCCAGCCAGCGGTTCAGGCCGTATAGCAGCGATCCGAAGGCCCCGCCCATGTCGGATCAGGTGGCGGAAGACTTGGTTCACCTCGACAACGATATCCACACCCAGGAAGAGAATCTTCGTGAGAGGCGCAGCGAGGAGGCAACCATGAGCAAGCAATTCGAGAGTGATATCGCGCGCTTCAAGGAATTGAAGGGCATCCATTGACGCCGAAGATTCGAATTCTGCTCGGAGTCACCGGCGGCATCGCCGCCTACAAGAGCCCGGACCTGGTACGGCGCCTGATGGAACGTGGAGCGGAGGTTCAGGTCGTGATGACCGACGCCGCCCAGAAATTCATCACCCCGATGAGTTTCCAGGCGGTATCCGGTCGACCCGCGCGCGTCGACCTGTGGGATGGCGCGGCAGAGGCCGCCATGGGTCACATCGAACTGGCCCGCTGGGCGGAACTGGTGTTGATCGCACCTGCAAGCGCCGACTTCATCGCTCGCTTGGCGGGCGGCCGTGCCGATGATTTATTGGCCACCCTGTGCCTGGCGACGGAGGCCCCCATTGCGCTTGCGCCGGCCATGAACCGGGTCATGTGGGCGAACAAGGCCACGCAGGCGAACGTCGAGACGCTGATTTCGCGCGGCATGCGTATTCTCGGGCCTGCCTCCGGCAACCAGGCCTGCGGCGAAATCGGACCCGGCCGCATGTGGGAGCCCGCGGCACTCGCGGAGAGTGTGCTGGAGCCGCCCGCGAATGCGGGCTTGCTGTCCGGTCTCAACGTATTGATCACGGCGGGACCCACCCGCGAGCGGCTCGATCCGGTCCGCTACCTCACCAATCGAAGCTCCGGAAAAATGGGCTTTGCGGTCGCCGCCGCAGCCCGTGAAGCCGGCGCGCACGTCACCATGGTGAGCGGCCCGGTGCAGCTTGCGACGCCCGCCGGGGTTACCCGCATCAATGTGGAGAGCGCCCGGGACATGTACGCGGCCGTGCACCGGCACATCGCCAAAGCCGATGTATTTATCGCCGCGGCGGCCGTAGCCGACTTTCAACCGGTGACGGTGGCCAAGCATAAGATCAAGAAACAGGGCGTCGCAGTGAAACTCGATCTTGAACCCGCTCCGGACATCGTCAAATCGGTGGCGGAAATGTCCAAGCGGCCGTTCGTGGTTGGCTTTGCCGCCGAGACCGACAATGTCGAGGACAACGCGCGCAGCAAGCTCAAACGCAAGAAGCTCGACATGATTGCCGCCAACCAGGTCGGGGACGGCATCGCCTTCGACTGCGACGACAATGCGATTACCGTGATTTGGCCGGGTGGGAAAGCCGATGTGGCGCGAGGCCCCAAGATCGACGTGGCCCGGGCCCTCATCGCCCTGATCGCAGAACGGCTGCCGCCCAGCGACGGCCCGCGCCGCGGCGCCCGGAAACGCCGCATCACGCCCGCGGACCCACGCACCCGGCTTCGCAGCCGTCGCGCACGCCGCGTATGAAGCGGACGATCAAGGTACGCATTCTCGACCCCCGTATCGGCCGCGAATTTCCGATGCCGGGGCACGCCACTCCGGGCTCTGCCGGCATGGATCTTCGCGCCTGCATCGACGCGCCGTTGGTGCTCGAGCCCGGAGCGGCGGAATTGCTGCCGACCGGCATCTCGATTTACGTCGAGGACCCCGATCTCGCGGCCCTGCTGCTGCCGCGGTCCGGTCTCGGTCACAAGAACGGCATCGTCCTCGGCAATCTCGTCGGGCTGATCGATTCCGATTACCAGGGACCGCTGATGGTGTCGTGCTGGAATCGCGGGTCGATGCCGTTCACGGTCACGCCCGGCGATCGCATCGCTCAAATGGTGATAGTTCCCGTCGTCCACGTCGATTTCGAGGTGGTCGAGGATTTCGCCGGGTCACAGCGCGGCGGCGGCGGCTTCGGCAGCTCCGGACATAACTAATATTCGGCGCTGTGCGCCTCACCCCTGCGGGGCCGCCGCGTTCGCGGCGTTCAACTCGGCCTGCGGCCGAGTTAGTCTCGGCGCTCACTTAATCTGGGCGGTCTCCCGCGAAATGGCGCTAGTGCTTGGGTAACCGCGCCGTCATGCTCGCGCGCATGGCAATTCGGGATTGGCCCCGCGATGAACGACCGCGCGAGAAACTCCTCGAGAAGGGCGCCGCGGCCCTGTCCGACGCGGAGCTGTTGGCGATACTGCTGCGAACCGGCACCCGAGGGTCTTCGGCCCTCGATCTTGCGCGCGACGTGCTCAAGAGCTTTCGAGGCTTGCGAAAATTCATCGCCGCCGATCGGCGGCGATTTTGCGCCGTACCCGGACTCGGGGTGGCGCGGTTCGCAGAGCTGCAGGCCGCGGTCGAAATCTCCCGGCGGCAGCTCACCGAGTCGCTCAAAGCGGGCCCGTCTCTGGCAAGCCCCCGTGCCACCTGCGATTTTCTCAGCGCGAAGCTGCGCGACCTCGAACATGAAGTGTTCTGTTGCCTGTATCTCGACAAGCGTCACCGCCTGATCGAATACGAAGAGCTGTTTCGCGGCACCATCGACGGTGCGAGTGTGCATCCGCGCGAAATCGTCAAGCTCGCGCTGCAGCGCAATTCGGCGGCGGTGATCGTCGCTCACAACCATCCATCGGGGATTGCCGAGCCGAGTCAGGCCGACGAACTCATCACCCAGCGGGTGAAGGAAGCGCTCGGGCTGGTCGATATTCGGCTGCTCGATCACATCATCGTGGGCGACGGAATGATCGTGTCGCTGGCGGAGCGCGGACTCGTCTAACTCATTCGACGACGAATTTAATTGACCCCGCCGGAGTCTCGGAGAATCGAACGAGTATTGCGCATCGCCAGGACGCTGACGAACGTTGCAATTCGTGACTGAGCTGAAAGCCGGTGGTATTCGGTTTTGTACACTTCCAATACCTTCAACTCTGGCACATCCAGTTTTTCGGAGAGCGCCTGAATTGCTCGACGAGCGTCGTCGTCTGCACTTGGAATTGACTCAGCCATTTCACCACCTCCGTATGTGACCGGGTGCCGTGAGAAAATCGTTTCGCAATTCGTCGGTGGGACGCGGGGGTCCCGTCACGGGCATGCACTGTCTCATTGAACGATGGACCATGCAACGCTCGAATGGAATGCTGGCTGCGGCGCGAACGCCATGGAATGTCCGCTGCTTTGAGCCATCGGACGCCCTATTATAGGGCAACAACAGTCGCCCTTTACCTTCACACGACATCTTTTCACCACAGGGTGAAAATTGTTCATTCGACGACGTAAATGATTGAAAAGACGAATCTTTCCACAATCTGCTCACAAAAGTCACGACCCACGGATTTAGCGCGCTGGGTCCATAATAGTGCAGTCAGCTATCGGTCATGCACCAGGCTGATTCATTGTTAAATTGACTGGAGACTGAAGATGATTGGATTGATCGCCCGGTGGGGCCACAACGTGTTGTTGACCGGCGTTGCCCTCGTGACCGTCGCCCTCCTGATTTTGGCGAAGTAGAAGCGGATAAGAGTTACCGTCAGCCGTGCTATCCCGCCGGCGCTTTGGCGCGCGCGCCGCACAGCGGCTATTCAGGACAGGTGTGGCCGGGTTCGCTGCGACGCTATGACGCCGGCTGCGCGCCGCTCTTGGTTGCGCAGCACATGCCGAATCTTGTGTGCCAACGCTTCGCGTGTGTAGGGCTTGCTCAAGAGTTCGGTCCCCTGATCGAGCCGGCCGCCGTGTACGATGGCGGTATCGGTGTAGCCGGACGTGAACAGCACCGCGACTTCCGGCAATCGGGCGCGCGCTCGGCGTGCGAGTTCGGGACTGCGCATCGATCCCGGCATGACCACATCGGTAAACAGCACATCGATGATGGCGCCGCTTTCGATGATGGATAACGCGCTCGGCGCGTCTCTCGCCTTGAGCACGCGATAGCCGAGGTCGGTGAGAAGCTCGACGACGGTAGCTCTTACATCATCGTCATCCTCGACCACGAGCACGGTTTCCGTGCCGCCCGTGATGGGACCGGCTTCGGCGTCGGCGGTGACCTCTTCCACTTCGGTAACCCGCGGTAGATACACTCGAATGGTCGTGCCCTCGCCCGGCTCACTATAGATCTTGATGTGTCCGCCGGACTGCTTGACGAATCCGTAGACCATGCTGAGGCCGAGACCCGTTCCCTGTCCCTCGGGCTTGGTGGTGAAGAACGGCTCGAAAACTTGTTCGATCACCTCCGGCGTCATGCCGCAACCCGTATCGGTGACCGCCAACATCACGTAGTGGCCTGGTCTGACATCCTCGTGGTGCGCGGCGTACTCATCCGTCAGAGCCGCATTGCCCGCCTCGATGGTCAGCTTGCCGTGCGCCTGCATCGCGTCGCGGGCATTGATGGCCAGGTTCAAGATCGCGTTCTCTACCTGGGATGGATCGACGAGCGTATTCCAGAGTCCTCCCGAAATGGCCGTTTCGATCTCCACGCCGTCGCCGAGGGCCCGGCGCAGCAAATCATCAAGGCCACCGACGAATCGGCCGAGATTGACAACCTTGGGAGCCAAAGGCTGGCGGCGGCCAAAGGCGAGCAGCTGCGAAGCAAGTTTCGAACCCCGGGACACGCCGGCAAGCGCATTGCGCAAGCGCTGTTCGGCTTTTTCGCTGCCGACGACATCCTTGGTCAGCAATTGCAGATTCCCGCCGATCACTTGGAGCAGGTTATTGAAATCATGTGCCACCCCGCCCGTGAGTTTTCCCACGGCCTCCATCTTTTGCGAATGCCGCAGGACCTGCTCGATCTTCGCGCGCTCCGCCGCCTCCGCACGCAGCTCCGCGTTCGCCGCCACCAGCTGCGACGTGCGCGCCGAGACGATGCGTTCAAGAGATTGGTTGAGCTTGACCTGGCGCTCCTCGCTTTCGCGCAATGCCGCCTCCGTGCGCGCTCGCACCGCGATCTCCCGCTGAGCGGCCTGGTACAGGCGGGCATTGTCGATGGCGATAGCCGCCTGTGGCGCGATGCCGGCGAGCAGCCGTTCCGAGCGCGCGCTGAACACGCCCGCTCGAGGAGATCCCAGGAACAGCGCACCGAGAATCACCCCCGACCGCGACACCACCCGCGCCGTCATGTAGCTGCGGATCGGAAGTCGCCCCTGCGGCAGGCTGAATGGCGGATCGTTGGGGTCATAGCGCGGATCGTTCAGCACATCATCCGTGCGGACGATCGGCGGGCCTGTGAAAGCCGACGCGAATACCGTCTTGCTTTGCGGCATCGGTAAATTCGCGAAGGCCTCCCGCGCCGCGCCCGACATCGCATAGCGCTGGAAACTCTCGCTTCCATCGTCGACCACGTTGTAGAAAAACGCCCCGTAGGCGGCCGCGGTCAGCTCGGTTGCTGAATCGATGACCACCTGAACCGCTCGTTCGATATCGAGTTCCGCGGCAACGGCCGCGCCTACCCGATTCAAGACCTCAAGGGAACGCGCTTCCTCGCGCAGCGCCTCGCCCATCTCGCGGCGCACCCGCGCCATCGACAACGCGCCGTCCACCCGCGCGATCAACTCGCGCGCGGAGAACGGCTTGACGAGGTAGTCGTCCGCCCCGGCCGCGAAACCTTCGACACTGGACTCTTCGCCGGCCCGCGCCGAGATCACGATGATGGGAAGATCGCGCAACTTGGCGTCGTCACGGATGGCCTTGATGAGCCCGAAACCATCCATGCGGGGCATCATGATGTCCGTCAGCACCAGATCCGGCCGCTGCCCGCGGATCGACTCGAGCGCCTGCTGCCCGTCTTGCACCGCGATGCAGTCATGTCGGGCGCCCAAGAGCCGCGAAATATAGTCGCGCATATCCGCATTGTCGTCGGCCAGCAGAATCCGCGCTCTTCCGTGAGCGGCCGGCCGAAAGCGATCCGCGGCGATGATCTGCGTCTCGGCAAGATCTTCCGCCGGCGGAATGCCGCTCGGCAGCCAGCGCAGCGCCTCTTCCACGAACGCCTGCGCGGTGACCGCCGTCGAGGTCAGCGCGCGTTCGCCGCGGACTTGGCCGCGCGGCAGATGTGCCGACCCCAGCGGCACACCGACATGAAAAGTCGTGCCGCGGCCTTCCGCACTCTCGACGCGAATCGATCCGCCGTGACTGTCCACCAGCTCTTTCACGAGCGCGAGCCCGATGCCGCTGCCTTCGAAGCTTCTGCCGCGAGCGCCCTCGACTCGATGGAATCGCTCGAATAGCCGCGGCAACTCTTCCGTCGGGATGCCGGTACCGGTGTCTTGCACGGCCAATTCCACGGCGTTGCCGCGTTGATGCACCGTCACCGTAATTCCGCCTTCGAAAGTGAACTTGAACGCGTTCGACAACAGATTCAGTACGATCTTCTCCCACATGTCCCGATCGACGTACACCGGATCGCGCAGTGCGGGGCAGTCGATCTGCAAGGTCAAACCGGCCTTCATCGTGGCGGAACGAAAGTTGCTTGCGAGTTCGGCCGTGAGAGTCGCAAGATCCGTCGGCTCGAAGTCGGCGTGCGCCCGACCGGCCTCGATTCGAGAAAAATCGAGCAGCGTGTTGACGAGCTTCAAGAGCCGCATCCCGTTCCGATGCACCACCCTCACTCGCTCGCGTTCCTTCGGCAGCAGACGTTCGGCCTCCGCCAGCGATTCCTCGAGCGGCCCCAGCATCAAGGTAAGCGGCGTCCGGAATTCATGACTGACGTTGGAGAAGAACGCGGTCTTGACGCGATCGATTTCTGCCAGGGATTCCGCACGGTGCCGCTCGTGTTCGTAAGCGTCGGCGTTGGCCACCGCCGCAGCCAACTGCCCCGCCACCAGACCCAGGAAATCCCGGTACCTCCCATCGAAGAGGCGAAATCGATTCAGGCCCACGACCAGGACGCCGCGCCTGCCGGTATCGCCGCCCGGCAGCATCGGTAGTAGCGCAACCTGCGAGGCCGGTTCCGGCCAAGCGCCGGTGGGAAGAGGCCCGGCAAACTGACCGCCGCGCGGTGTCACGACGCGAATCTCATGGCTGCGCAAAACTTCGTCGATGGGCCACGGTGCGTCGCTGCCGAAAGGGATAGTTGTCGGGGCGGCCGGATGGCCCGCCGCGATCCCCGTGGCGCCCACCAGTGACAAGGCGCGCGCCTCGGACTCCGCCATGTAGATCATGGCAAAGGGCAGGTCGTGCGGGTTGCTGCGGAGCGCCGTTGCGGCACGCTCGCACACGGCGCGCCACGAGCGCGTATGGGCGGTTGCGGCGGACAGGTCGCGCAACAGGGCAAGTTGGCGTTCCCCGATGACCCGCTTCGTATCGTCCGTATTGGCGCAGATGATGCCGCCGGGTCGCCCATCATCGTCGCTGATCGGGCTGTACGAAAACGTGTAATAGGTCTCCTCGGGATAGCCGTTGCGCTCCATGATGAGGAGTTGCTCCTCCACATAGGTACCCACGATGCCGCCCATGGCTGTCGCGAGCATGGGCCCGATGTCGGCCCAGATTTCGCGCCAGACTTCCGCGGCCGGCCGGCCCAAGGCCCATGGATGCTTGCCCCCGATGATGGCCCGGTAGGCATCGTTGTAGAAAAAAGTCAGTTCGTTGCCCCAGCCGACCCAGATGGGTTGGCGGGACGTCAACATGATCCGGATCGTCGCTTTCAAGGTAGGCGGCCAGAGCGCCGGTGCCCCCAGCACCGATTGGTCCCAGTCGTGGCTGCGGAGCAACCCGCCCATCTCACCGCCCCCGGCCAGGAAATTCGAAGAACCGTCGGGTTCCACGGTCTCCCGCCGGCTGTCTTGTGGTTGATTGTCCAAGCGGAGGGTCCTGTCGCTGCTGATCCTTAAGTGATTGAAAGATATAGGGTACTGGGAAGGTATCGTCAATCGGACGCGATGTCGCGGCCTGCTCCGCGGCAACGCTCGTTGCCAGTGCGGAAGCACCCTGGTATAAAGCGCGGCTGTCCTCTTTCGTTCAAGTCCAAAGGTTTACGCCATGTCGCGAGTCTGCCAAGTCACGGGTAAGGGCCCGAAAACGGGGAATACGGTATCCCATGCGAACAATCGCAAGCGTCGCCGATTTTTGCCCAATTTGCACACCCATCGATTTTGGTTGGAGACCGAGAAGCGATTCGTCAGCCTGCGGGTCACGACGCGCGGCTTGCGCACCATAGAAAAACGCGGCGTGGACGTGGTCGTCGCCGACCTCCGCGCCCAAGGCGTCAAAGTTTAAGGAGCGTCTAGAATGCGCGATAAAATCAAGTTGATCTCGTCGGCCGGCACCGGACATTTCTATACGACCACGAAGAACAAGCGGCTGCATCCCGACAAGATGGAAACGAAGAAATTCGATCCCGTCGCGCGCAAGCACGTCCCTTACAAAGAATCGAAGATCAAGTAACAAGCTCGAACCTTTCTCGGGCGGTGCTTGAGCCATGCCCGAACTGCCTGAAGTAGAGACCACCCGTCGCGGCATCGCGCCCGCCCTCATCGGCAGACGCGTCACCCATGTGGTGGTTCGCGATCGGCGCCTGCGCTGGCCCATCGACGGGCATTTCGAGGCGGCGATCACGCATCAGATTGTCCGCCGCATCGAACGGCGCGCCAAATACATTTTGATTGCTTTCGACCAGGGTACGCTCATCCTGCACCTCGGCATGTCGGGGAGCCTGCGCGTCCTTAGCGCGGACGTCCCGCCCACTGCCCACGATCATTGGGACATTCAGGTGGACTCCGGCGCGGTGCTGCGCTTCCACGATCCGCGCCGCTTCGGCAGCGCTCTGTGGACCGAATCGGATCCGCTCGAGCACAAGCTGCTCGCCAAGCTCGCGCCCGAGCCTTTGAGCGACTCCTTCGACGCCGCCTATCTCTATCGTGCAACCCGCAGGCGCGCCGTCGCCATCAAGCAATTCATCATGAACTCGCAAGCGGTGGTGGGCGTCGGCAACATTTACGCCAGCGAGGCGCTGTTTCGCGCACGCATCGCGCCCCGCCGCGCCGCTCGCCGCATCACCCGCGCACAAGCTGCCGCGCTGTCCCAGGCCATCAAGGACGTCCTCTCCGAAGCAATCGAGATCGGCGGTACGACGTTGCGCGACTACGTGAATGCGGACGGCATACCCGGCTATTTCAGGCAGAAACTATTCGTGTATGAGAGGGACGGTCAACCGTGCCGCGTGTGCAAGAAGCCGGTGAAGCAATTCGTCCAGGGACAGCGGTCGACGTATTGGTGTGCTGTCTGCCAGCGCTGATGCGTCGCAACCGCCCATAGACGAGTCCACTTCGTCGAATCGTCAGCGCAAGGGTCAATAAACCAGTCCTTCTCCCTCGCCACGCGGGTCCGATGCCGCCTCAACTTTGCCGGTGGCATAGTCCCAGGTGATGACTTCCATGTTGCCCCACCGCCGGCTGCTTTCCTTGAGCGAATGGCCCATCGCCTGAAGCCGGGCGATCTCATCCGCCGACAGAGCCCCCTTCTCGTAGTCCACCACGTCCGGCAGGTACTGGTGGTGATAGCGTGCGTCCTTCACGACGTCCGCCGCGCTCATGCCGTCCAGATAGTCGAGCGTCCCCAGGAGCACCATGCTGATGATGTAGCTGCCGCCCGGAGTGCCGATGATCATCACGCCCTTCGGCGTCTCGACGAAACTCGGCGCCATACTGGAGAGGCTGCGCTTGTTGGGCGCGATGGCGTTGGCGGCGTCGCCCACCAGTCCGAACGTATTCGGCGTTCCCGGTTTGATCGAGAAATCATCCATGGTGTCGTTCAATACCACACCGGTCTTCGGCGGCATGTAGCCCGTTCCGAAGAACAGGTTGATTGAGATCGTTCCCGCGACTCGATTTCCGGCCGCGTCCAGGACGGAAAAATGAGTGGTCTGCATGCCCACCGGCTGGGATCCGATACCCGGCAGCATGGCGCTCGGCATGGCCTTATCGGTGCGAATGCTGGCGCGCTGCCCCGCCGCGTAATCGGTGCTGGTGAGCAGCTTGAGCGGCATCGAAACGAAATCCGGGTCGCCCAGATACTGCGCCCGGTCGCGGTAGGCGCGGCGCATGGCTTCGATCACCAAGTGTTTGCGCGTGACTGAATCGACGCCATGCAGGTCGAACCCCGACAGGATATTGAGCGCATCGACCACGGCGATTCCGCCCGATGACGGGGGCGACGCGGAGACGATGCGCGCTTCGTGGTAGCTGCCCACCAGCGGCTTGCGTTCGATGACCTTGTACGCCGCCAGGTCCGCCAAGGTCCATATTCCCCCGGTGGCGCGCACACCGCTGACTAGGTCCTGGGCGACGCGGCCGGCGTAAAATCCCTTCGCCCCCTGTGCCGCGATGGCTTCGAGGGTATTCGCCAGGTCGGGTTGTTTGATGATGAATCCCAGCTCGGGCACGGCGCCGTCGGCGGTCAAGAACACCTTGGCGGCGTCCGGCGAACGCTGCACGGCCTCGCGCTTGTAGCGCAGACCGCCCTGCAGACGCGCGTACAGAGGAAAGCCGTTCCGCGCCAGTCGGATTGCCGGCTGCAGGCTTTCTTTCAATGACAGTTTGCCGAATTTGAGCGCCAGGTACTCGAAGGCCGCGGGCTCGCCGGGAATTCCGGCAGCGAGGGAACCCGCAGTGGAGGCGTTCTCGATGGGATTGCCGGCGCTGTCCAGGTACATGTCGCGCGTTGCCGCGCCCGGCGCCTTTTCGCGTGCATCCAGCATGGTCTCGAAGCCGTCGTCTTGCCGATGCAGCAGGTAGAACCCGCCGCCGCCCAAGCCGGAGCTCGACGGCTCGACTACCGCGAGGGCGGCCGAAACGGCAACTGCCGCGTCGAACGCGTTGCCGCCCTTGGCGAGTATTTCCTGTCCGGCTTCGCTGGCAAGGGGATACGCGCTGGCGATGGCGCCCTTGTGCGCAACCGCGCGCGGCAGGTCGTCCTTGCCGGTGGCCGGTCCCGCGGCGATCGCGAGGATCAGGCCGAAGACGCCGAGAAGCTTCAAAGCTTGCGGTGCTTTTTCAGCTCGATCTCGACGATGGGATGAACGAACTCGGAGACGTTGCCGCCCAAGACCGCAATTTCGCGTACCAGCGTGGAAGAGATGAATGTGTATTGTTCCTGCGGTGTCATGAAGACCGACTCGATCTCGGGAGTCAGATGTCGGCTCATATTAGCCAATTGAAACTCGAATTCGAAGTCCGACACCGCGCGCAAACCGCGCACCACCACCGCCAGGCCGTTCTGCCGCGCAAAATCCACCGTCAGACCGGCGTAGCCCTTCACTTCCACGTTGGGGACGTCCGCGAGGACGCGGCGCGCCATGTCGACGCGCTGCTCGAGGGTGAACATCGGCGCCTTGTTCGGATTGGCTGCGATCGCAACGACCAGGCGATCGAAAATGCTCGCTGCCCGCCGCACCAGGTCTTGATGACCGTTGGTGATCGGATCGAAGGTCCCAGGGTAAACCGCTGTTCTTTTAATCATGGCTCGGTTGGTTCATCGCCCGCGCGCGCATTGACGCGCGCCAAATGATACCCCACCTCGCCCGCCGACTTCGATTTGAGAAGCTCCCAGTGCGCCGGCAGCACCGGCGCCCCCGCCGACTTCTCGCTTTCCAGGTACACCAAACCGCCGGATTTGACCCAGCCACCTAAGTCCAGCAAAGGGATGTAATCGGCGAGAGCTTCCTGACCGAACGGCGGATCCACGAACACGATGTCAAAAGGGCCCCCCGGGAGAAGTCCGGCGGACGCGGCGGCGGTGCGTAGAAAACGCGATGCGCCCATTTCCACGACTCGAGCCTTCGGCGTTCCTCCCAGCCGCGCAAGTTCGGCCACCAGCCCGCGGGCGGCGGCCTGGGCCTGCTCGACGAACACCACGCCAGCCGCGCCCCGCGACAGGGCCTCCAACCCTAAGGCCCCGGAGCCGGCGAATAGATCCAGGCAGCGGGTGCCAACGATGGAGTGCTGCAGCCAGTTGTACAAAGTCTCGCGAACTCGGTCGGGTGTCGGCCGCAAACCGGGAAGATCGGGGAAACTCACGCGACGGCCGCGCCAGCTACCGCCGATGATGCGGACCGAATTGCGGCCGTCCTGCGGCTGCCGCGGCGGCGGTTTGAACGGCCGGGGAGATTTGGGAACCTTTGTCGGTGGCACCGGCGGCATCATACTCTGTACCATCACGGCCCCATGACGAACGAAGCAGACAAGCCCGGGGTCCGCGGCTTTTTCAAACGCCTGCGCGCCAAATTGAACACCGGGCCCGCATGGCTCACCACGGACATCAAGGAGCTCCTGCCGGGCCGCAAGATCGATGCGGAGATTCTGGACGAGCTCGAAACGCGGCTCATCTCCGCCGATGTCGGCGTCGAGGCAGCGGCTCGAATACTCGGCGATTTGCGCAAGCGCGTCGCCCGCAAAGAGCTGGACGACGTGGACGCGCTGCTCAAGGCACTTCACGCGGCCATGTTGGACATCTTGAGGCCCGTCGAGCAGCCTCTTCGCATCGATCCAAACGTCAGGCCCTATGTGATTCTGGTGGTGGGCATCAACGGCGCCGGAAAAACCACCACCATCGGCAAGTTGGCGCACCGGCTGCTCCTCGAGCGCCGCACCGTCATGCTGGCCGCCGGCGACACCTTTCGAGCCGCGGCGCGAGAGCAGCTCGAAGTGTGGGCCGAGCGCAATAAAGTTCCCATCATCGCGCAACAGGCGGGCTCCGAACCCGCTGCCGTCATCTACGACGGCCTGCAGGCCGCGAAGGCCCGCAACATCGATGTCCTGATCGCCGACACGGCCGGCCGGCTGCACACCCAGACGCACCTCATGGACGAACTCAAGAAGGTCAAACGGGTACTTGCGCGGCTCGATCCTACGGCGCCCCATGAAGTGCTTTTGGTGCTGGACGGGACCATCGGTCAGAACGCCATAGCGCAAGCCGAGGAATTCAACCGAGGCTTAGGGGTCACCGGCTTGGTCATCACCAAGTTGGATGGCACCGCCAAAGGCGGTGTGGTGCTGGCCATCGCGCAACGCTTAAAAATCCCGATCCGCTTTGTGGGCGTCGGTGAACAAAGCGAGGATTTCGGCGTATTCAACGCCTCGGAGTTCGTTTCCGCGCTTCTGAAATCAGACGGGGAGGCCAACCGCCAGGACGGGGACGCGGGCGTCAGGGACGCCCGAGCCGGGGACAGCGTCGTCCCGGACGGCGGAGTCCGCGGATGATCCGGTTCGATCAAGTCCACAAGCGCTATGCAAACGGTCGCGAGGCGCTTGCGGGCGTGTCGTTCGCCATCGAGGACGGCGAGATGGCGTTTCTCACCGGACATTCCGGCGCTGGTAAAAGCAGCATTTTGAAGCTGATCGCGCTGATCGAGCGACCCACCCGCGGCCAGGTTTTCGTCGGCAATCAAAACACCGCCGGCATCAAACCGCGCGGCATTCCCGAGTTTCGCCGCCAGATCGGCGTGGTTTTCCAGGATCACAAGCTGCTGCTCGATCGCCCCGTCGCGGACAATGTCGCCCTGCCCCTCATCATCGCCGGTACGCCCACGCGCGAAATCGACAAGCGGGTCCGGGCGGCGCTCGATCAGGTCGGTCTGCTCGACAAGGAAAGGAGTCGGCCGCTCGAGTTGTCGGCCGGTGAACAGCAGCGGGTGGGAATCGCGCGGGCGATCGTCGGCAAGCCCAAGCTGCTCATCGCCGACGAACCCACCGGCAATCTCGATCCCGATTTGGCGCTCGAGACCATGCGTTTGTTCAAGCGTTTCAACGAGGTGGGCGTGACCGTGGTGATCGCGACCCATGACGTCCACCTGATCGATCAATTCGGCGCGCGGCGCATCGTTCTGGGTGACGGGCGCCTCGCCGCGCCGTCTGCCGCCGCCGCCTGAAGATCCCGGCCGTGCGCGTGCAAGCCTGGTTCGCACGACATGCCCAGACGTTCGTGGGTTCGTTGGGTCGCGTCGTGCAGCATCCGTTCGCTGCGTTGATGACCATGGCGGTTATCGGGGTGGCGCTGGCGCTGCCGTTGCTGCTCAACGTGTTGCTGCAGAACTCCCGTACCGCCACCGCGAATTGGAACCAGGTGTTCGATATTTCCGTCTACCTCGACAAGAAGCCGGGCGGCGGGCGCGTGCAAGCCCTCGCCAAACAATTGCGATCCAGACCGGATGTGGCGGCGGTACGTGTCATCACGGCCGACGAGGCACTGGCCCAGTTCCGCAGCACGTCCGGGTTCGGCAGCGCGTTGGATGCACTGCGCGATAATCCGCTGCCGGACACAGTGGTTGTCACGCCCAGCCTGCCGGCCAGCAACCCTCGGGGAACCGGCATCCTCAAGAATGCCATCGCGGCGATGCCCGACGTGCAAACGGTCCAAATCGACTCGGAATGGGTAGAGCGCCTGACTGCCATGCTGGCCATTTTGCGCCGCATCATCTGGTTGACCGGTGCGCTCCTGGGCGTGGGAGTGGTGCTGGTGGTCGGCAACACCATTCGACTGGATATATTGAACCGCAGGGCCGAGATCGAGGTCATGAAGTTAGTGGGCGCGACCGACGGTTTCGCCCGTCGGCCGTTTCTGTACAGCGGCGTTTGGTACGGACTAGGCGGGGGGCTCCTGGCCGTCCTGCTGGTGGCCGCAGCGGTGGCGTCGCTGGCCAAGCCGGTGGAACGGCTCGCCGAACTCTATGGCAGCCCGCTCCGATTGAACGGCCTCGGGTTTGGCTGGGGCGTCGCGGTGATGGGTGTTTCGATCGGCCTGGGATGGCTCGGCTCCTGGCTGACCGCCACGCGGCACATCCGCGCGATTGTGCCGAGGTAAATGCAATTAAGTTATTGACTTATATCATTTAATTCGCGCCGTGAACTCTTCCCGGCCTTAGCACTCAAAGGTCAGGAGTGCTATTATTGCGCTCGGAAATTGAGATTCGATTGGAGGTTCTCGCTCATGACTGCAGCCTTGGTCGCTAAACAGACTGGTTTGATTTTTGCCGGCCCCGTAGGGAGCCTGGATTCTTATATCGACCGCGTTTCGCAGATCCCGGTTCTCGCGAAGGAGGACGAAGTCGCCCTCGCGACCCGCTTCCGCAACGAGGCCGACCTCGATGCTGCGCGGCAATTGGTGCTCTCGCATCTGCGGTTCGTGGTGCACATCGCGCGCGGCTACTTAGGCTATGGGCTTCCCATGGGCGATCTCGTACAGGAAGGCAACGTCGGCCTCATGAAGGCGGTCAAGCGCTTCGATCCCAATGTCGGCGTCCGCCTGGTGTCGTTTGCCGTCCATTGGATCCGTGCCGAGATCCACGAGTACGTGCTCCGCAACTGGCGCCTGGTCAAAGTAGCGACCACCAAGTCGCAGCGCAAGCTGTTCTTCAATCTGCGCAAGATGAAGAAGAATCTCGCGTGGCTGTCCGAGGAGGAAACGCGGGCCGTGGCGCGCGATCTCGGGGTGGATGTCAGCGACGTTCGCGAAATGGAACAACGCTTATCGGCGCGCGATATGTCCTTCGATCCCACGCCCGAAAGCGACGAGGAAGAGGCCTACTCGCCCGCCATGTATCTGCCGGCCACCAATGCAGACCCCGCGATCGAGGTGGAGCGCGAAGAGTGGGAAGTGGATTCGAGCGATCGCCTGATACTGGCGATGGAAAAGCTCGACGAGCGCAGCCGCAATATCTTGAAGCGCCGCTGGATGACGGAGGACAAGGCGACGCTGCATGAGCTTGCCGACGAGTACGGCATTTCAGCCGAGCGGGTGCGGCAGGTCGAGAGCAACGCCATCAGCAAGCTCAAGGGGTTGATGGTCCCGGCGTAAGAGCCAAGGGCGCTGCCTTACGCGGAGCGCGGCGCCCGCCCGGGGGGTTGCACCGTCGCCCGGCGCCACGACAAATTTACGCCGCGATCCGGCCGTTCGTAGGCGCCGCTTCCCGAAACACGTGCGCGTGCAACTCGGCGGTGCGCTCACGCGTGGCCGCATAACCGCCGCCCAGAACGATCACCAACGGAACGCCCCGGCCGCGCACGGATTCGATGACCGCAAGATCACGGGCCCGGATGCCTTCCTCGCTGAGCGCCAGCTTCCCGTAGCGGTCGCCCGCGGCAACGTCCACGCCCGCGAGATAGAACGCGATGTCCGCCCCGGCTTTCTCGAGCACCGTGGGAAGGTGGCATTGCAGTGCATCCAGATATTCGGCATCCCCAACTCCGTCCTTCAACGCCACATCGAGATCGGAGCGCATTTTTGCGGTCGGATAATTCCGCTCGCCGTGCATGGAGAATGTGAACACTTCGTCCGTGCCTTCGAAGATCGCGGCGGTGCCGTTGCCTTGATGCACGTCCAGGTCGATGATGGCCGCCCGCTCGATGGCGCCTTCGACGCGCAGCTTGGCGACCGCGACGGCCACGTCGTTCAATACGCAAAAGCCCTCGCCGTGATCGGCGAAGGCATGGTGAGTGCCGCCCGCCAGATTTCCCGCCAGGCCGCCCGCGAGCGCTGCGCGCGCCGCCAGCAGGGTTCCACCCGAAGCCAACCGCGAGCGCAGCCACAGTGATTCGGACCACGGCAGCCCGAGCCGCCGTTGCTCGGTTGCGGACAGCCCGGACGATTCCAATTTATTCAGATACTCGGCCGTGTGCACCAGATCGAGCGTTTCCCGTTCGAGTGGTTTAGGCTCGAGCAGGTCGCCGGCCGCCAGCACGCCTTCCGCGAGAAGCTGTGCTTTCAGCAGCGGGTATTTACTCATGGGAAAGGGATGCCCCGCGGACAGGGCCACTTGGTACCCCGGGTGGTAACTGCACTTCATTGCAAAATTGCATCACACTTGTGCGGCGCCCGCCAGGAATTTGAAGCCGTCGGGTCCCGATCCGTTAAGCGGCCGACCTCCGGGCAGGCGGCGATGCGCGTTGCGGCGCGCGTTGATCGATTGCGGCCAGTTGATCGCCCAATGCATCGCGCACAGCTTCCAAATGCGAAAATCTTGCCTGGGCGTCGTGCAAAGCGGCGCGCGTCAGATCGAGCGCCCGCGCCAGCGCATCGCACTCCGATTGAACTTCCGCGGCAGCGCGCTCAGCCGCAAACCAACGGCGCTCGAGCAGATTGGACTCAGAATCTTCGGCCAGGTGGAAACTGCTCATCGGGTGCTGCTCCTGTCGTATTCCTGACGCTGGATCCTGCACTCTGAAGATGACAATTGGTGGATCGCGCCCGCACCAGCCATGAGCCGGCCGGCGCAGTAGAAATAACGCCCGCTGCGACGCTGCGCTGAAGTTTGTGCCAGGGCAGGCTCCACGATTCCATCATACCGTTCATAGCTGGTTATATGGACGCCTCCCGATGTGCAAGGTCTCTTCGGTGTGATGACCGACAGATTAGGCTGCAGGTTTATATCCGGCCTGTTTTGCAGGCCGTAACCTGCGGGCCCTGATGGATTTCGCTGACCCGC
>Ga0179592_10000215_pt1 | contig 23447 bp, 19 predicted proteins | sample CZODoug2_1_08_16_FD_148623 | JGI IMG/M metagenome (GOLD analysis project Ga0179592, IMG submission 148623) | Vadose zone soil fungal communities from Angelo Coast Range Reserve, California, USA - CZODoug2_1_08_16fungal (Illumina Assembly) | ecosystem: Environmental > Terrestrial > Soil > Vadose...
AATACGATCATGGTCTCGAACTCGGCGTGCACGTGACGCTGGACAACTTGTATCCTCTCAAGATGTGGCCCGAGCTGTTCCGCGGCAGGGAAATATTCCTGCGCATCGACCCGGGATTCGGACGAGGTCACCACCGTCACGTTCGAACGGCCGGGGCGCATTCGAAATTCGGCGTACCCATCGCCGAGGCCGACGAACTCCAATCGCTGGTGCACAGCGCCGGTGCCCGCGTGGTCGGTTTGCACGCGCACACCGGCAGCGGCATATTCGACGTGGCGAACTGGACCGAGACCGGGGAACTTCTCGCGGATCTCGCTCGGCGATTTCCCGAGGTCCGTGTCATCGATCTGGGCGGCGGGATCGGGGTTCCGGACCAGGGCGGCCACGCCGAAGTCGATCTTGCGGTACTCGGCGCGGGCGTCTCGACGCTCAAGCGCAAGTTTCCCAGCCTGCAGTTTTGGATGGAACCGGGGCGGTACCTGGTTGCGCGGGCGGGAGTGCTGGTGGCCGTCGTGACGCAGCTCAAGGGCAAGGGGGACGTGCGCTACGTCGGCATCGCCACGGGCATGAATTCACTCATTCGGCCTGCCCTGTACGGTGCGCATCACGACATCCGCAATCTCACGCGCCTCGAGGAGCCGCTGAGTCATCCGGTCAACGTGGTCGGCCCGATTTGCGAAACCGCGGACCAATTCGGTGCGGACCGGTGGCTGCCTCCCACCGCCGAGGGGGACGTGCTGCTGATCGCCACCTGCGGTGCGTACGGTTACTCCATGGCCTCTCACTATAACCTGCGGCCGCCGGCCCCAGAGTTTATGATGGCGCCATGAATAGGATCGGCATCATCGGTTGGCGCGGCATGGTCGGGTCGGTACTTCTCGAGCGCATGCGCCAGGAGAAGGACTTCGACGTGGTCGAGCCCACGTTCTTCAGCACCACCCAGGCGGGCGCTGCGGCGCCGGACATCGGGCGCAAAATGGGGAGCGTCCAGGACGCCAACGACATCGCCGCGCTCGCCCGGCTGCCGATTCTGGTGAGCGCGCAGGGCGGCGACTACACGGCGGCCGTGCATTCACAATTGCGTGCCGCCGGATGGCGGGGCTATTGGATCGATGCGGCGTCGACGCTGCGCATGAAAAGCGACGCGGTGATCGTTCTCGATCCGGTGAATTTACCGGTGATGCAGGCCGCTCTGAACCAGGGCGTCAAGGACTTCATCGGCGGGAATTGCACGGTGTCCCTGATGCTGATGGCCGTTTCCGGCCTGATGCGCGCGGGCCTGGTGGAATGGATTTCCGCCATGACGTATCAATCGGCCTCCGGGGCCGGAGCGCAGAACATGCGCGAGCTGCTCGAACAGATGGGATTTCTCCACGAGGCCGCGTCGCCGGCGCTGCGCAATCCCGCCGCCACCATTCTCGACGTGGATCGCGCCGTGAGCGACGCCCTTGCCGACCCGAGGTTTCCGAAGGCGCATTTCGGCGCTGCGCTCGCCGCAAGCCTCATTCCATGGATCGACAAGGATCTGGGCAACGGCCAAAGCCGCGAGGAATGGAAGGCCGGGGCCGAGTCGAACAAGATCATGGGCACCGAATCCAAACCGGTGCCGGTCGAAGGCATCTGCGTTCGCGTCGGCGCGATGCGCTGCCACTCGCAGGCCCTGACCATCAAGTTGACGCGCGATGTCCCGCTCTCCGAGATCGAGTCATTGATTGCGGGCGGTAATCCATGGGTGCGGGTCGTCCGCAACGACCGCGAGAGCTCCATCAGGGAATTGTCGCCCGCGGCGGTCAGCGGCCAATTGACGGTGCCCATCGGCCGCCTGCGAAAACTGGCGATGGGCGGAGAGTACCTGTCGGCGTTTACCGTCGGCGACCAGCTCCTCTGGGGCGCCGCCGAGCCGTTGCGAAGGACTATGCGATTCCTGCTTCCGCATGTGTGAGTAGGTTGATCGGCACGGAATTGACGTGCCAGATATCCGCGCAATATTCGCGTATGGTTCGATCCGACGAAAACTTGCCGCTGCGCGCGGTATTCAGGATCGACATGCGGGTCCAGCGTTCCTCGTCGCGGTAGGCCTCCGCAACTTTTTCCTGGCATTCGACGTAGGACTGGAAATCGGCCAACAGCAAATAGGGGTCTTGATACATCAGCCCGTCGATCAGCGGCCGGAAGAGTTCGGTGTCGCCGCGCGAGAAGAAGCCGCTGCGGATCAGGTCGATCACGTCGCGCAGGCCCTGGTTGGCGTTGTAATAATCCAACGGGCGATACCCGCGCGCCTTCACCGCATAGACTTCCTCTGCATTCAGGCCGAAAAGAAAGAAGTTCTCAGCGCCGACTTCCTCGCGGATTTCTATGTTGGCCCCGTCCATTGTTCCGATCGTGAGGGCGCCATTCATCGAAAACTTCATGTTTCCCGTCCCCGAGGCTTCCTTGCCGGCGGTCGAGATCTGCTCGGACAGGTCGGCCGCCGGATAGACGCGCTGCCCGTTGGTGACGTTGAAATTCGGCAGGAACACGACTTTCAGGCGATCGCGGACATCCGGGTCGCGATTGACCACTTCGCCGACCGCCGTGATCAATTTGATCATGAGCTTGGCCAGATGGTAGCCGGGGGCGGCCTTGCCGCCGAAAATGAACGTGCGCGGCTGGACGGTGAGCGAAGGGTTGTTCTTGATCGCATGATACAGCGACACGATGTGCAGCACCTTCAAGTGCTGCCGCTTGTATTCGTGAATTCTCTTGACGAGAACGTCGAACATCGATTCCGGATCCGCGACGATGCCGGTGCGCTCGACGGCGAGGGAGGCAAAGGCTCGCTTGTTGTGCTGCTTGATGGCGTGCCAGCGACTGCGGAACTCGGCGTCGTCGGCGAGCGGTTCGAGCCTCCTCAGTTGCGCGAGATCCTTGATCCATGTGTCGCCGATATGTTCGGTGATGAGCTCCGAAAGTTTCGGATTGCAGAGCACCATCCAGCGGCGCGGCGTCACGCCGTTCGTCTTGTTGCTGAATTTCTGCGGCCACATTTCATAGAAGTCCTTGAGGACGTCGCGTTTCAGCAGCTCGGAGTGCAGCCCGGCCACCCCGTTGATGGCATGGCTGCCGACACAGGCCAGATGGGCCATGCGCACATACCGCTCGCCCGACTCGTCGATCAACGACAGGCGCGAGATCCGCGCCTCGTCGCCCAAGTACCGCATTCGGACTTCCTCGAGAAAGTGCGCGTTGATTTCATAGATAATCTGCAGGTGCCGCGGCAGGACGCGGCCGAACACGGCGAGCGTCCACCGTTCGAGCGCCTCGGGCAGCAGGGTGTGATTCGTGTAGGCGAACGTTTTGCGCACCACGCTCCACGCGTCGACCCACGGCAGGACGTATTCATCGACCAGCAGCCGCATGAGTTCGGCGATGGCGATGGCGGGATGCGTGTCGTTGAGCTGCACCGCGAATTTTTCGTGAAATTTCTCGACCGGCAATTTTTGCCTATGGATGATGCGGAACATGTCCTGCAAGGAGCATGAGACGAAGAAATACTGCTGTTCCAACCGCAATTCCTTGCCGCGCAGCTCCTGGTCGTTCGGATAGAGCACCTTGCTGATGTTCTCCGATGTGACCTTCTGATTCACCGCGCCGTAGTAATCGCCGCTGTTGAAAATGGCGAAGTCGAAGGACTCGGGCGCCTCCGAGCGCCACAGGCGCAAAGTATTGGCGGTGTTGGTGCGATAGCCGAGGATGAGGGTGTCGTAGGGCACGCCGCAAACGATCTTGTGCGGCACCCAGCGTACCCGCAGGCGATTGTGCTCGTCGATGTACTGCTCCGTCGAGCCGCCGAACTTGACGTCGACCGACCATTCGGGGCGCACCAGCTCCCAGGGATTGCCGTAGCGAAGCCATTTGTCGGTCTTTTCGCTCTGCCAGCCGTCGACGATCTCCTGGTGAAAAATCCCGAACTCGTACCGGATGCCGTAGCCGAGCGCGGGGACCTCGAGCGTGGCGAGCGAATCGATGAAGCAAGCCGCCAATCGGCCGAGGCCGCCGTTGCCGAGGCCCGGCTCCTCTTCCTGGGCGAGCAGTTGTTCGAAGTTCATGCCGAGTTCCGTCATGCATTCGTTGACGGTATCGAAAATACCGAGATTGATGAGGTTGTTGCCCAAGTGCGGACCCATCAGAAACTCGGCCGAAAAGTAGGCGACCGTTCTCGATCCCTGTTTGGTGTAGGCGGCAGCAGTGCTGATCCACCGTTGCAACATCCGGTCCCGCACGGCGTAGGCCAAGGCCATGTAGTAGTCGTTGTTCGTGGCGAGCGCCGGGAACTTGCCTTGCATGTAAAAGAGATCATCCAGGAAGGCGTTCTTGATGGCGTCCTTGCTGAGTGCCGTGCGCTCATCCTCGAGTCGCCGGTCCGGCTTTACGGGCTTGATGTTGAAACTCACTGTTCTTCCTATGGCGACCAAATCACTTCGACCGGTGCGTGTTGCTGTCGCAGCACGGCGCGCACCGGCATGCGCTCCGCGGCGCCGGGCTGGAGCGCGGCAATGTACGTGCGCCACTTCGATTCGCCCGTGATGAGTATCACGATGCGCCTCGAATCGAGGAGCGCGGCGAGGTTCAGGCTCAAGCGGGCCTCGGGCGCGATGGGCGATCTCATGCCGACGCAGCCGGCCGCGGCGGCTTCATCGAGCGCACGCTCCAAGTTCGGTGAATCGGGAAACAAGGACGCCGTGTGGCCATCATCGCCCATGCCGAGAACCAGTGCATCGAAGGGCCGCGGCACACCGTTGAACGTGCTCCACGCCATGTCGGCGCCGAGATCCGCAGTGGCGCACCCGTTCTTGAGCCCCGTGAAGCGGGCGGCGGCGGCGGCGTCTCTCAGCAGGACGTCGCGGACCAGCCGCTCGTTGCTCGCGGGATCGGAAGGGTCCACCCAGCGCTCATCGGCGAGCGCCACGCACACACGGCCCCAATCGATCGCGAGCGTTCGCAAGCGCTCGAACAACTTGACCGGAGACCGGCCGCCCGAGACCACCAGGCTCGCCATGCCGCGGGCTTCGATCGCCGCGGCGAGATCCGCCGCGATTCCTGCCGCGAGCTGCTGCGACAGGATGTCCAAGTCCGGGTAGCGGACGGCAGGCGGCTCCGTATTCACGACGGGTCACTGCTCATCGTGCCATGAAAAGCCGTCGCGGCCGATCAGCGAACTCGAAGCCGCCGGTCCCCAGCTTCCCGCGATGTAGGTTTTAGGGCGGTCGTCGTACTGTTCCCAGCCGGCGCGAATCGGATCAATCCAGCGCCATGCGGCATCGAGCTCGTCGCGCCGCATGAACAAGGTGAGATTGCCCTTCACCGTGTCCATGAGCAATCGCTCGTAGGCATCCAGGCTGCGGGTCTTGAACGTCTCGCCCAGATCGAGCGCCAGGCTCACCGGCTTCAGGCGCATGCCTTCGCCCGGGTTCTTCGCGAGTATGGTCATTGTGATGCTTTCATCCGGTTGCAGTCGAATCACCAGCTCATTGGCCGTATTCGACGTTTGCGGCTTTTCGAAAATCGGATGAGGGACCTCGTCGAAGGTCACGACCAGTTCGGTGAGCCGATCCTGCAGCCGCTTGCCGGTGCGCAGGTAGAACGGCACGCCGGCCCAGCGCCACGTGTCGATTTCGACTTTCAGCGCGGTGAACGTTTCCGTGGTGCTGTCGGCTGCGATGTCGGCTTCCTCGAGGTATCCCGGAACGGGAACACCTCGCACGGCACCGGCCTTGTACTGGCCGCGCACCGTTTTGGTGAGCACATCCCGATCGTGCAACGGCCGCAATGCCCGAAGCACCTTCAATTTCTCGTCGCGAACCGCGTCCGGGTCGCTGCTTGCCGGCGGCTCCATTGCCATGATGCACAACAGTTGCAGCAGATGATTTTGCACCATGTCGCGCAATGCGCCGGTCTTGTCGTAGAAATGTCCGCGGCGCTCGACACCGAGTTCTTCGGCCACCGTGATCTGTACGTGCTTGACCAGACCCCGCCGCCACAACGGCTCGAACAGCGCATTGCCGAAACGCAGCGCCATGAGATTCTGCACGGCTTCCTTGCCGAGATAGTGATCGATGCGGTAGATCTGCCGTTCGGCGAACACGGCGCCGACTTGGGTGTTGATGAGATCGGCGGACGCCGTATCGTGACCCAACGGCTTTTCGAGCACCACGCGCGACAACGGCGTGACGACGCCGGCCCTGGCGAGATTTTCGCAGATGACCGAGAACAAATTGGACGCGGTCGAAAAAAAGAACACCCGCACGAACTGCTCACGGCCTTTGAGGACGGCGGCCAATTGCTCGTAGTCCTGTTCGCGGCCGGCATCGAGCTTCAGGTAGTTGAGGAGACCGCTGAAAGCTTCCCAATGCGGCGCATCAAATTCCTTGCCGAGGTATCCTCTACAGGCCGCCTCCGCCTGCGCCAGGTACTCGCTGCGCGACAGGGCGGTTCGGGCAATCCCGTAGATGCGCGACTCGGCCGTAACCTGTCCGGCCGCATAGCGGCGGTACAGCGCGGGCAGGAGCTTGCGCGTGACGAGGTCCCCCGTACCTCCAAAGAGCAACATATCAAAAGTCGACAATACGGCCACGTTCGGAACGTCCTCATTTACACAGGCGTCAGAGCGTAGCACCTGAAGCCGCGTTCTAGTAGGTCTTGCCGATGTGGCACAATGAGACATGACGACTAATTCATCGCTCGTCCACCGCCAAGTCAGTGCGGTCACCGAGCGAATCCGCGAGCGCAGCGCACCGGGACGCGGCGACTATCTCGAGCGCATGGAGGCGGCGCGACGGCAGGGTTCCGTGCGGGCAGGATTGTCTTGCACCAATCTTGCGCACGGGTTTGCGGCTTCGGACGCCACGGACAAAGAGGCGCTGAAACTCATGCGCTGGCCCAATGTGGCCATCGTATCGGCCTATAACGACATGTTGTCCGCGCATCAGCCACTCGACAAGTATCCGGCGCTCATCAAGCGGGCTGCGCGAGAGGCCGGCGCCGTGGCGCAGTTCGCCGGCGGCGTGCCTGCCATGTGCGACGGCGTGACGCAGGGTCAACCGGGGATGGAATTGTCGCTGTTCAGCCGCGATGTGATCGCGATGGCCACGGGCGTGGCTTTGGCGCACAACATGTTCGATTCGGCCCTATGCCTGGGCGTGTGCGACAAAATCGTGCCGGGGCTATTGATGGGCGCCCTGGCGTTCGGCCACTTGCCGGTGATCTTCGTGCCGGCGGGCCCGATGCCCTCCGGCATGCCGAACAAGGAAAAGGCACGCATTCGTCAGCTGTACGCGGAGGGCAGGGTCGGCCGCGATGCACTGCTCGAATCCGAAGCCCACAGCTATCATTCCGCGGGGACCTGCACTTTCTACGGCACCGCCAACAGCAACCAGATGTTGATGGAAGTGATGGGCCTACACATGCCGGGCGCGGCCTTCGTGCCGCCGAACACGCCGTTGCGCGACGCACTCACGGCGGCGGCGGCGCAGCGTGCCGCCCGCATCACCGCGTTGGGCGCCGAGTATCTGCCGCTCGCGCGCGTCGTCGATGAGAAGGCCATCGTCAATGCCGTCGTGGGCCTGCTGGCCACCGGGGGCTCGACCAATCACACGATGCATTTGGTGGCGATGGCGCGCTGTGCCGGCATTTCCATCACCTGGGACGATTTCAGCGACCTGTCGGCGGTGGTGCCGCTGCTCACGCGTATTTACCCGAATGGCAGCGCCGACGTAAACCGCTTTCAGATGGCCGGCGGTATGGCCTTTCTGATTCGCGAATTGTTGGAATCCGGCTACTTGCACGCCGATTCGACGACTGTGATGGGCGCAGGCCTGCGTGCCTATTCCACCGAACCCTGGCTCGATGAGGGTCGACTGTCGTGGCGGCCTGCGCCTGCCGCGAGCGGCGATCTTGACGTGCTGCGTCCCGCGGACAATCCGTTCAGCGCTCACGGCGGCCTCAAATTGCTGACCGGCAATCTCGGCAGATCGGTGATCAAGACTTCGGCAATGAAGGCCGAACACCATGTGGTCGAAGCGCCGGCGGTGGTATTCGAGGATCAAGGAGCGGTGATCACGGCGTTCAAAGAGGGTCGCTTGTCACGCGATTGCGTGGTGGTCGTGCGGTTTCAGGGACCGCGCGCCAACGGCATGCCCGAACTGCACAAGCTCACGCCGTCCTTAGGCTCGCTGCAAAGCAAAGGATTCCAGGTCGCGCTGGTCACGGATGGCCGCATGTCCGGCGCCTCCGGCAGCGTGCCGGCAGCAATCCATGTGACGCCCGAAGCGTTGTGCGGCGGCGCCCTCGGGCGCGTGCGCGATGGCGACATCATCCGGCTCGACTGTCACGCCGGTGTGCTCGAGGCCCGGGTTCCCGAGGATCTCTGGCGGCAGCGCGAATTGCCGGTGATGAGTCACTCGAAGAACGAGCACGGCATGGGCCGGGAATTGTTCGCCAGCTTGCGCCGCGTTGCCGGCGACGCGGAGGCGGGCGCTATTTCGCTAATGTAAGGACACCCAGGTGAATATCCGTGAAATCGTCGGGCTTGCCCCCGTCATCCCCGTATTGACCATCACCGACCTCGAGCATGCCGTGCCATTGGCGCGCGCATTGTGCGCGGGGGGCCTCAAGGTGTTGGAAATCACGCTGCGTACGCCCGCTGCGCTGGCCGCCATCGAGGCCATGCGCAAGGCGGTTCCCGACGCGGTGGTCGGCGTGGGAACCCTGACGCGTGCGGTGGACTTCGCCGCGGCGGATCGGGCGGGCGCGCAATTCGGCGTAACGCCGGGACTAACGCCGGAATTGGCGGCGGCCTCGCGTGGGGCGCGCTTTCCTCTGCTGCCCGGCGTCATGACGCCCACAGAATTGATCGCCGCGCGCAACGCAGGGTTCAACGTGGTGAAGTTGTTTCCCGCCGAACAGGCCGGCGGCATCGGCATGCTGCGCGCCCTGGGTGCTCCGTTTCCGGACGTGCTTTTTTGTCCGACTGGAGGCATTACACGCGCGACTGCGCCCGACTATCTGGCGCTGTCGAATGTGGTTTGCGTGGGTGGCTCCTGGGTTGCGCCTGTCGCAATGCTGACGGCGGGCGATTGGCGCGGCATCGAGGCGCTGGCGCGAGATGCCGCAGGCCTCAAGAGGGCGTAGGCCGTCCGCGGCGATCGACGGAGCTTGGTTCAAGGGTTGTGCCGCACCTTGACATAATGGTTTTTTTCAACATGTTTGTCGTCGATGGGCGACATCGATCACGTTTCTGGCCACCCCGGTTGGGTTTAGATTCCCGGGCGTGGGAATTCATTGCTGAGGGGGCTTATGACACTTGATACTCATCCTATCTTGGATGTTGAGCGTCGTCTTGGCGGCACAGGGCCCTTCGTGATCAATTTGCACGCGTCGACGGCGCCGATCGGCCTCCCGTCCAAAAGCCCGGCAGGCAATGAACACGCGCGCCTTTATCAGATTCAACGCGTCGACGACGGACGTATTCGCTATCGGCTGCGGCTCGGCCCATTTGCAACGGAGGACGAAGCGGAGATCGCGCTGGCACAGGCTCGGCTCGAATATCCCGGCGCTCTGATGGTTACTGCCGCGGCGGACGATTTGCATGCGATCGGCTTGGTGCGTGGCAAGGCCCACCCCGGAGGCTCGTCCGCCGATGTGCGAAGCACGGATACCTCGGCCGACGCGCGAAACACCGACACGGTTCTGCAACCTGTTCTTGATACGCGCCGATTCACCCTGCCGATCACGGCCGATCCAGTGGCGCCTGCGGCATTGCCCGCCGCTGCCGCGCCTGTGTCTCCGCTTACACTGACGCTTGTAGAGGACGAGCCCGTGCGCGCGGCTGCGCCTGTGCCTCCGCCTACACTGACGCTTGTAGAAGACGCGCCCGCGCGTGCGGCTGCGCCTGTGCCTCCGCTTATACTGACGCTTGTAGAGGACGAGCCCGTGCGCGCGGCTGCGCCTGTGCTTGTGGCGGCAGTGCCCAAACCTAAACCTACACCCGCGGCAGTGATTGCAGCGCCTGCAGCTGCGGCGGCTGTGCCACAACGAACCGCGGTCTCAGTCGCCTCCGATATCGCATCGATGCAAGCGCTCATAGCGGCGATCGATAGTGATATAGATACCTCCCCAAACAAGGTGACCATCAAACCGCCGGTTCTTCACACGGTACCTGCCGCCAAGGTGACTGCTCGCCGCGACGATGCACGTGCCGGTGCACCGGTACCCTCGCTCGAGAGCACGCAAACGCTCAGGCCTTTGACCCCTCTGGAACTGGGAGAGAATGAGGCTGCCCGTTGGTTCGTGGTACAACTTGCGTTGTCGGACGACGCCTTCGATCCCGACGCGCTGCCGCACCTCGACATTTTCAGCCTATACCGCCTGTACACCGTGGTCGGAATGGATCAAGGACGGCTCGTTCACGCGCTGCGACTCGGCTTCTTTGGGGAGGAAGTAGGCGCGCGCGCTGTCGCCAGTTATCTCTCAGGCTTCTACGATGAACCGATCGTCAAGCGTGTAAGCGTTGCCGAACGCGATCGTTTCGCCGACCAGCGCGTCGAAGCGCGCAAGGACGTCGGAGCGACTGGACGTCACCTCGCCATCGAGATTACGGACGAGTTGGTGGTTCGCGGACGGCGCTCCTCCCGGTAGTCGATTCCCCGGGACCAGCGTCCAGCGCGCGGTGCGAGTAGCTGATGCCCCGTTCAGTCGTTAGCATATCTTATGCGATCCGTGTCGAAACGCCTTGAGGAACAGTCCCTGCTCGCGACCTGCCGAGCACGCTCCATCGATTTGTTGAAGAGAAATATGACGCCCGACGGCGTCCTCGCGGCATCCCCCAGTTCTCAGGCCATCAAACGGGGGTATACCGCCATTTTCGGTCGGGATGCCGCCGTGTGTGCGATCGGGATGGTTTTGTCCGGCGACCGGGATCTGCGGCATGCCGCCGCGGCGGGTCTGCACACCCTGGCAAAGCATCAGGCGCCGAACGGACAGATTGCGAAGTTCGTCGATATGGAGCGACGGGAGGCGGATTTCTGGTATCTCGGATGCATCGATTCGACACTGTGGTGGCTGATCGCCCTGGCGTTCCTGGATCGCCGCGGGCGGGCCGGTGGATTGCGGCGGCGGCACGCGAAGCGCATCAGACTTGCCATTCAGTGGCTGCTGGCGCAGGAGCATCAGCGATTTTATTTGCTGCAGCAAAACGAGGCCAGCGATTGGGCCGACATCATGCCGCGGTCGGGGTTCGTTCTCTATACGAATGCACTGTGGTATTTCGTCAAGCGACTCTACCGCATCGCGCGTGCACCGGAGACTCATGAGAACTTCAACGGGCTGTTCCATCCATTTTCCTCGGGCCTTGCGGAATATCGCCGGGCCAGGCTGCTCAACGACTACGTGCTGCGCGGGGGGCGGGATCGTGACCTTTACCTGAGCTTCGTCAACTTCTCCTTTTTCGGGGAGGAGGGCGACGTGTTCGGCAATGTGTTGGCCGTGCTCATGGGGCTCGCCGATGTTCGGGCAAGAGGTCGAACGCTCGATGCGCTCGGGAAGGCGCGCGTGAGCGACCCGTACCCGGTGCGAGCGGTCACCCGTCCCATCAAGCAAAGCAGTGCGCTGTGGCGGCCCTACATGGCGCGTCACCGGCAGAATTATGCCTGGCAGTACCACAATGGAGGGATCTGGCCGATGGTGGGCGGGTTCTGGGTGACGGCGCTCGTGGCGGCGGGTCGAGCCGCGCAAGCCAAAGACGAATTGGTAAAACTGGCGCGTGCCTGCGCGGTTCAGAACTGGGCGTTCACCGAATGGCTGCACGGGAAAACACTCGCCCCTCGAGGAATGCCGGGTCAGTCTTGGAACGCCGCGGCTTTCCTCATGGCGGAATATGCTGTTTCGGCGGGGACCGGTGTCTTTGATTGTCCTGACTGAATACAATAGCCCTCAGTCAGGAATCCAACCTCATCTTGAAATTTCGCACCACGGCACTTGCCTCATTCATCGTCGCCGCCCTCGGCATCAGCACGGCGGGCGCGAAGGATCCCGTGCTCTCTTCCCTGACGATGGAGCACTTCCGGGATAGCGCAACCGTCACGGAGAGCCCAAGTGACGGTACGACCATCATTTCCACCGAAAACGGATACGTCGAACATACCGGTCCGATGCGCATGGTGTGGCACGATGAGTTTCTACGAGCTGTCATCGACCGAAGGACGGGCAGGCGGTCGCTGCAGGTCTACGCGTGGGTCATCTACAGCGGGAGTTTGCGGAACTATGAGAGCGCGAACTATCGGACGGCGAGCGGGCCGCGCAGCGTGCCCGTCAATCAGCTTGCAAGGGAAGTCGTGAATTGCCCGGTTGGGGATTGCACCTACACCGAACGGGTCGCGTTTCCAATCGACGAGGAATTGATGCGTCAGCTCGCGGCCGCGCGCGTGCCGGGAAATCCCGACAAGTGGCCCTACAAGTTGATCGCGAAATCCGGCCCGGAATACGCGGGTGAAATATCGAGCGCGGAAATCGCCGGCTTTCTCGCCAAGGTCGATGAATATGCGAATAGGCCCGTGGCACAGGCGGGCGCTCCGGTCGTGAATGCGGGTGCCCCGGTTGCGAATGCAAGTGCCCAGATCGCGAATACGAGTGCCGCGAATGTCTCGTTGAGCCGCGAACTCGGCATCGGCGGGATGTCCGTTGAGGCGACCGACGAGCAACCGAATCGGGCGGGCGTCCTGGTCATCGGCGTGGACCGTGGGTCGGTTGCACACAAGGCGGGCATCATCGTCGGCGACATACTGTACGAGTTCGATGGGCATCGGCTGAACACGCCGGCGGACCTTCAAGCCGCCTTGGCCGGGCGCGCGGCAGCCTCCGCGGTTGCGATCAAACTCTACAGGGGAACCAGCGACACGACGGTGAATGCCCGCTTCTGAAATGGCGGTAACTGTCTGGACGCGTCGTCCGGTTGATGCGTCATCTCGAGCGATTCCGGTGGCGTAACTCCAATTCCGCCGCCACCTTCGCCAATGAGAGATTCTTCACCTGCAGCAGGAGCATGGCGTGGTAGAGCAGATCCGCCGCCTCGCCGAGCACTTCCTCGTCCGGCTGCGCCACCGCCGCGAGCGCGAGCTCAAGGCCTTCCTCGCCCACCTTCTGCGCAATGCGCCGCGTACCTTCGGCCAGGAGTTTGGCGGTGTAGCTGCCCTCCGGCCGCGACGCGATCCGCTGCCGGATGATGTCCTCCAACTTCGCCAGGAACCCGAGTGATTCCCCCGCCGCGTGCGGCGCGTTCTCGCCCCAGCAGGTGCGGGCTCCGGTGTGGCACGCGGGCCCCGCGGGTTCGGCCAGGATGAGAAGGGTATCTCCGTCACAGTCGACAGCCACCGCGCGCAGGGCGAGGAAGTTGCCCGAGGACTCGCCCTTGGTCCACAGGCGGCCCTTGCTGCGGCTCCAGAACGTCACTCGACTGCTCGCCAGAGTCTCGGCGAGCGCTTCGCGGTTCATGTAGCCCAACATGAGGACTGCGCCGTCGCCGGCATCCTGGACGATGGCCGGCAGCAGCCCATTCCCTTTGTCCCAGTCCACTTTGGCCACATCAATCTTCGCTTTGGTCACTTCGATCATGGCCGTACCTCGATTCCGTCCGCGCGCAGCCTTTTCTTCAAATCGGGAATTGCGATCTCGCCGGAATGGAACACGCTGGCTGCCAGGGCGGCATCGACGTCGGTGCGCTGGAAGACCTGCGCGAAATGCTCGGTCGCTCCGGCGCCGCCGGAGGCGATCAGCGGCACCCGGCACACGGCGCGCACGGCGCGCAATTGCGCGATGTCGTAGCCCTTGCGCACGCCGTCGCTGGCCATGCAATTGAGCACGATTTCGCCCGCGCCGCGGCGTTGTGCCTCCCGGACCCAGTCGAGCGTATCGCGGAAGGTGTCGCGCGAACGAGCGCTGTCGCCCGTGAATTGCTGCACGCGAAATCCGTCCTCCACGGTCTGACTATCGATGCCGACGACGACGCACTGGGCGCCGAAGCGCTCGCTCAGGGCGTTGATCAAATCGGGCCGCGCGAGCGCCGGCGAATTGATGGACACCTTCTCCGCCCCCGAGGCCAGAACCTCCTCCGCCTCCTCCACGGAGCTGATTCCGCCCGCCACGCAGAACGGGATGTCGAGGATCCGCGCGACGCGCCTCACCCAGGATTTGTCCACGGAGCGTCCCTCGGGGCTTGCGGAGATGTCGTAGAAGACGAGTTCGTCCGCGCCCTCGTCACGATAGCGCCCGGCAAGATCGAGAATGCCGCCGACGATGCGATGATCGCGAAAGCGCACGCCCTTGACGACCTGTCCATCGCGGACGTCTAGGCAGGGGATGATGCGTTTGGCAAGAATGCTCGCAACTCCTCGACTGGAATGAGCTCTTCGAGCAGCGCCTTGCCGCTGATGGCGGCCTTGGCGCCCGCCCGGGCGAGCGCGTGCAGGTCGTGAGCGTCCCGTATGCCGCCCGATGCCTGCCATTCGATGTGCGGAAACCGCCGTATGGCTTGATCATAGAGCTCCACATTGGGTCCCGACAATGCACCGTCGCGGCTCACATCGGTGCACAGGACGTGCTTCAGATCGTAGTCCTCGTAGTTCGCCACCGCATCCCAGAGGGAAAGCTCCGATTGCTCACGCCAGCCATGGATTGCGACGCGCGGCGTACCCAAGGGATCGAGGCGGACGTCGAGGGCCAGGACGATTCGCTCCGCACCGAAGTCCTCGAGCCACGTTCGCACGAGATCGACGCGGGTAACGGCGGCGCTGCCGATCACGGCACGGCCGACCCCGGCGTTCAACATTTGCGATAAGGCCAGGGTATCGCGCAGGCCGCCACCCACCTGCAGCATTACCGCGCTCTGTCTGGCCAGCTCGAAAATGATTTCGCGATTGCCGTTGTTGCCGTTCCGAGCGCCGTCCAAATCGACGACGTGCAGCCAGTCGGCGCCATAGCCGCGATACTTGGCGAGCAGCGCACTCGGATCGGCGTCGTAGCGGGTTTCGGCGTCGAAGTCGCCTCGCAGCAACCGCACGCACCGGCCGTCCTTCAAGTCGAGTGCGGGGATGAGGCGCATCAGGCGATCGCCAGGAAGTTCTGCAGCATCCTGGCGCCCAGCGCGGCCGAACGCTCCGGGTGAAACTGGGCGCCGAAGAAGTTGCCCCACTCGACGCAGGCGGAAAAAGATGAGCCATACTGGGTGCTCGCCACCGTCGCGCTCGTCACCGGCAGCGCATAGCTATGGACGAAATAGGCGTAGTCGTCGCCGCGCATGCCGGCGAGCAATGGCGAATCGCGACCGAGCTGCACCGTATTCCAGCCGATGTGAGGCACCGGCCGGCCCTGCGCCTCGGTGAATCGCGTGGCCCTCCCCGGAATGATTCCAAGGCAGCGAGTGTCCCCTTCATCGGACGATTCGAACAGAAGCTGCATGCCGAGACAGATGCCGAGCACCGGCTGCCGCAATTTGGGGATCACATCGTGCAGGCCATCCCGGCGCAGACGCTCCATGGCGTTCGCCGCGGCACCCACGCCGGGCAGGATGACGTGGCTCGCCGCACCGATGGCATCAGGGTCGCTCGATACCAGCGACGACACATTCAACCGCTCCAGCGCGAATTGCAGCGAGGCGATATTGGCGCCGCCGTTGGCCACGATCACCACGTTGGGCGCGTTCAAAGCACCCCCTTGGTGCTGGGCAATTCATTGCCCTCGAGTCGGATGGCCTGGCGCAGGCTGCGGCCCACGCCCTTGAAACACGCTTCGATCATGTGATGGGTATTCTCGCCGCGCACAGCCACGTGCAGGGCGGCCCCCAGGGACTCGGCGAGGGACCTGAAGAAATGTGGCACGAGTTCGGTCGGCAGTTCGCCGACGCGCTCGCGGTTGAACCGCCCTTCCCACACGAAGTAGGGCCGGCCGGAAATGTCGAGTGCCACCTGCGCCTCCGCCTCGTCCATCGCGAGCAGAAACCCGTAGCGCGCGATGCCGCGCTTGTCGCCCAACGCATCGCGCAGCGCCGCACCTAAGGCGAGCGCGCAGTCCTCGACGGTGTGGTGTTCGTCGATTTGCAGATCGCCCTTGCACGAAATGTTCAACGCGAATCCGCCATGCCTGGCGATCTGCTCCAGCATGTGATCGAAGAACCCTAAGCCGGTGCTGACGGTGCTTGGACCCTCGCGGGACAGGTCCAGTTCGACGACGACGTCGGTCTCCTTGGTCGTGCGCCGGATGCGCGCGCGCCGCGCCGCGCCCAGGATGCGTTGCGCGATGGCGCGCCACGATTCCGCTTCCGTGCCTTGGGCCCTCACACGGATGCCCTCGATTCCGAGGCCCACCGCAAATTCCAGATCCGTGTCGCGGTCGCCGACCATGAAGCTGTGCGCCTTGTCGATGGGGTTGGCCCGCACGAATTCGTCCACCATGCCGGTCTTCGGTTTGCGGCAGGCGCAATTCTCGCGCCTGAAGTGCGGACAGACGAACACTTCGTCGAAGGTGATGCCCTGCGATGCGAACAGCGCCAGGATGAATTGATGCGCGTGTTCGAATTTATCTCCGGGCAGGGATTCCGTGCCCAGGCCGTCCTGGTTGGTGACCATCACGAAGGTGAATCCCGCGCGTTTCAGATCGAGAAGCGCGGGAATGACGCCGGGCAGCAGCTTGATTTTCTCCAGACTGTCCACCTGCTCATCGGGCGGTTCTTCGTTCAAGGTGCCGTCACGGTCCAGAAACAACACGCGCAGGCCGCTCATGCTGCCTCCACGCTTAAGAGCAGCGCATCGTTCTGCGCGCGCGTGCCCACGGAGACCCGCAGCGAATTCGGCAGCGCCCGATTGCTCCGTAGATCACGCACGATCAGGCCGCCGGCAATGGCTCCCTGCATGAAAGCGTCGGCATCCCGGCAATCGAGCAGCAAAAAATTGGAGTCGCTGGGCCACACCTTGTCGACCAAGGGCGATGATTGAAGCCGCCTTCCAAGATACTCCCGCTCCAGGAGCAAGGCATCTATGCGCGCCCGCGAACCCAAGATTTCGTTGGGGTGCAGTGCGCGCAGCGCCGCTTCGATGGTAGGCTGCGCCAGGGAGTAGGGCGGTATCACTCGTTTCGCCAATTCGATCATGTCCGCAGATCCGAGCAGGGCGCCGATACGCGCCCCTGCCAGCGCATGGGCCTTCGACAGCGTGCGCAGGATGGCGAGAGTGGGAAACCGCGCGAGCCAGGGGGTGAGACTCGGCGTCTTGGACCATTCGGTGTAGGCCTCGTCGATCACCACCATCGCCTTGCCGTCGAGGGCCGAGCAGATCGTCTCGATCGCCCCGATGTCGAGCAGGTTGGCGGTGGGATTGTTGGGCGAGCATAGATACACCAGCTTGACCCGTGGATTCCACGCGGCCAGCACCTTGTCGACGTCGACCGCCCAACCGAGCGACCGATCGAGGGGCACGTCGATCACGTCGGCGCCCTGGATGCGCGCGGCGACCTGGTACATGCCGAAGGTGGGCGTGCATTGCAGGATCGCATCCACGCCGGCGCGCAGATAGATGCGCGACAACAGGTCGATGGCTTCGTCGCTGCCGTGGGTGACCAGGAGCGTTTCCGCGGAAACTTCGTAGACCTCTGCCAGACGGCGGACCAATGCCTGCGGTTGCGGTTCCGGATAGCGGTTGAGCCCGGCCTCGGTCGAATCGCCCGGCGGCCGCCATGGCGCCTCATTGGCGTGCAGCCGGGTCAACGCCGGCAGCCAGGCCGCATGCGAGTACGGTTTGAGGGTAAGAATTTCCGGGCGCGCGAGCGACAAGGCGGGATTCATCGGCGCACATCCCGGCGGCACGCGGGTTCGCCGAGCGCAGCGGTCTCGCCGCGTTCGAGAGCGGCCAGCCGAATGGTCACTGCGGCGGCATGGGCGTCCAATCCTTCGAGCCCGGCGAGGATCTGCGCGGTCGCTCCTAGGCCCTTGAGCCCGGCGGGCGAGAGCTCCTGCACGGTGATGCGTTTCTGGAAATCTTCGAGCGCGAGGCCGCTGTAGGATTTGGCGTAACCATAGGTGGGCAGCGTGTGATTGGGGCCGCTGCAGTAATCGCCCATGGATTCCGGCGACCAACTGCCGAGGAACACGGCTCCCGCGGCGGTGACGCGGTTCAGCCACGTGCGCGGCTCTTCGATCTCGAGCAACAGATGTTCCGGAGCGTAGTCGTTGGCCAGCTCGAAGGCAGTCTCGAGCGAATCGACTACCAGCAGACGCATATGGGCGACCGATTTCGAGAGAATGGCGGCGCGCGACAGCGCGCCCACCTGTCGCTGCACCTGCTCCGCCACACGCTGCGCGAGGACCGCCGACGTGGTGACCAGCAACGCCTGTGCGTCGGCGCTGTGCTCCGCCTGCGCGAGCAGGTCCGCGGCGACGAAATCGGCGCGTGCGCCGCCGTCGGCGATCACCATGACCTCGGTGACCCCGGCGAGCAGGTCGGCGGCGGCGCCGGCGGCATCGTTGGCCACGAGAAGCTTGGCAGCGGTGACCCACGCATTGCCGGGACCGAACACTTTGTCGCATTTCGGAATCGACTGCGTCCCGTAGGCCATGGCTGCGATGGCCTGTGCTCCCCCCGCTTTGAACACCTGGTTGACGCCGGCCTTGCGGGCGGCGACCAATACCGCGGGATCGGCCGCGCCGCTGCGCGTCGGCGCCGTGCACATGACGCGCACCGGGCAACCCGCGATCGCAGCGGGAACGCTCAGCATGATGGCGGTCGAGGGCAACGGGGCAACGCCCGCGGGCACGTACAGCCCGACGGCCCGGATCGCGACACTGAAGCGCTCGCACACCACACCCGGCGCCGTTTCGACGCGCAGGGGCGCCGCGCCCTGCACGGCATGAAATGCGCGCACCGTGCAAATGGCGGTGTCGATGGCTGCATGCTGGGCCGTGCTCAATGCGCGCTCGGCCGCATCGAACTCTTGGTTCGACACGGCAAGGTCCGTCAGCCGCACGCCGTCGTAGCGCTCGGTAAGGTCCTTGAGTGCGGCATCGCCGTGTAATCTGACCGCATCGATGATGGCCCTAGCGGCGGCGGTGATGGCTTCGGCATCGCGCTGCGCCGGGCGCTGCAACACGGCGGCTTGCTCCGATGGGGACAGCGATTTCCAATCGAGTATGCGCATGAAGGAGGGGCCGGCGGCTACGCCAGCATTTTCTCGACCGGGAGAACCAGCACGGACGTGGCGCCGGCGCTCTTCAGGTCTTCGAGCAGCTCCCAGAACACGTTCTCCCGGCACACGGCGTGCACGGCGACGCGGTCGCCCCGGCCCTCCAGGGGGATGACCGTGGGTGTCTCGCTTCCGGGAAGCAGCTTCGCGATCGCAGGCAGCGCGGACCGAGGGGCGTGCAGCATGATGTACTTGCTGCCCTTCACCTGTTCCACCCCGTCGATGCGCATCAACAGGCGGTGAGTCCAGTCCTGCTTTTCGTGCGGGATGGGGATCGGCGTGCGGATCAGCACCGCCTGGCTCGTAAGCACGGTCTCGGCCTGCCGAAGATGGTTCGCGGCCAGCGTCGAGCCGGTCGAAACCAGATCGCAGATCACATCCGCACGACCGAGCCGGGGCGCAATCTCGACCGAACCCGACAGCACCACCACTTCGGCGGCAATGCCGCGTTCGGCGAGAAATCGCGACAGGATGTTCGGGTACGTCGTCGCGATCCGTTTTCCCTGCAGCGACGCCGCGCTGCGGTACTCGAATCCGTCCGGCACCGCGATGCACAGCTTGCAGCGCCCGAAATCCAACAGCTGCACCGCCTCGAACAGCGGCGAGATGCCGCGGGCCTGGAACGCGAGGCGCTTCTCTTCGACGACGTTGAGGCCGACCAATCCAAGATCGCACACGTCCTCCTGGACGAGGTCGGGGATGTCGTCGTCGCGCACGAACAGCACATCGAGCGGCATGTTCTCGCCGTAGCACATGAGCTGGTCCTTGCCGCGGCTGAATTTGAGGCCGCAGCGGGACAACAGATCGAGAGAGCTGTCGGTGAGCCGGCCGCTCTTCTGTATCGCAATCTTCAGTCGCATGTCAGGCTTGGCGTTCAGGTCAAAGTTCGCATTCATGTCAGGGATTCGCGTTCATGTTAGGGATTCGCGTTCAACCGATCGGTGACGGCGCGGTAGCCGCCGTTCCCCGACGTCAGATAGCGAGCCACCCGGCTGATCGTGGTGACGCTGACGCCGGTTTGCTTGTGGATTTCTCGATAGGGTAGCCCGCGCTCCAGAAGCAGGGCCACCGCCCAGCGGTCCGCCATTGCCTGCAATTCGGCAGGCGTGCACAGGTCGCGAAAGAAACTGCGGCATTCCTCAACGCTGCGCAGCGCGAGAATCGCAGTGCAGAGGGCGCGCTCGTGCTGCTGTTCCTGGCGGACGGTGACGGGACGGTTGGTTTTCATGGCGCACTCATCGTGTATTAACGCATTAGTACATTAATACATTATGACGGGCTGCGCAAGCCGCCGCTTGACGCCGGCGAATTGCAACCTTAAAATTCGGGGGCTTATCTAGACCGGCTGAGGGAAAGGCCCTTAGAAGCCGGGGCAACCACCGATGAATCGCGGGATTTGCTCGGAACGGTGCCAACTCCTGCGGCTTTCGGGCGATGGGCCCGCGGCCGGTAGATAAGCGGCGAGTTGGACGGCCGTTGCGCCGCCCTACGCCTACGAGCGCCGTGCTCCACAGGGGTTAGGTCGACCTGGAAGGAGCGAGAGATTTGGTGGCGCGAGACTTGACCGACAATCCCTTCGATGTATCGACGGTGGCCGATGCCGTGCTCGACCTGCCGGTATCATGGCGGCTGCATTACGGCGATTCGCTTCCCCACCCGCGCGTTGCCTTCCGGCTGGTCGGTCCCGCCGATGCACCGGTGGTGGCGGTGTTGGGCGGCATTTCGGCCCACCGCCATCTGATCGGTCCGGAAGGGTGGTGGCCCGCCAGCGTCGGACCGGACCTTGGGGTGGATTCCACCCGGTTTCGAGTGCTGGGCCTCGACTACCTGGGCGGTCTGGGTTTGAGTTCCACGCCCGACGGCGAAGCTCAGTTTCCGCCGGTGAGTTCCATCGATCAAGCCGAGGTACTGCACCAGGTCGTGCTGCACTTGGGTCTGGGATCCTTGCACGCCATCGTCGGCGCTTCCTACGGCGGCATGGTGGCGTTGAGCTTTGCGGCCCGGCACCCCGCGCAGTTGGGTCGCATCGTGGTGGTGAGCGCCGCCGACCGGCCCCAGGTCTTGTCCACCGCCTGGCGCAGCGTGCAGCGACAAATCGTGCGCGAGGCCATCGCGCGCGGCGACGGCGCGTCAGGCCTCAAACTCGCGCGAGCCCTGGCCATGGCGACGTACCGCAGCCAGACGGAGTTCGCGATGCGCTTCAGCGGGCCGCCGGTACGGGATGCCGAGCGCTTTCGTTTTCCCGTCGAGGGGTACTTGTTCGCGCGCGGCGACGACTACGTGCAGAAATACCGCGCGGAGTCATTCCTCGCGTTGAGTGAATCCATCGATCTGCACGAGGTGGATGCGGCAGAAGTGCGCACGCCGGCCACGCTCATCGCCGTACGCGAGGATCAACTGGTGCCGTTCGGCGATATGCAGGCGCTGGCTGCGCGACTCGGCGGCCCCACGCGCCTGGTCGAGATCAATTCGATTTTCGGACATGACGCGTTCTTGAAGGAGAATGCGGTGCTCAACCCCATTTTGCAAAATGCCCTTGCGGAGTAGTCGACATGAGTAAGCGAATCCCCGACAAAAAAGCCATCGCCACACGGTCGGTACGCGCCGGGCTGGAATCGGACGCACAGTATGGCTCCGTGGTGCCGCCGATTTATCTATCGACGAATTTCGCCTTCGAAGGGTTCAAACGGCCGCGCCAGTACGACTACACCCGGTCGGGCAATCCGACCCGCGATCAGTTGGCCGGCGCGCTCACCGATCTCGAGGGCGGCGCCGGTGCGCTGGTTACCTGCACGGGGCTTGCCGCGATCACGCTGATCCTCGCGACGCTGCCGGCCGGCGCACGCGTCGTGGCGCCCTTCGATTGTTATGGCGGCACGTACCGGCTGCTGGCGGCGCTCGAGAAAAAGGGCAATTTGGTCGTCGATTTCATCGACCAGAGCGATGCAGTCGAACTTGCGGCGGCGCTGGCGCGCAAGCCGGCGCTCGTTTGGATCGAAACCCCGAGCAACCCGCTGCTGCGCATCGTGGATATTCGAGCGGTGGCGGAGGCCTCGCATGCGGCGGGAGCCTTGGTGGCCGCGGACAATACCTTTCTGTCGCCGGTGTGGCAGCAACCTCTGGCTCTCGGTGCGGATCTCGTCATGCACTCGACCACCAAATACTTGAATGGGCACAGCGACGTGGTCGGCGGCGCGGTGATTGCGGCCACTGCGGAGCTGACGCAAAGCCTCGCGTGGTGGGCCAACGCGATCGGGGTCACCGGCGCGCCCTTCGACAGCTTCTTGACGCTGCGCGGGGTGCGCACCTTGCATGCGCGAACTCGGGTGCATGCGGAAAACACCGCGGCCGTCGTGCAGGCCTTGAATAATCATGCCGCCGTGCGGCAGGTGTACTACCCCGGACTCCCAGGCCACCCGGGCCACGAGTTGGCGAAGCAGCAGCAAAGCGGATTCGGCGCCATGCTGAGCTTCGAATTGAACGGCGGCGAAGCAGCGGTGCGGGCATTTCTCGAGGGACTCCAGTGCTTCACCCTGGCGGAATCGTTGGGCGGCGTCGAAAGCCTGATCGCACACCCGACCAGCATGACGCATGCCGGCATGGACGAAGCGGCACGGCTGCGCGCCGGAATCGGTCCGGGACTGCTGCGGGTGTCGGTGGGGATCGAGGATGCGGACGATCTGGTCGCGGATCTCAAGGCCGGGCTCGAGCGGGCGCTTATAGCGCGGTCAGCACCGCGTCTCCCGCTGCCCGCGTCGACACCGGCTTGACGCCGGGCTTGGCGAGATCGGCGGGCAGGGCGCCGCCCACCACGGCCGCGGAGACGGCGCTTTCCAGTGCGCGCGCCTCGGCCTCGAGCTTGAGCGAATACCGCAGCAGCATGGCGGCGCTCAAGATGGTGGCGTAGGGATTCGCGATCCCGCGGCCGGCGATGTCCGGCGCGGAACCATGGATGGGTTCGAACAGTCCGCCGCGGCCTTCGCCTGCCAGCGAGGCGGACGGCAACAGGCCCAGCGAGCCCGCCAGCATCGATGCCTCGTCGGTGAGGATGTCGCCGAACATGTTCTCGGTGACGATGACGTCGAAATCCCGCGGCCGCCTGATGAGATGCATGGCCGCCGAATCCACCAGCATGTGTTCGAATTTCACTTCCGGAAACTCCGCGGGAAGTATCCGGTCCACCACCGACC
>Ga0179592_10000217_pt1 | contig 23343 bp, 22 predicted proteins | sample CZODoug2_1_08_16_FD_148623 | JGI IMG/M metagenome (GOLD analysis project Ga0179592, IMG submission 148623) | Vadose zone soil fungal communities from Angelo Coast Range Reserve, California, USA - CZODoug2_1_08_16fungal (Illumina Assembly) | ecosystem: Environmental > Terrestrial > Soil > Vadose...
GGTCCCCAGGCGTCAGCGTGACTTCCGTCTCGGTTTGGGCGCGGCCGAAATGCACATGGTTCAGGTCACTCGGGATCTCGCGATCAAACGCGGGAAGCGGGGTATCGATCAGCAGGTGATGATGCCCGCTATTGGGCTTGCTGGTCCCCGCGGGCGAAAGCTCCATGCCGGAGAGACCGAATTTCACGGTCATTTTGCGCGCGACCGTCGCGCCATCGGCCGGCTCGATCAAAAAGACACTGGCACCCGCCGGCGCGGGCGTCCGGGTCTTTTCAACGGTCACCGGATCCACCTTGACGTGGATGACCTCGGAAAACACCGGCGGCTGGTGTGGAGTGTGAGCCTGATCACCAAACAAGAGCTGCAAAGTGTGCTCACCTGCGGGCAGGGTGATTTCCGCCTCGGTCTGGCCGCCGCCAAAATGAATGTGGTTGAAATCGCTCGGGATAGGCTGATCGAGCGGCGGTAATGAGGTATCGATGAGTAGGTGATGATGACCGGTATTTGGCGTCGCCACGCCGGCCGCAGCGATCTCCATGTTCTCAACCCCGAAACGGAGCTTGATCTTGGAGGGGATTGTCGCGCCGTCCTTGAGATCGATAAAGAATACCCTGGCATTCGGAGCCGAAGGCTTCCTCGCCGGTGCGGGTTGCTGCGCGCCGGCCTCGATATGCGGATCCAGAGCTATTGTCGCGAAAATAATAAGGCAAACGCGGAAAAAAAATCGATACATAAGCAGCTCCGCTACGACGCTAACATGGGCCTCCAGGGCGAACAAGTTGCCGTAGCTGATGATCGCTCCGAAGTCTGTGAGCCGCTCCGTCACAAGCCTCAAGCTTTGGCGCAAATGCCTTGCCGAACAAATCCTTCGCCGCTCATATCGCGGGGTCGTGCGTTGAAAACGGGCCTCACTTCGAATAAGCTACCGGGATTATGGATATGAATTTAGCGGCCCGATGCCTCGCCATTGGTTTCATGTTCGCCGTCGGCCTCTTCGCCGAGCCCTGCGCTGCCGAACAGCGTGTCGCGCTGGTGATCGGCAATGGTGCCTACCGCTCGGTGCCCGAGCTTCGCAACAGCCGAAATGATGCCGACGATATTTCCGAACAGCTCAAGCGACTGGGCTTTTCCGTGATAGATGGCCGCGATCTCGACAGGTCGGCGATGCAGGTAGCGCTCGGCCGCTTTGCCCAGCGTCTGAAGGGCGCCGACGCCGGCCTCGTCTACTATTCGGGGCACGGACTGCAGATCAACGGTCAGAACTTTCTGGTTCCCGTCGATTTGAAGCTCGATGACGGCGCGTTCACGCCGTTCGAGATGGTCAGGCTCGACGACGTCGTCGAGGCGCTCAGCTATACCGATGGTGTTCGATTACTGGTGCTGGACGCCTGCCGCGACAACCCGTTCGCGAACAGCCTGGCTCAAAACAAGGGCAGTCGTGGCGCCGGCATGACGCGGGGCCTTGCCAAAATCGAACGCTCGCAGGGAATGCTGATCGCCTATTCAACGCAGCCCAACGCCGTCGCCGCCGACGGCACCGGGCGCAACAGTCCTTTCACCGCCGCATTGGTGCGCGAGATGCAGGTTCCGGGATTGGAGGTCGCGACAGTATTTCGCCGTGTCGCGGTAAACGTCTATCGCGAGACCGGTGGCGCACAGACTCCCGAACTGTCGGTGTCGCTGCTTCAGGATTTTTATCTCAATCCCCAGGAAAGCGATGTCGGTGCCTGGCAAAAGCTGGGGCCCTCGGCAAGCGCTGCCGGCCTGAAGGCATTCATTTCAAGGTTTCCCACCAGCGTGATGGTTGATGCGGCGCGGGCGCGTCTGGACGCCATCGAGAATGCCAGCGAACGGGAACGGCTGGTCCGCGAGTATGCGGAAAAGGAACGCCGCCTGCGACAGGAGCTCGAAACGGCCGAGGCCGGTTATCGAAAGGCCGCGTCGGAGCTCGCAGAGCGACGTGAACGGGATGCGCGCGAGCGAGTGGCCGACACGAAAGGCGGCGGACCTCCGGTCGCCACCACGTCGCCGGCACCCGCGGGCACCAATACGGGCAGCGCGCCGGAGATCGCCGCTTGGACTCGCGATGACAGCGGGCGCGAGCAGCAGATGAAGGAACAGGCGGCCAAGGCGGAGCGCGAGCGGCTGGCGTCGCAGGTTGCGGCATTCGAGGCCGACAAGGCGAGGCTTGCCGAAGAACGCCGGGCTCTTGAGCTTGCGATGTCGGAGAGACTGGCCAAGGCGCAGGCGGAACGTGAGCGGGCGGAAAAACGGCTCGCGGCGGAAACCGAGCGCTTGCCGGTTTTTGCGCTCGATCAGCAGCGCACCATAGCGCCGCCGGCGGCGGCGACGCCGCGGCGGGCCGCATCAACCTGTCAGGAGATCAACGCACGCGCTCAACTCGGCGACATCTCAGCGGCCGATCGTGATATTCTCCAGCGCGGCTGCCGCTGATCGCAGCGTGGGAATTGAAATGGGCCATCGAGGCGATTTGACAACCCGAGGCATTTGTATGTCGGACTCTCCCGCGACATGGAGGCGACGCGTGACAACGCTGCTGCGAAAGCCAAACCTGCTTGTTGCCACCACCTGCTGTTTCCTGGTCGGCGTAACGGCGGCCTTCCCGCAGGCCGCGCCAAGCCCGCAGGCCGCGCCAACCACGCAGGCCGCGCCGAGCCCGCCACCCCCGCCGATACCGGCGCCGTTCGATGACGCGCTGCTCCGGGCGGCCAACGATCTGTTTTCGAAAGCCGCGGTGCCGCCGGGCGACGGAAAGATCGAACTCGTGATCGACCCGCTGATCGACGGCATCAGCGGAGCGCAATCGACAGCAACACGATTGATGCAGGAGCGCATCGTTGCGCTGGTCAAGAAGTCCTACCCGCGTTTCGAAGTGCGTCCATTCTCCACCGAGGCGTTGTTGCGTGCTCCCGTCGTGCTGATCGGTACCTTTACCGCGATCAACAATGCCGGCGTCGCGGACGGACCACGCGACGTCTATCGGATTTGCCTCGCGCTTGCCGACCTTCGCAGCAAGAGCATCGTCTCCAAGGGCGTCGCCCGCGCCAAGCCGGAGACGATCGATGTAACGCCGACCCCGGCATTTGCCGACACCCCTGTCTGGGCCACCGATCCCGCCACCAGTATCTACATCAAGGCCTGTCAGGGAACCAAACCGGGCGACCCGATCGACCCGGTCTATGTCGAACGTATCGGCACCTCGTCGCTTATCAGCGATGCCATCTCGGAATACGACGACAGGCGCTATCGGGAGGCGCTGGCGTTTTACCGAACCGCCCTCAAGATGACGGGCGGAGATCAGCTTCGTGTCCGCTCCGGCATCTATCTGGCAAACTGGAAACTCAACCGCAGGGATGACGCCACCGACGCATTCGGCAGTCTTGTCGATTACAGTCTGACCGGCAAGAAATTGTCGATGCGATTTCTGTTCAAGCCGGGCTCGACCCAGTTCGTCGATGACCCGCAGATTTCAGCGCCTTACCCGATGTGGCTGAGCCAGATCGCCGTGCGGGCCACGCAGCGCAACACATGTCTTCAACTTGTTGGGCACACCTCAAAAACAGGACCCCCGCAGGTCAACGAGCGGCTTTCAGTCCTGCGCGCCCAATTCATCAAGGATCTGCTGCAGAGCAGTTCCCCTCGTCTCGCCGATAAATTGAAAGCGACCGGCGTTGGATCCAGGGAGACACTGATTGGCACCGGCAGGGATGACGCCAGCGATGCCATCGACCGCCGCGTTGATTTCAACGTGTCGGAATGTTGAGAGCGGTCGAATATCTGTTACTGCCACGAATGCGAAATGCCGGTATTTTCGGCTACGAAATGGCCGGGCTTTTCCCGCCCACCGTCACCAGCACGATTTCCGGCGGAACGCCGAGACGGAACGGCATGATGCTGCAGCCAAGGCCGCCGGAAATGACGACATCGCAATTTGTCCTGGTATGGCCGTAGGCCAGCCGGTTCCCGTAGCGCGACGGCACCACCGGCGACCAGCCGAATAATCGTACCTGCCCGCCATGGGTATGCCCCGAGAGTTGCAGCGCGACTCGCGACGGCACGCGCATCGCGACGTCGGGCTCGTGCGCCAGCAGAATGACCGGCGCGTCGTCGGTCACTTTCGCAAGCGTCGCTGTGAGATCATCGACACCGATCCGCCGCACTGGCCTGAAGCGCCGTGCCGGAAGATAGGCCAGCTGGTCACCAAGCCCGGCAACCCAGAACGGCCGGCCCGCTTTGGTCAGCCGAACCACATCGTTTTCATAAACCGGAATGCCGGCTGCTTCGAGCGCCTGGCGCGTGATCGTCGGTCCCTGCCCGTCGCGCTGCACGGTCTTGTCGTCCCACCAGTCGTGATTGCCGAGGATCGCATGCACGCCGAGCGGGGCCTTTAACCCGGCAAGCACCGGCGCCCATTCGCCGGCCGGGATGGTGCGCGTCACATGGCGGTGACCGGCCACATAGTCGCCGAGCATGACGATGATATCGGCGCCGAGCGCATTGGCGCGCTCCACAATTGCCTGGATGTGATTCAGCGACATCCAGGGATCGCAGGCATGAAGATCGGCAATCGCGGCGATCTTGAGCTGGAAACCAGCGGGCCATTGCGGCGGGGTAATATTGTAGCGCGCAACGCGAAGCCGCAGCACAGGCTCGATGCCGAACCCATAGGTCGCGGTTGAAGCACCCAAGGCGCCAACACCGGCGATGAAGCGCAAAAAATGGCGGCGTGAAATCATGAATGGCTATTCGTGATGCATCCTCTGTTTGGCCGCGGATTGCATCCGAATTGGGGTGTGTTTGTGCAGATATTCAGCAGCGCAACGTCAATCGTCGCCCTCGCCACCCTGCCCGAACAATCCGAACTGCGCCGGATCGCGCGCGGGTTCGGCGAGGCCGAGATGGCGGAACGCATGCGAAGTCAACAGCCGCCCGCGCGGCGTGCGTTGCAGATAGCCGCACTGAATCAAAAACGGCTCGATGATATCCTCGATGGCATCGCGCGGCTCCGACAGCGCCGCCGCCATGGTCTCCACGCCGACTGGGCCGCCGCCGTAATTCATCGCGATGGTGGTGAGATAGCGCCGGTCCATGGCGTCAAGCCCGGCCGCATCAACCTCGAGCGCGCTCAGCGCGTTGTCGGCGATGGCGCGATCGATCGAGGTCGCATCTGCCGCGGATGCAAAATCGCGGACCCGCCGCAGCAGCCGCCCCGCAATGCGCGGCGTGCCGCGGGCGCGGCGCGCGATTTCGTTGGCACCGTCAGGCGTGATGCCGATCTTGAGCACGCGGGCGCCGCGGGTGACGATCTTTTCCAGCTCTTCCACGGTGTAGAAATTCAGCCGCACCGGAATGCCGAAGCGGTCGCGCAGCGGATTGGTCAACAACCCCGCGCGCGTGGTGGCGCCGACCAGCGTGAACTTCGCCAGTTCGATCTTGACCGAACGCGCCGCCGGTCCCTCGCCGATAATCAGATCGAGCTGGAAATCTTCCATTGCCGGATACAGCACTTCCTCGACCGCCGGGCTGAGGCGGTGGATTTCATCGATGAACAGAACATCGCGCTCTTCGAGATTGGTGAGCAGTGCCGCAAGATCGCCGGCCTTGGCGATGACAGGCCCGGAGGTGGCGCGAAAGCCGACACCAAGTTCGCGCGCCACGATCTGCGCCAGCGTGGTCTTGCCGAGGCCGGGCGGGCCGACGAACAGCACATGGTCCAGCGCCTCGCCGCGTTTACGGGCGGCCTCGATGAAGATCGAAAGATTGGCCCGCGCCTGCGCCTGACCGACGAATTCGGACAACAATTGCGGGCGCAGCGCGGTGTCGCCGACATCGTCGGTGCGGCGCTCAGGCGTGACGATACGGGAGGGCGGGGTCATGCGAGAAGGATAGCACGAAGGGCGCTTCTTACCTCTCCCGCTTGCGGGGGAGGTCGGTGAGTTCGGCAGCGCCCTTGCGCGGCCGAGTTCACCGGGTGGGGGCTCTCACCGCACAAATCCTCAATGTCAAATGCCCCCACCCCAACCCTCCCCCGCAAGCGGGAGAGGGAGCACTCTGCGGACGGAGCAAGGCAACCATTCACAGAAAATGACAGCGATTGTTCACTCACTTCGCCAATTCCTTCAGCCCCAGCTTGATCAACTGCGCGGTTTCCGCACCCTCACCGGCGCTGCGCGACGCCGAAGCGATCGCGGCGGCCGCTTGCGGCGGACCGTAGCCGAGATTGACCAGCGCCGAGATTGCGTCGGTGACCGGACGCGGCGCGCGATCGTGATCGATCGCACCGGACAGATGCACCAGCGCCGGATCGACGTTGGCGAAGGCCGGCGCCTTGTCCTTCAATTCGGTGACGATGCGTTCGGCCACCTTCGGGCCGACGCCGGGCGTGCGTGTCACCGCCGCCTTGTCGCGCAGCGCGATCGCATTGGCGAGATCGGATGGCGGCAACGTAGAGAGCACGGCAAGCGCCACCTTGGCGCCGACACCCTGCACGGTCTGCAGCAGCCGAAACCATTCGCGCTCGGTGTCGCTGCGAAAGCCGAACAGTTTGATCTGATCCTCGCGCACGTAGGTCTCGATCGAGAGCACCGCGGCTTCACCGGGCGAGGCCAGCGCCTGCAGCGTCCGCGCCGAACAGTGCACCTGATAGCCGACACCGCCGACGTCGAGGATCACATAATCCTCGCCGTAAGAGTCGATCAGTCCTTTGAGTTTGCCGATCATATCCCCACCACCTTCAGCCGCAGCATGGCGCTCGCGCGGTGATGCGCGTGCGTGATGGCGATGGCGAGCGCGTCGGCGGCATCGGGGGATTTCGGCTCGGCCTTGGGCAGCAGGATTTTCAACATCATTAGAACCTGATTCTTGTCGGCATGCCCGGCGCCGACCACGGTTTTCTTCACCTGGTTCGGCGCGTATTCTGCAACCGAAATCCCGAACATCGCCGGCGCCAGCATCGCCACACCGCGCGCCTGGCCGAGCTTCAGCGTGGCGACACCGTCCTTGTTGACGAAGGTCTGTTCGACCGCGGCTTCGGCGGGACGGAAGTCGCCAAGCACGGCGGCGAGGCCCCCATGGATCGCCAGCAGACGGCTCGCCAGCGGCAGGCCGTCAGGCGGTTCCACCGAGCCGCAGCCGACGAATATCAGCCGGTTGCCGTCGATCTCGATCACGCCCCAGCCGGTGCGGCGCAGGCCCGGATCGATGCCAAGGATGCGGACGGGTTGGCGAATCGGCTGAGATGTCATGGGACAGTGATAACGCCGGAGCGGGGGCGGCGAAACATCTACTGGCCGCCATACCCAGTGAAAGGGTCGCTGCACTCGTCGCAATGACGTGCCCTACCCGCCCATCTTGGCGACCAGCGCGTCGGAAACCTCGAAGTTGGCGTAGACGTTCTGCACGTCGTCGTGCTCGTTCAACAGGTCGATCAGCTTCAGCAGCTTCTCGCCGGTCTCGTCGTCCACCGGCACGGTGTTTTGCGGCTTCCAGGTCAGCGCCGCCTTGCGGGGTTCGCCGAATTTCGTCTCCAGCGCCTTGGCGACGTCGCGAAACGTTTCCTGCGACGCGTAGACCTCGTGGCCGCTCTCGCTCGACGACACGTCGTCGGCGCCGGCCTCGATCGCCGCATCCAGCATCGCATCATCGGAGCCGACGCTGGCGTCGTATTCGATGACGCCGGTGCGATCGAACATGAAGGCAACCGAACCGGTTTCGCCGAGATTGCCGCCGGACTTGGTGAAGAAGGACCGGATGTCGGACGCCGCGCGGTTGCGGTTGTCGGTCAGCGCCTCGACGATCACAGCGACACCGCCCGGACCATAACCCTCGTAGCGAATCTCGTCGTAGTTTTCCGCGTCACCCCCCGAAGCCTTCTTCACCGCGCGCTCGATCGAATCCTTCGACATGTTTTCCTCCCGCGCGGAGGTGATCGCGGCGCGCAGCCGCGCATTCATGCTGGGGTCGGGCTGGCCCATCTTGGCCGCGACGGTGATTTCCCGCGCCAGCTTGCTGAACAGCTTCGACTTCTGCGCATCCTGCCGGCCCTTGCGGTGCATGATGTTCTTGAACTGGGAATGTCCGGCCATGCGGGTGTCTCTGGGATTCGTGCGGGGATGTGGGGTGGAAAGCGCGGCGTTATAGGCCGCTGCATCGGTAAAATCAAAGATTTGCCGATGTTTTCGGTATGTCGGTAGTGCCCGCTGCCTGAACAGGAGGCAATTGTTAACCACGATTTCACGCCCGAAGACGAGTATGCGTTCTCATTTACATGTTCCGAGAGTGGCCGATGGCGTTCCGCCTATTTCGAAAACGTCAACTGGAACCGGCTGTACCCGCGGTCGAACCGCTGCCGGTGGGGCCGACGATCGTTGCCGATGCGGCCGATGCTTCGGACGGCGATTCCGCCAAGGAAATTCTCGAACTGCTCGAACTCGAACTCGGCGCGATGATCCGGCAACTCGAACGCGCGGCCAATTCGGTCGCCGGCGACGCCGGGGCGACGGCGGCGACACTCTCTACCATTCGACAGCGCACCAACGCGCTGACCGGACGTGCCAACGCCGCGCAGGGCACTGCGACCACTTTTTCGCAAGCCGCGGACGAGTTCACCCATTCGGCGCAAGATATCGGGTCCCAGGTGCGCGACGCCAGCAAGCTCGCCGACGAGGCCGGCGCGGCCGCCCATGAGGCCAGCCTCAACATGGATCGCCTCAGGGAATCCTCGGCCGCCATCGGCAATGTCGTCAATCTGATCGCGCAGATCGCAAGGCAGACCACGCTGCTGGCGCTCAACTCCACCATCGAGGCGGCGCGAGCCGGCGCCGCAGGGCGCGGCTTTGCGGACGTGCCGATCCGCGTCAATGGCCGGCACTGGGGCGGCTTCCGCACCGCCTACAAGCTTTGAGCAATGCCTCCAGGAGTTATGAACCCGTGATCGAACTTGATTTAGTCACCCGGAGGAACGCGGCGATGCCGGTCGCACAGCCCGCGAAATCGGAAGCGGCTATGCCCCTCCGCTCGGACAGCGAGCGCCTGGTCGATCGGCTTGCGGACCGGATCGGCGGCCTTGGGGTTGAACTCGCGGACGTCGCCGGAAATCTGCAAGAGGTTGCCGGCCGGGTAACCGGCCAATCCGAACGGTTCGGGCATCTTCAGAAGGCCGCCGAGACGATGGTTTCCGCCAATCGCGTTATCGCAACCGCGTCGCAAGCGGTGCAGTCCGCCACATCGGCTGCCGTCGGTGAAATCACGCAATCGCGCACCGCGGTGGAGACCGCGGTCCGGCATATCGCCGAATTGATCGAAGCCGTCGGCCGCATCGAACTTCGTCTCGGTGATGTCGGAACCGCGCTCGCGCAGGTGGCCAAGGTATCCGGCTCGATCGAAGCCATCGCAAAGCAAACCAACCTGCTTGCGCTGAATGCGACCATCGAGGCGGCCCGCGCCGGCGACGCCGGACGAGGATTTGCGGTGGTCGCCAACGAGGTGAAGAGCCTCGCCGAAGCGACGCGCCAGGCGACGCATCTGATCGGCGAAACCGTTCGCGATCTTGACGGCCAGGTGGGCAATTTGATCGGTGCGAGCGGCGACGCCTCGCTTCGGGCAAAAAGCGCCGGCGAAGGCGCCCGGCAGATTCAAAGCATCATCGTCCGCGTGCAGGACGGCTTTACCTCGGTCGGCCATGAGATCGATGGCGTCGCCAGGGCGGCCACTTCCAATCTTGCCGATTGCGACATGGTGATCGATGAACTCGGCACGCTGGCCAAGGGCGTCGATCTGTCATCGATCGAACTCAAGCACGCCGACGACAGGGTGGCGAGACTCCTCGACCTTTCCGAAGGGCTCATCGAGTTGATCGCCGACAGCGGCGTGGAGACATCGGATGCACCGCTGATCCGCATCGTCATCGACACTGCAAAGCAGATTTCGGCGGCGTTCGAGAGCGCGATTGAGCGCGGCGACATCCGCCTCGACCAATTGATGGACCAGCGCTATCGCGAAATTCCGGGCACCGACCCCAAACAATACCTTACCGACTATGTCGCGTTCACCGATCGGATCCTGCCGCCGATACAGGATCCGATTCAGAAGACCGATCCCAGAATCGCATTTTGCGTCGCGTGGGCCAAAGGCGGATATCTTCCAACCCACAATCCGAACTATCGGCTGCCGCAGGGCAAGGACCCGGTCTGGAACAACGCGAACTGCCGCAACAGGCGGCTGTTCAACGATCGCGCGGTGCGCAAAGTGGCTGCGAATACCAGGCCATTCCTGCTGCAAACGTACCGGCGGGACATGGGCGGCGGCAACTTCGTGCTGATGAAGGATCTCTCGTCGCCGATCCACGTCCGTGGCCGCCACTGGGGCGCATTCCGCATGGGGTTTCGCCAATCCTGAGCCGAAGGAAGCTCGTCGAAGCCGATCCGATTATCAAACAGCCGCAAAACCTGGTCGTCATTGCGAGCGCCAGCGAAGCAATCCATAGAGCCGCGAGGAAAGCGTAGATTGCTTCGTCGCTTCCTTCGCTCATTACGGCGGACGAAGCCGCGCCTCGCGGAGGCCGTCATACTCCGCGAAAGCGGAGTATCCAGTACACTGCGACCTTTCGATTCTATCACTGACGTCTCGGAATACTGGATCGCCCGCCTTCGCGGGCGATGACGGCTGAGAGTGTGGCGCGGTGATCGCATCATCACGTCATTGCGAGCGAAGCGAAGCAATCCATCGCGCCACAGTAAGAATGGATTGCTTCGCTGCGCTCGCAATGACGTGGAATTCCAGACACACGTTGAATTCCAAACACACCTTCACGCCCTCGCCGCGCCATGCGCCCGAGCCGTTGATGAATCTTCCGCCCAAAGAGGGCGTGGGGAACGCCAGATGCCCGTTGCACCCGCGGCCTCGTGTGCACTTGGTAGTGGTAGAACGCACACGAGTAACAACGAGTACACCGGAATCACCCGGCATTCCCGCACGCAATGGTCATCATTACGCTATCCTCTACACCCAAAACCCTGGCCGCGTCGGCTCCAGCCTGCCGCCGATCCGCACCGGCGCGATCCGCAGCGCGAGCCCGGTTGCATCGTCGGTCTCGACCGCGACACCGCTCAGGGTCGCTATGCCATGCGCCGGTTCGAATCGCCCCGAGGGAATGCCTGACGTGAAACGCCGCAGCGGCTCTTCCTTTTGCATGCCGATGATCGAATCATAATCGCCGGTCATGCCGGCATCGGTCATATAAGCGGTGCCGCCGGAAAGGATCTGATGGTCGGCGGTCGGCACATGGGTGTGGGTGCCGACGACGAGACTGGCGCGGCCGTCGCAGAAAAATCCGATGCCTTGCTTTTCGCTGGTCGCCTCGCAATGAAAGTCGACCACGATGGCATCCGCTGCCGCGCGCAGCGGGCAGGCTTCGAGCTCGCGGTTGAGGGTGGCGAACGGATCGTCGAACGGCGTCATGAAGACGCGGCCGATGGCGTTGATGACCAGTGCCCGCTTGCCGTTTTTGGTGTCGACCAGTGCGGTACCGCGGCCCGGCGTGCCCTTCGGAAAATTGGCCGGTCGAACAAGCCGTGGCGCGCGCTCGATGAACACCAGCGCCTCGCGCTGATCCCACGCATGATTGCCCAGCGTGACGGCGTCGGCGCCGGCGTCGATGAATTCCTGGTAGATCGCCTCGGTGATGCCGAAGCCGCCGGCCGCATTCTCGCCATTGACGATGACGAGATCGACCGCCCAGTCGCGGATCATGCCGGGCAAATGCTCTGAGATGGCGGTGCGGCCGGCCTTGCCGACCACATCACCGACGAAAAGAATGCGCAAGTTACAGACTCCGGAAATCGAGCAGCTGCGTTTCCGTTAGCACATAATCCAACGCCACGTCGTGTGGCAGCGCCGGAATAGTCTCGATTTCCTGCACCGCGAAGGCGAGGCCGATGGCGATGATTTTCTTCGAATCACGCAAGCGCGCGAGCGTGCGGTCATAATGTCCGGCGCCATAACCGATCCGGTGACCTAATCGGTCGAACGCGGCCAGCGGAACCAGTACGATGTCGGGAACAATTTCGGCAGCATCGGGCGACGGCTCGAGAATGCCGAGCGGACCGCGCAGCAATTTGTCGTTGGCAGCCCACAGGCGGAACCCAAGCGGAGAATCGCGCGCCGTTATCACCGGCAGCGCCAGCCGCATACCCCGCGCGGCGAGTTCCTGCATCAAGGGAGCTGGATCGATCTCGCTGCGAATCGGCGAGTAGCCGGCGACAACCGCGCCAGGCATGATTTCAATCGGCAGTCCGCGCAGCGCGATGGCCTGCGCCGCGGCCATGCGCTGCCGGCCGCTCAACGCATCGCGCCTTGCAAGCGTGGCGGCGCGAAGGTCGTTCTTCGATCGGTCTGTCGGCGAGGCTGACATGCAGCGTTATATTCTGACGTCATCACCCGCGAAGGCGGGTGACCCAGTATTCCAGAGCGCTCGCAATAGAACCGCCAAGCCGGAGCGTACTGGATACCCCGCCTTCGCGGGGTATGACGAGAGTGCCAGTTGGGCCCGAGGCGGCAAACAGAAAAGTGCGAAGCCGCGATGGCCGTTGGAGCGCTCGATCCCGGAGTTCCCTACGAAAGTAGGTGGGCACCATGTGACCGGATCCACGGACCCGGCCAGGGACAGTTCCCGGAAGGATCGATAAGGCCCCGGGGATATATGGCTCCTGACGCGCGACACAGCTTCGCCCAATCAATCTAACCACGATGGGACCGATCCGCCAGCGTTAACGCGGGCTATGGTCAACCAATCGCCACGCCACCACCGATGGTGCGGTTGAGCACCTGCGTGGTCTTCTCGATGCGGTCGGCCGCGGAGTTCAGCGCATTGGCGACCGCGGCTTGCGTCGCCCTGGCGCGTTCCGCCGCCACGGTGCGGACGTTGCGCAGCGATTCGAGCTCCTGTTCGAGACCGCGGATACGCTGGGCGGCATCGAGCATTTCGTCGCATACGGTCAGCGCCGCCATCACGATCAGGCGCGCATCGCCGATCTCGCCGAACTTGCCGCGCAGCGTGCCGATCCGCGATTCAAGGCTCTCGGCGAGCTTCAGCAGCTGCACTTCCTGCCCTTCCTCGCAGGCCATCCGGTATTGCCGGCCGTTGATGGTGACATTGATATGATTCATGAGGTCTCTCCGGCATCGAGCACCGAGCGGATGGTGCCGATCGCCGCATCCAGCCGCTCGGCGATCTCGCGATTGGTGCGCTCCAGCCGGCGCGATTTCACCAGCGATCCGTCGAGTTCGTCGGCCAGCCGCGATCGATCCGCCCCCAGCGCCTGGATCCGGACAGCCAGTTCGTTCTCGTCACGGTCGGCTTCGCGCCGCCGCTCGACCGCGCTTTCCAGCGCATCCAGCGCCGTCATCAGCCGCCGCGAAGCGGCGTCGATATCGGCCGAGATTGGTTCGGCGTGGCCGGAACCGTTGGTGGAATGATCGTTCATGCTGATAGCGCGAACCTTCCATGGGCCACCCCGCACAGCAAAATCTGCGGTTTGGCAAGCCTTTAGAGGAGGAAATTTACGTGGCAAGCGAGGCAAGCGCAACGCCGCTTTGCAGCTATGCACCGCAAAGCAACTTTTCGGCCCTGCGGGGCGTTTCCGCGCCTTGGACTCCGGGAATACAGATGCTATCCAGCCCTGACTTCCCGTTGCCCGCTTGTGCCGAGACATTCGCCCATGCGGCGAATCGTCACCAAGCACCTCATTTCAGGCGGAATTTCATCATGACGCAGGTCGATCATTCCGGTATGGCCAACGCGATTCGCGGGCTAGCCATGGATGCTGTCGAGAAGGCGAAATCCGGCCATCCCGGCCTGCCGATGGGCGCCGCCGATGTCGCCACCGTGCTGTTCACGCAGTTCCTGAAATTCGACGCCGCCGATCCGCGATGGCCGAATCGCGACCGCTTCATCCTGTCCGCCGGGCACGGCTCGATGCTGCTGTATGCGCTGCTGTATCTGACCGGCAATACAGACATGACGCTCGACCAGCTCAAGCACTTCCGCCAGTTGGGATCGCTGACGCCGGGCCATCCGGAGAATTTCCACACCAAGGGCATCGAGACCACGACGGGACCGCTCGGCCAGGGCATCGCGACGTCGGTCGGCTTCGCGCTCGCCGAGAAGATGCTCGCCGCCGAGTACGGCAAGAAAATTGTCGATCATCACACCTATGTGCTCGCCTCCGACGGCGACCTGATGGAGGGCGTATCGCAGGAAGCGATCGCCTTGGCCGGCCACTGGAAGCTCAACAAGCTGATCGTGCTGTATGACGACAACGGCATTTCGATCGACGGCCCGCTCTCGATCGCCGACTCGGTCGACCAGGTTAAACGGTTCAAGTCCGCCGGCTGGCAGGCCGAACTCATCGATGGTCAGGATCAGCAGGCGATCGCCGCCGCGATCGCGCGGGCGCAGAAATCCAATAAGCCCTCGATGATCGCCTGCAAGACCACCATCGGCTACGGGGCGCCGACCAGGGCCGGCACCGCGAAAGCGCATGGCGAGGCACTTGGCGCCGATGAGCTCAAGGGTGCCAAGGAGAAGCTCGGCATTTCGCTGGAGCCGTTCTCGGTGCCGCCGGATGTGTTGAAAAGCTGGCGCGAAGTCGGCGCCCGCGGCGCTTCCGCGCGCGAGGAGTGGGAGGCTCGCTTCGCCGCACTGCCTGCCCGCAAGCGCACGGAATTCGAACGACGCTTGCGGCACGAGCGGCCGGCCGGTTTGGCGAAAGCGTTCAGGGCCCACAAGAAGGCGCTGCTTGAGACGCCGCAGAATATCGCCACCCGCAAATCATCCGAACTTGCGATCGAGGCGATCGTGCCGGCGATGCCGGAATTTCTGGCGGGCTCGGCCGATCTCACCGGCTCCAATAACAACAAGGCGAAGTCCGCGGTCGCCTTCTCGGCCAAAACGCCGAAAGGCCGCTTTATCCATTACGGCGTCCGTGAGCACGGCATGGCGGCGGCCATGAATGGAATTTTCCTGCATGGTGGATTCGCGCCAAATGGCGCGACTTTCCTGGTGTTCACCGATTATGCCCGCCCGGCGATGCGGCTCGCAGCCTTGATGGGCACCGGCGTCGTCTATGTGATGACCCACGATTCGATCGGTCTCGGCGAAGACGGACCGACGCATCAGCCGGTCGAACATCTCGCAGCGCTGCGCGCCATTCCCAACATGCGCGTGTTCCGTCCCTGCGATGCGGTGGAAGTGGCCGAGTGCTGGGAACTGGCGCTCAACCGAATCGATGGCCCGACGGTACTGGCGCTGACCCGCCAAAACCTGCCCCAATTGCGTACCGCGGCGCCGTCAGACAATCCGTGTGGCCATGGCGGCTATGAACTGGTTGCCGCGCAAGGCGAGGCGAAAGTATCGCTGTTTGCCTCCGGCTCCGAGGTCGAGATCGCGGTTGCCGCGCAAAAGCAGCTTGGCGAGCGCGGTATCGCGTCGCGGGTGGTGTCGGTGCCGTCCCTCGAATTGCTGCTGGCGCAACCGGCGGACAGACAGAAGGCGATTATCGGCAATGCGCCGGTCAAGGTTGCGATCGAGGCCGCGGTGCGGTGGGGCTGGGATGCCGTGATCGGGCCCAATGGCGCATTTGTGGGCATGCACGGTTTTGGCGCCAGCGCGCCGGCCAAGGACCTTTACAAGCACTTCGGAATTACCGCCGAGGCGACGGTTAACGCCGCGGTGAAGCTGTTGGGCTGACGGTTGAGATTGCCCCAAAAAAGGGTTACCTAGCGGTCATATTATCCGCTCCCGCCCGGCCGAACCGGGCGTCCGCCGCAAAACCCTCGTGGGATGGCCTAAGCGCCCTCCGCGGGGATGACAGAGGTCATTGAAGGAGAGAGAACAGATGGCAGTCCGGGTCGCGATCAACGGATTTGGCCGCATTGGCCGCAACGTGCTGCGGGCCATCTATGAGGCCAAACGCAACGATATCGAAGTGGTCGCCATCAACGACCTCGGCCCGGTCGAGACCAACGCCCATCTCTTGCGCTACGATTCAGTGCACGGCCGCTTTCCCGGCACCGTGACCGTGGACGGCGACTCGATCAGCCTCGGCAACGGCAAGATCAAGGTCACCGCGGTGCGCGATCCCAACACCTTGCCCTGGAAAGATCTCGGCATCGACATCGCGCTGGAATGCACCGGCATTTTCAGCGCCAAGGCCAAGGCTTCGGCGCATCTCACCGCCGGCGCCAAGCGCGTGCTGGTTTCGGCGCCGTCGGACGGCGCCGACGCGACGATCGTCTTCGGCGTCAATCACGACAAGCTGACCAGGGATCACCTGGTCGTCTCCAACGGCTCGTGCACGACGAACTGTCTCGCGCCAGTCGCAAAAGTGCTGAACGACACCGTCGGCATCGAGACCGGCTTCATGACCACGATCCACGCTTATACCGGCGATCAGCCAACCCTTGATACGCTGCACAGCGATCTCTATCGCGGTCGCGCCGCGGCGATGTCGATGATCCCGACCTCCACCGGGGCGGCCAAGGCGATCGGGCTGGTGCTGCCGGAACTGCAAGGCAAGCTCGACGGCGTCGCGATCCGCGTCCCCACCCCGAACGTCTCGGTGATCGATCTCAAGATCATCGCGTCGCGCAAGACCGACGTGAAGGAAATCAACGAGGCGATGAAGCGCGCCAGCGAACAGCAGATGAAGGGCATCCTCGGTTATACCACCGCGCCCAACGTCTCGATCGACTTCAACCACGATCCGCATTCCTCCACGTTCCACATGGACCAGACCAAGGTGCAGAACGGCACGCTGGTGCGGGTGATGTCGTGGTACGACAATGAATGGGGCTTTTCCAACCGCATGGCCGACACCGCCGTGGCGATGGGGAAGCTGCTGTAAGTCTCGTGTCCCGGACGCGGTGCAGCGTTCTTCACGCTGCTCCGCAGAGCCGGGACCTCGCACCAACATGGGTCCCGGTTCTGCAGCGCACCGCTTCGCGGCTCGCGCAGCGCCCGGGACAAGAGTCAGAGATGTCCAAAACTTTCCGCACCCTCGATGACGTCGACGTGAAGGGCAAGCGCGTGCTGCTGCGCGTCGACCTCAACGTGCCGATGGAACAGGGCCGCGTCACCGACGCCACCCGGCTTGAGCGCATTGCCCCAACCATCACCGAGATTTCCGGCAAGGGCGGAAGAGCGATCCTGCTGGCGCATTTCGGCCGGCCCAAGGGGCGCGACGCCAAGGACTCGCTGAAACCCGTCGCCGATGCCTTGGCCCAGGTGATCAATAAACCGGTGGCGTTCGCCGCGGATTGCGTCGGCGAGATCGCTGAAAAGGCGATCGCCGCGATGAAGGATGGCGACATCCTGTGCCTGGAAAATACCCGCTTCCACAAAGAGGAAGAAAAGAACGATCCGGCGTTCGTCGCCGAACTGGCAAAGCTCGGGGACATCTGGGTCAACGACGCGTTTTCGGCCGCGCACCGGGCGCACGCTTCGACCGAGGGCCTCGGCCACAAGTTGCCGGCCTATGCCGGCCGTACCATGCAGGCCGAACTCGACGCGCTCGGCAAGGCGCTGGAGGCGCCGACCAAGCCGGTGATCGCGATCATCGGCGGCGCCAAGGTCTCCACCAAGATCGATCTTCTGGAAAACCTCGTCAGCAAGGTCGATGCGCTGGTGATCGGCGGCGGCATGGCCAACACCTTCCTGCATGCCCAGGGCGTCGGCATCGGCAAATCGCTGGCGGAGAAGGATCTCGCGGCGACGGCGCTGCGCATTGTCGAGAAGGCGAAAGCTGCCAATTGCGCCATCATCCTCCCGGTCGACGCCGTGGTGGCGTTTCACTTCGCCGCTAATTCGCCGTCCCATGCCTACGGCCTCGATGCCATCCCCTCCGACGGCATGATCCTCGACGTCGGCCCACAGTCGACCGCGCGGATTCATGCCGCCATCGACGATGCCGCGACGCTGGTCTGGAACGGCCCGCTCGGGGCGTTCGAGATGACGCCGTTCGACCGCGGCACCATGGTGGCCGCGAAGCACGCGGCGGACCGGACCAAGGCCAAAAAACTGATTTCGGTCGCCGGCGGCGGCGACACCGTGGCGGCGCTCAACCAAGCCGGCGTGGCCGGCGATTTTACCTATGTTTCGACCGCAGGCGGTGCATTTCTTGAATGGATGGAAGGCAAACCCTTGCCCGGTGTCGAGGTTTTGAGGGCGAAGTGACGCAACTTGAAGCTTGGCCGCTCCCGGCCTGTGTTACATGTAACGCTTCAATCTAGGGACATCTGCCATGGCCGACGGAGCAAAGCGGGTCCAAAAGCACCGCGACAAGATGAAGGCGGCCGGCCTCAAGCCGGTGACGATCTGGGTTCCGGATGTCAATGCGCCGGGATATGCGCAAGAGATCGCCGACGCGATTGCGATTATCAATGCGAGCGCGGACGAGAAGGTCATCCTCGAAGAGCTTTCAAATATTGAGATCGAAGGCTGGAAATGAAACGCGGTGAGTTGGTCACCGTTATCCTTCCGGGCGCTTATGGGAAACCTCGACCTGCCGTGATTGTTCAGTCCGACAGATACGAGGCGATGGAATCCGTTACGTTCCTGCCCATGACGAGCGACGTTCTTCCAAAACAAGTGTTTCGGATTACGGTTACACCGACGCCGGAGAACGGGTTGCAGGTGCCGTCCCAGATCATGGCCGACAAATGCAGCACATTGCCGTTGGCCAAGGTGGGCAGCGTGTTCGGGCGTCTCGGCGCTACTGATCTAGGAAGAGTCGACCGGGCACCCGCGGCGTTCTTGGGTTTTGTCTGAGAACCGGTTAGCTTGAATTTTGAAATAGTGACAGCCTGCTGTCACCCTATTGTGGAGAACAGGACACATGGCTCGCATCACGTTGCGTCAATTGCTCGACCACGCGGCGGAACACGACTACGGCGTGCCGGCCTTCAACATCAACAACATGGAGCAGGCGCTCGCCATCATGGACGCCGCCTCCAGCCTCGACGCGCCGGTCATCATTCAGGCCTCGCGCGGCGCGCGGTCCTACGCCAACGACATCATGCTGAAGCACATGATGGATGCGGTTACCGAGATCTATCCGCAGATTCCGGTCTGCGTTCACCTCGACCACGGCAACGGGCCCGACACCTGCATGACCGCGATCCAGGCCGGCTTCACCTCCGTCATGATGGACGGCTCGCTAAAGGCCGACGGCAAGAGCCCGGCCGACTGGGACTATAATGTCGGAGTTACCAAGACCGTCACCGACATGGCCCATCTCGGCGGCATTTCGGTGGAGGGCGAACTCGGCGTGCTGGGCTCGCTCGAGACCGGCATGGGCGACAAGGAGGACGGCCACGGCGCGGAGGGCAAGCTCTCCCACGATCAGTTGCTCACCAATCCCGACGAGGCCGTCAAGTTCGTCAAGGAGACCAAGGTCGACGCTTTGGCGATTGCGATGGGCACCTCGCACGGCGCCTACAAATTCACCCGCAAGCCGGACGGCGATATCCTGGCCATGAACGTGATCGAGGAAATTCACCGCAAATTGCCCAACATGCATCTGGTGATGCATGGATCCTCGTCGGTGCCGCAGGACCTGCAGGACATCATCAACGCCAATGGCGGCAAGATGAAGCCGACCTGGGGCGTGCCGGTTTCCGAGATCCAGCGCGGCATCAAGAACGGCGTCCGCAAGATCAACATCGACACCGACAACCGCATGGCGATGACGGGCCAGATCCGCAAGGTGCTCAACGAGGATCCAAGCGAATTCGATCCGCGCAAATATCTCAAGCCGGCAATGGAAGCGATGGCGAAGCTCTGCAAGCAGCGGCTGCAGGAATTCAATACCGCCGGTCAGGCGAGCAAGATCAAGAAGGTGCTGACCACCGCCGAGATGGCGAAGCGTTACATCAAGGGCGAACTCGATCCGAAGATCGCGTAACGGGCGGGCCCTCCTGAAAGAGCCGCCAGCCTCACCTGCGCCTGCGCACGTTTTCTTGGCGTTTACTTGACGTTTACTTGGATGTTTTCTTGGACGTTTTTCTCGGGAACTGCCCGAGAACCGTCTATTTTGACTTGCAAGGACACACAGTGCTCTGGAGGAGGCATCGATGAATCTCACCGATCTCAACAAGGTCGCTCTGGCCATGGTCGCGCCGGGTAAGGGCATACTCGCCGCCGACGAATCCTCAGGCACGATCAAAAAGCGCTTCGACGCCATCAATGTGGTATCGACCGAGGAATCTCGCCGCGACTATCGCGAAATGATGTTCCGCTCCAGCGAAGCGATGACCCGGTACATCTCCGGTGTCATTCTCTATGACGAGACCATCTGGCAAAATGCCGGGGATGGCACGCCGCTGGTGAAGATCATCCAACAATCAGGTGCGATCCCCGGCATCAAGGTCGATGAGGGCACGCAAGCCCTGCCGAACTGCCCGGGTGAATTGGTCACCGTCGGGCTGGACAAGCTCGCCGAGCGCCTGAAGAAATATTACGACCAGGGCGCGCGGTTCGCAAAATGGCGCGCGGTGATTGACATCGGCCAGGGCATTCCCTCCATGACCGCGATCCACGTCAACGCCCACGCGCTGGCGCGTTACGCGGCATTGTGCCAGGCCGCACAGATTGTTCCGATCGTCGAGCCGGAAGTCCTGATGGATGGCGATCATGACGTCGACCGCTGTTATGAGGTGAGCATGCGCGTGCTCAACAAGACCTTTCAGGAATTGCGGGTTCAGCGCGTCGCACTGGAAGGCATGATCCTGAAGCCGAACATGGCCATCTCCGGCAAGAAATGTGCGAAGCAATCCTCGGTCGAAGAGGTCGCGGAGAAAACCATTCGACTGCTGAAATCCTGTGTCCCCGCGGCGGTGCCCGGCATTGCCTTCCTCTCCGGCGGGCAATCCGATACAGACGCCACCGCGCATCTCGACGCCATGAACCGGATCGGCGGCCTGCCGTGGCGCCTCACCTTCTCCTATGGTCGCGCGCTGCAGGCGGCGCCGCAGAAGGCGTGGTCAGGCAAGGCCGAGAACGCAGCCGCGGGCCAACGGGCATTTACCCATCGCGCGCGGATGAATTCGCTCGCCAGCATAGGCGAATGGCAGGCCGATCTGGAAAAGCAGAAGGCGGCATAGAGTTGGCCAATAAACCTGTTCCGCCGCGCCCCGCGCCGCGGCTTTATCTGGCGACGCCGATCGTGGACGATCCGTCGTCATTGCTGGCAAACCTTCCAGGCTTGCTGGCCCGGGCCGATGTCGCGGCGGTGCTGCTGCGGCTCAAGACGACCGACCAACGCACCATGATCTCACGCATCAAGACCCTGGCGCCCGTGATCCAGGACAGTGGTGCTGCACTCCTGCTCGATGGTCATGTCGAACTGGTCGCCCGTGCCGGTGCCGATGGCGCGCATCTGACCGGGATCGAAGCCATGGAGGATGCACTGCCGACGTTGAAGCCCGACCGCATCGCCGGCGTCGGCGGTCTGACGACGCGCCACGATTCGATGGCTGCTGGCGAGGCCGGTGCGGATTACGTGCTGTTCGGCGAACCCGATGCGAGCGGGCAGCGGCCTTCGGTCGAGGCGATCGCCGAACGGCTGCAATGGTGGGCTGAGCTGTTCGAGCCGCCGTGCGTCGGCTTTGCGGCGTCGCGCCAGGAGATCGGCGAATTTGCGGCAGCCGGCGCGGATTTCGTTCTGGTCGGCGATTTCATCTGGGCCGATCCGCGCGGCGCGGCGGCGGCGTTGCTGGATACCGAGCAGACGATCAGACAGGCGCAGACCGCGATGTCCGGAAAAGTCAAAGCCGAACAGGAATAACGCCGGAAATGAAAATCCTGCGTCCGATATCGATCCTCATAAGCTGTCTGATGTTGACGGCGAACGCGGCGGCGCAAATCTCGCTGACGCCTCCCGGCGCCGCCGACACGCCGCCGGCAGCAGACAAACCAGCCGCCAAGCCGAAAGCCAAGCCGCCGGCACAGGCCAAGAAGCCGCCAGCTCCCGCGGCGACGGCAAAGCCCGCGCCACCTGTCGCAGCACCGGTCGCGACGGTAGCTCCCGCCCCCCCGCCAGACGATCCCAACGCCGATCTGGTGTATGGCGCCTATCAGCGCGGGCAATACAAGACGGCGTTCGATCTTGCGAGCAAACGCGCGCAGGACTTCAGCGATCCAAAGGCGATGACCATGCTCGGCGAACTGTACGCCAACGCGATGGGTGTCAAGCGGGACTATGCCAAGGCCGCCGACTGGTACAAGCGCGCCGCCGACGGCGGCGACCGCGAGGGCATGTTCGCGCTGGCGATGCTTCGGCTCGGCGGCCGCGGCGGCCCGGTCAATCGCGAGGAAGCCGTGAAATTGCTGGCGTCCTCGGCCAAGCTCGGCAATCCGAAGGCGGCGTACAATCTCGCGCTGCTCTATCTCGACGGCCAGACGCTGCCGCAAGACCTCAAACGCGCCGCGGAATTGCTTCGCGTCGCCGCCGGCCGGCAATATCCGGAAGCGCAATACGCGCTGGCGACCTTCTACAAGGAGGGCACCGGCGTTCCGAAAGACCTCGACAAGGCGGTGCGGCTGTTACAGGCGGCGTCGCTCGCCGACAATGTCGACGCCGAGGTCGAATACGCCATCGCGCTCTATAACGGCACCGGCACGCCGAAGAACGAGGCCGCCGCGGTAGCGCTGTTGCGCAAGGCCGCCAAGCAAAACAGTCCGATCGCACAGAACCGGCTCGCGCGTGTATTGTTGAGCGGACAGGGCGCAACGATGGACAAGGTCGAGGCGCTGAAATGGCACATTATTGCGAAAACCGCCGGCAAAGGTGACCCCACGCTCGACGAGGCACTGGCGACCTTGAGCCCCGAGGATCGTGCCAAGGCCCAGGAGGGCGCGCGCATCTGGCTCGGCAACAAATGATCCGCCTTGACGCCACCGCCACCGCAGGGCACCCACAGGGAGCGCGGACAGCAAGAGTTGCGTCCGATTTGCGTCCGACCGCGCTCATGATGAGAGCATCCCGCCAATCCCTGTCCTGACCTGACGCTCAGGTCGTCTTGAGCCGAGATCATGCTGCATTCAGCCCTTATCAACGTCATGGTCAAGGCCGCGCGCCGCGCCGGCCGCAGCCTCAAGCGCGACCTCGGCGAGGTCGAAAATCTTCAGGTGTCGCTGAAGGGACCCGCCAATTTCGTCACCATGGCCGATCGCCGCGCCGAAGAGATGCTGCACTCCGATCTCACCAAGGCGCGGCCGGGTTACGGCTTTATCGGCGAGGAAGGCGGCACCCGCGAAGGCGACGACAA
>Ga0179592_10000219_pt1 | contig 23186 bp, 23 predicted proteins | sample CZODoug2_1_08_16_FD_148623 | JGI IMG/M metagenome (GOLD analysis project Ga0179592, IMG submission 148623) | Vadose zone soil fungal communities from Angelo Coast Range Reserve, California, USA - CZODoug2_1_08_16fungal (Illumina Assembly) | ecosystem: Environmental > Terrestrial > Soil > Vadose...
CAAGCGAGCTTGGTTCAGCACCGCTGCTGGCGTAAGTCCGATCTTAGCGAGCCCTATCCAAAAGGCGTTCGCGGCTTTGAAACGGTCTGGCACGTGGACGGTCATTTTTTCTCTCGCCGGCATTTCGTCTGGAAGCAATCGCGCTGTCAGGACATTCCTCGGGTTAGCCGATGATCGCTTTGGGTTCCAGGTACTCCTGCAGCCCGAAGATCCCGCCTTCCCGACCGATCCCCGATTGTTTGAACCCACCGAAGGGAGCAAACGGATCGTGACTTAATGTGTTGATCAGGACGCGGCCGGCGGCGAGTTTGCGCGCCACACGGGTGGCCCTTTCCGGGTCCGCCGAGCTTACGTAGGCGATGAGGCCGAATTCGGTGTCATTGGCGATTTCAATGGCCTCGGCTTCCGTCTTGTACGTCAGTATCGACAGAACCGGTCCGAAGATTTCTTCCTTCGCGATACGCATCTCGCGGGTGACGTTGGCGAACACGGTGGGCTTCACGAAATTCCCACCTTCAAGTCCCTGGGGATGACCTTCCCCGCCGATGACGAGCTCCGCACCTTCCTCGATCCCAGACTTGATGTACTCCTGCACGCGCTTGTACTGCTTTGTGCTGGCCAATGGGCCGAGGGTGACGTCCTTGTCCCTCGGATCGCCCATTTTGATTTTTTCAACGGCCGCCTTGGCCAATCGCTTCACTTCGTCGAGTCGGTCTTCCGGCACGATCAGACGCGAAGCCGCAATGCAGGCCTGCCCGTTATTCAGGTAGCAGGCGTTGATGGCCATCGGGATCGCCGTGGAGAGATCGGCGTCGTCCAGGATGATGTTGGGCGACTTGCCCCCGAGCTCCAGCGTCAAGCGCTTCATCGTGTCCAGGGAGTTCTTGGCGACCAGTTTTCCGATCTGCGTCGAACCGGTGAAAGCGATTTTCTGAATGTCGGGACTTTTCGTTAACTCCGTCCCGACGACCTCGCCGAGGCCCGTCACGACATTGATGACGCCAGGAGGCAACCCGGCTTCATGAAAGGCGTCCATCAACACTTCCGTTTGCATAGCGCTCATCTCGCTGGGCTTGATGACGACCGTGCATCCGGCAGCGATCGCCGGCGCCACCTTGATCGCGATCGAGCCGGCGCTCGAATTCCATGGCGTAAATATGCCCACCACGCCAGCCGGCTCCATCACGACCTTAGATGTGCCGACAGTTTTGACCAGGTCGAAATCTTCGAGGACTTTCTTGAAGTGCAGGAAAATGTTCGCCGCGAGGTTGTTGGAGCCCTTGGCACGGTCTTGCGGTGCGCCGTATTCCACGACCGTCGCTTCAACGAGTTGATCCATTCGTTTGGCCACGGCGTTGTGCAGCCGCTGCAGGAGCTCCATCCGGTATTCCTTGCTACTTTGCGAAAAGGTCTTGAAGGCCTCTTTCGCAGCACCGATAGCTTTTCGGGTGTCGATTTCGTCTGCCATGGTGACCTTGCCGATAACCTTGTTGTCGGTCGGGTTCACCAGATCGACGACCTGCGTTCCATGGGGAGTGACGAACTGGCCGTTGATATAGGCGCGATCAAAGGCTCTTACGGGAGTCGTCGTTTCACGAGTTTTCATTTGTGTCGCCCTTTATGAGGTTTCGGCTTTACGAAGGTCGCTGTGTCTCTCAGGACCCCAGCGCACAATTTCAGTGTGGCTCAACCGCAAGTCGGCGTAACTAGCAAAAGGCGCCAACGACCTTGCAGAATGTGCCAAACGGACCCGGACACGATTTCGCGGATTCCGGGCGGTGTATTTCGCGCCAATCGCTTTCTCCGTCGAATTGACCGGGAGGTCAGTTTCGTATACATTACTGATATACATCATACAATTCGGATTCCGCAATGATTCGTACACAGATTTATCTCACCGAGCAGGAGCATCGCCAGCTTCAGGTTCTTTCGCGACGCAAAGGTGCCTCTCTAAGCGAGCTGATTCGTGGAGCGATCGATCACATGTTGTTGCGCACCAAAAGCGTGGATCGCCTGGAGATCATGCGACAGGCTCGTGGCATCTGGAAGGAGCGCAACGATCTTCCCGATTTCCGCGGCGTGCGCGGCGAATTTGATCGTATCAGCCGTTAGCTCGTCGGTTCATGCCGAAAACAATTCTGGTGGATACGGACGTCCTGGTGGACTATCTGCGGGAGTATCCGCCCGCGGTTGAGTATCTGGAATCCCGGCGCGAAGATCTCTCGACGTCCGCGGTCGTGGTCGCCGAATTATATGCAGGCGTACGCGAGGGCAAGGAAAGAGCCGCTCTAAGCACGCTGCTCTCTCTTTTTGCAGTCATTCCTATCGATGCTGAGCTGGCGGAGCGAGGCGGCTTGTTACGCAGGGATTTCGGCCCTAAACATGGCACTGGAATCGCAGACGCATTGATCGCCGCTTCGGCGCAACAGTCCGGCGCGGAGCTGGTCACGTTGAATGCCAAGCATTTCCCAATGTTGCCGAACGTTACGGTACCGTACAAAAAATAGAATTGAATAGGTGCCAGTTTAATCCCCATTTTTGGCGGGCTGCATCACGAAAACCTCCTCGCGCCCGCTTGTGGGTCGCACAATTTTTGCGGATCACAACGGTCTACGAGCGGCCGGCAGCGGCCAGGTTGCGCCGGATCCAAGGCCAGCGACGACGGCACCGAGGGCGCGCGGCGAATCGCACGTGAAGGGCGAATCGCGCTGACCATTGACCATGCACCACGCGCCGAACCCTGCTCTGCCTGTGATCGCGCTGCCTGCTACGCCCCATATTGCGCTGTACGCGCAGCTGCTCGCGTGCCCTGCTACTTCCTGGGAGGCCGCGCCTTGTTCTCGTTGTAGCCCTTCACTGTGCAGCCATTGAGCGTGACGTTCGAGTTGATCGCCGTGATCATGCCCCCGCCCTCTATTCTCGCGTTGTCAAACCGCAGGTGCTCGCAGTCCACGGCCAGAATAGAGTTCATGTAGACCCCGTCCTTGTGCAGCGTCTTGATGATCGCCAGCCCCCGAGCTTCGTTGCGCTTCTGCTCGCGTGCCTTGGTGCGCTCCCTCATTGCCTGGCGCCAGCCCATTACTTCGCCCTCTTTCCCTGCGGTTTCCCACGCCTTGCCGAACAGCCCGTGACGTTCGTGTTGATGGCCGTAAGCAGGCCGCCGTCAAAGCCAAGGCCCTACGCACAAGTGGATTTCTTCGAACATTTGCGGACGCCGGCTTCGTGGGATCGAGCCGTCTGCCACTTTTCAGGGACGAGGTGATTGAGCTTCTTGGTTTCCCCAGGAATCGTCGATTGCTCGAGCCTGTCCAGATCGGTTTCGCTCAAAGCCTCGATCGGCATCGCCACGCGGCTGTCGAGCCTATCTTTCGAATGTCTGTTCACGGATAAACCTTCCTCCGAGGATTAATCACTGCATCAGCGGAGCGGAATTTGATCGTTGTGTCACTCATACCCGCGCGCTACCGATGGTCCCTGCGAGCTTGCCTAGGATCATCGCCGCCTGAGCTTTCCTGCGCTCTGGTCCGTACTCTAGCCCGTGGCTTTCTTTCTCGCTGGCCGGCGTCCCAGCGAGCGGTCGAGCTTATCGAGCAGCGCCAGGCCCACCTCTGGTCGACCGCGTGTGGCGCGCAGCCGATAGTGGTTCTCGGCATCAAGCTGTGCTAGCGCTACGGTGGCCCACTCCTCTACCAGTTTGTTCAGACTCACACCGCGTGCCCGTGCGAAGTCCTTGAGCCGCTGGTGCTTGGTGGCAGGCAATCGAATGGTCAGTGTCGACATGATTCTACTCCTTCAAAGGCGCAAGCGACTTCAGCCACGCTCCCGGCGTCTGAACGATGATCCCCGGAAAACACAATTCACCACTGCGGAAATCCCGCCGATTAAACGTCACGATCGGCGCATCGCCCGCCGCAACGGCCAACTCCAACACGTGATTGTCACCTTCGTCTGGCAAGTTCGGACGCCAACGGTAATACACCTCGACGAACCGCGTCCGGGACAAAAAAGCATCGAGCAGTTGGGTTTGCTCCATCGCAGTTAATGGACAGCGCCGCTGTGTCTCGGGCCGACCGAGCACCGCCTCGTACTCGGCAAACAGCGGCAGCGAGATCAACGCTTCAGCCTCGCCGTTGAGCACACGGCGTAGCACCTGCCGCGAAGCGCCCTCCGCGCTCGTGAAAGCGGACACCAGTACGGCGGCAATTTTCGAAGCGAAGTCATTCCGGCAGCCATTTTTCCGATATATCCGGCCACTTTGGGGGCCTCGCTTTTGGTTTTTTTCAAAAGGCCCCTAAAACCGTCCGGCTGTACGCGGTTTACCTCGGATGTCCGCGGACGATGAAACGCTGCTTTTCTATTAGTTTTCCTGGGGTTACTTGCTTTTTCTCAGGTATCCCGGACGTAAGCGGACGTCCCGGGAAGTCTGCGGAAGTGGGACGGCTGGGACTCGAACCCAGGACCAAAGCCTTAAAAGGGCCTTGCTCTACCAACTGAGCTACCGTCCCCGCGAGGCGCGCATCATAGCCGAACTTGCCGGCCACTTCATGGACATTCATTCACGCGGAATTCAGGCGTAACGCGTAGGATCCGGCACCCCGGCCGCGGCGAAACCGGCGGCACGCAGCCGGCAGGAATCGCACTTTCCGCATGCACGGCCCGCGGCGTCCGCCTGATAGCAGGAAACTGTCATGCCGTAGTCGACTCCCAGTTCGCGCCCGGTACGGATGATGTCCGCCTTGGTCATGCGGATGAGCGGTGCTTGGATGGTCATGCGCGACCCTTCGACGCCGGCCTTGGTTGCCAACTGCGCCAAGCGCTGGAATGCGTCGATGAACTCCGGTCGACAGTCGGGATAGCCTGAATAATCCAAAAAGTTGACGCCGACGAAGATATCGCCGGCACCGACGACTTCGGCCCAGCCGAGGGCCAGTGACAGGAGCAACGTGTTGCGGGCCGGTACGTACGTGACCGGTATGCCCGGGCTCATGGCCTCCGGGATGGGCACCGTGCTATCGGTCAGCGCCGAGCCGCCGATGCCTGCCAGATCGACGCCCATGACCCGATGTTCGTGCGCTCCCAACGCCGCGGCGACCCTCGCCGCCGCCTCGAGTTCCGCGACGTGGCGCTGCCCGTAATACACGCTGAGCGCGAAGGTTCGATATCCCTGGGAGCGGGCGATCGCGAGCGCGGTGGCCGAGTCCAGTCCGCCGGACAATAGAACGATTGCCGACTTCATTTTCCCGCGACGTCCCCCCACAGAATTTTGTGAAGCTGCAGTTGAAAACGCACGTGCAGGCGATCGGCAAGAATCCACTCCGCCAGGGTCGCAGGCGGCACCTGGGTGTAGCTCGGCGAGAACAGGACCTGGCAACGGCCGGGCAACCCATGCTCCTGAAGATAGGCCTTGCTCCAGTCGTAGTCCTCGCGCGAACAAATGACGAATTTCAACTGGTCGCGTTGCGTGAGCAAGGGGAAATTCTCGATCCGGTTCCGCGCCGCTTCCCGCGAACCGGGTGTCTTCACGTCGACCACCCGGGAGACTCGCGCGTCCACCTCTGCAATGTCGAGGGCGCCGCTCGTCTCCAGCGACACCTCGAACCCCGCGTCGCAGAGCCGTGTCAGAAGTGTCAGGCAATTGGGCTGCGCCAGCGGTTCCCCGCCCGTCACGCAGACGTGGCGGGCGCCGAAGCTGCTTACCCGCTCGACGATCGCATCGAGGTCGTGCCAGTCGCCGGCATGAAACGCATACTCGGTGTCGCAATACTGACAGCGCAGCGGGCAGCCGGTCAGCCGCACGAACACGGTGGGATATCCTACCGCGTCAGCCTCCCCCTGCAGCGAGTGAAAGATCTCGTTGATGCGGAGGCGCTCACGTTTGAGATGGGCGTCGGTCAATGCTTCTCGGCCGCCATTTTTTCCAGGCGCTGCTGCGCCAGGCGTGCCGATGCGGAGTCCGGAAACTTCGCCGGGACCTGCTCGAGCGCAGTACGCGCCGCCGAATAATCCTTCAGTTCATAGTCGCAGTAACCGATCTTGAGGAGCGCATCCGGAAGCTTGCGCGAGCCGGGAAATTTCTCCACGACCCGCTGGAATGCGGCCAGCGACTCCGGAAATTGTTTGTTCACGTAGTAAGCCTCTCCCAGCCAATACTGCGCATTGTCGGCCAGCGCACTGTTGGGGTACGTCGAGAGAAAGGCCTGGAATCCCGCAATGGCGCGATCGTACTGGCCGGCCTTCAGAAGATCGAACGCGGTCTGATAGGCGCCCTTGTCGCTGTCCGCCGATTGGGCATCCCCCGCTCCCCCCGACGCGCCGGCGGCGGCTGCGGCGCCGCCGCGAGCCTCGACCGCCTTCAGCCGCGCATCGAGATCGGCGTACAGGTCCTTTTGTTGCTTGCGGGCGGACTCGAGGGAGTGACTCAACACGTCGACATCGTTGTGCATGGCGCGCACGTCGTTGCGCAATGACTCCAACTGGTTTGCCATGTCCAGCAAGCTCTGGTTCGAAATCACGCGTTCGACCCGCGCCAGGCGGGTGTCGAGATCGTTGAGCTTGATGTGAACCGGATCCTCCTCAGGAGGCGTCGTCGCGCAGCCGGCGATCGCCCACGCGGCCAGACACACTACGCCCCAGATCGATGCACGGCGGCCCATGGCGACGCGGTACATCATCGCTGATAGACCAGTTCTACGCGGCGGTTCTTCGCCCACGCAGTTTCATCGTCGCCCTCTGCGGCGGGCCGCTCGGCGCCGAAGCTCACCGTGGTGATCTGCGTCTCGGCGACGCCCTGCAGCAGCAGTGCTCGCCGCACGGCCTGGGCGCGACGTTCACCCAGCCCGATGTTGTATTCGCGGGTTCCGCGCTGGTCCGTGTTGCCCTCCAGCTTCATCTTAAGGCCGGGACGCCCGGTGAGAGTCTGCGCACCCAGCTTGACGATGTCCGCATACTCGGGTTTGATTTCGGACTTGTCGAAATCAAAGTAGATGACCTTGCGCGCCAATGGACCGGTTGCATCGCCGACCTCTCCCCGGCCGTTGTCGCCCCCGAGGTCGCCGCCGCTGGTCGAAGCGCCGCCGCTCGGCGAGGTGTTCGATGAATCGCCCACCTGCGATCCGGCCGTGGGCGGCTGGATGGTGGTGGCCTTCTTGGGACATCCCGCCAGCAGCACGGCACCGGCCAGCAAACAGGCGATCGTTATCATTCGTTTCATGTAATTCTCTCCGTCAAAAGATATCTACCTGATCCAAGCCTACCGGCGAATGCCGATATTGTGTACTTCGTTCGGCCATCTTAATCCCTAGAACGGCGACCAAGCCGGCTCCTGCACCTCGCCCTCGCTGGACACCAAGCGTTCCTGAACGCGCCCATCCGCGCTCACCAGCGCCAGGACACCGCGCCCGCGATCCCGGGTGGCATAGATGATTTCGGCGCCGTTCGGCGCATAACTCGGCGACACGTCGAAGTGGCCCCGGGTCAGCACTTGCACATCGCCTCGCCCGCGCAAGTCCATGATGGCAATGCGGTAGGCGCCCTCCTCTTGAGTCACGAAGGCGAGCTGCGACTCATCCGGCGACAGACGGGGGCGCGCATTGTAGGAATTCTGGAAGGTGAGGCGCCGCGGCTTGTCGCCGGGCTGGATGCCGACGCGGTAAATTTGCGGACCTCCGGCGCGGTCGGATGTGAAATACAAGCTCCGGCCGTCGTTCGACCACTGCGGTTCGGTGTCGATCCCCGGATCGTCGGTGATGCGGGTCAGCGCCTGACTCGCCAGATCCAGCGTATAGATGTCCAGGTTGCCGTCCCGGGTGGATAACGTGAGAGCAAGCTTTTTCCCATCCGGCGACCACGCCGGCGCTTGATTCACCCCCGCCCGCGCGGACACCCGGCGCCGCTCGCCGGTTTTCAATTCCTGGACATATACGGTGGGCAGCTTTCCCTCGAAGGAGACATAGGCCAGGCTCTGGCCGTCCGGGGACCATGACGGCGACATCAACGGTTCGTTGGATTGCATCACCACGCGCGGATTCATGCCGTCGGCATCCGCCACCACCAACTGGTACGACTTGTTCGGCAGATGCCCGAGAACCGAGACGTAGGCGACGCGCGTGGCAAACGCGCCGCGCACTCCCAGGATCTTCTGAAACACCATGTCCGCAACTTGATGGCTCGCAAGACGCAATCCGGCCTTGTTCGCGCTGATTTGATAGCCCAGCAGGCGCTGTCGATTGAGCACATTGTAGAGTTCGAACACGATGTTGTAGCGGTCCGGACCCAGCAGCTGCACCTGGCCCACCACGATGTAATCGTTGTTGAGCCGACGCCAATCATCAAATGCGATACTGGCGCCCATGTGCGGTTGCTCGATCATGTCCGTGCGCGCCATGCTCTTGAAGCGGCCGCTGCGCGCCAGGTCGTCGCTCACCAGCTGCGACACGTCGAACGATGCGGCCGCCTCGGTCGGCGAGTTGAACGGCACGATGGCGATCGGAATGGCGTCCTCCTGTCCCTTCGTGACCTCCACCACCAGTTCCGCCCAACTGCGCGGGCACAGCACGAGGAGTCCGATCATCGCCAGCAATACATGGGGTCTATTCATTAGGCCTGAACCTTAAACTTAAGTTTCTTTCGAACAGCGCCGGATCCGGAGGATCCGGCAAGGGCGATGCACGATACACCGCATTCTCGATGGACTGGCGCACGGCTGCGTCGCCATTGCATTGCGTGACTCGGGCGCCGGTGACCTCCCCGCCGGGGACTTGAGTCACCTGAACCAGGCAGTCTACGCCCGGCGTCGCCGACGGCGGCTTGATCCACGCATTCTGGATTTTATTCCGAAGCAAGGCGATGTAGCGGTCACGCAGCGGACCGGATTGGACGGCGGACACACGTTCCTCGTCGGCAAGCTGCTTGCGCAGTTCGGCCTCCCGGTCCTGCTTGGCCCGCTCCTCGGCGGCGCGCTTGGCATCCGCAGCCTGTTTGGCGTCGGTCGCCTGCCTGGCGTCAGCGGCTTGCCTGGCTTCGGCGGACTTCTGTGCCTCCGCCGCGCGGCGGGCATCGAGGGCGGCTTGCGCCGCAGCCGCGGCCGAGGCCTTATCGGCGTCGACGCGACGCTGAGCCTGCGCGGCTTTGGCCTGCTCCGCGGCGGCGGCTTTGGCAGCATCGGCGCGAGCCGCGCTGTCGGCCTCTTCCTCGGCACGCTTCGCGGCCTGCTTCGCCTCTTGTGTGGCGGCAATGGCTTCGGCCTCCGCCGCCGCCCGGGCATCCGCTTCGGCCTGTTCTTGAGCCGCCTTCGCCTCGGCAGCGGCGCGCGCCCGCGCGGCTTCCTGTTCGGCACGTTCGACCTGCGCCCGTTGCGCGGCATGCAGCACCTGCGAATCGACTACCACGGCATCGATGGGGATGGGCTGCACGGCGGGCAGATGGGTTTGACTCGAGATATAAGTCGCAAGCAGCATTCCACCCACCAGGAGTCCGTGCAGCAATACGGACACCGCCACCGCCCCGGCGTGTTCACGCAGAAAATCCCGCATTTAGCGCGCGCCGTTGACGGGCCTCACCGGGTCCGTCAAAAAGCCAACTTTGGCGGCGCCGGCATGCTGCAGCAGCACCATGGCGCGCACCACCGTGCCGTAGGGAACGGTGGTGTCGGCCTTGACCAGCACCGGTGTCTGCGGATCCCGCCGCAGAAGCGCGGCGGTCCGTGCACTGACGGTCTCCTCCGACGTGGGTTTGTCCGGGCTCTGCCCGAAGTTGATATACAGTCGGCCGCGGTTGTCGATGGTCAAGATGAGCGGCTCATGCTTGGCAAGGAATTCGGCATCGATGGGTTGGGCGCCCGCCTCCGGCAAATCGACTTTGACGCCTTCCTTGAGCAGAGGCGCCGTGATCATGAAGATCACCAGCAACACCAACATGACGTCGATGTACGGCACCACATTGATTTCCCCCATCAGCTTGCGTCGACGAAGGCGGGCGGCCATGGTTCAGGCCTGCGCTGCACGGGCAGGCCCGTGACGCTGAAGAATGGTTGAGAACTCTTCGACGAATGTGTCGAACCTGAGTTCCAATCGGCTCACTTGATCGGCGAATCGATTGTACGCCACGACCGCGGGTATGGCGGCGAACAGGCCGATGGCGGTGGCGATCAGCGCCTCCGCAATCCCGGGCGCCACGGCCGCGAGGGTCGCTTGCTGCACGTTACCCAGGTTGTGAAAGGCGCTCATGATCCCCCACACGGTGCCGAACAAACCGACATACGGGCTGGTGGACCCGACCGTGGCGAGCATCGCCAGATTGCGCTCGAGCCGGTCTTGTTCGCGCATCTGCGCCACCCGCATGGCACGGCGTGCTCCCTCGAGCAGCTGATCGGTGGGCAACCCCTGTTGGCGCAACCGACTGAATTCGCCGAAGCCCGACTCGAAGATGCTTTGCTCGCCGGTCCCCTCCCGTCCCTTGGTTTCGATACTTCGGTACAGCGTCGACAGATCGCCGCCCGACCAGAACGCCGTTTCGAACTGATCGGCTTGCCGTATCGAATAGGATATGACGCGGCCCTTCTTGAAGATGACGGCCCACGAAGTCACGGAGGCCACCAATAGCAGCGCCATGACCGCCTGCACGATAGGACTCGCATCGAGCGCCAAGGTCCAGATCGACAGGTCATTGCCCATTGCGCCACTCCAAAAATAGGTCCTTGGGGATAGCACGTGGTTTCAGCGTGCCGGAATCGAGACAGGCGACGCGCGTGCTCGCGTCGATCAATTGGGCCTCGCCGCGCATGATGGTCTGCTTGAACGAAATTGTCGCACCGCTCAACCGCTCGAGTTCGGCGGTGACGATAATTTCATCATTGAGGACCGCGGGGAGAAGGAAGTCGACTGCGACGCTCACCACGGCGAATTGCAGCCGGCGGTCGAGCCGCAGTCGAAGCTGATCGATGCCGAGAGATCGCAGCCACTCGGTCCGGCAACGCTCCATGAACTTGAGGTAATTCGCGTAGTAGACTACGCCGCCGGCGTCGGTGTCTTCCCAGTAGACTCTTTGCAGCAATTCAAACTTTTTAATCATTAATAATCAATATATTACCACATACTCCTTACATGAACTAGCAGGCGCTGCCGAAGAAAATCTTCACGTTCAACCCGGGTTTCGCGTCGCAGAGCGTCAGCTTTGCCTGATGAAGCTGCGCGATCGCGGCGACCAGCGCCAATCCCAACCCGTAGCCTTCACTCGCCCGGCTGCTCGAGCCTCGGTAGAAGCGCCGCAGCACCTTTTCATGCTCGCTCGGATCGACCCCGGGACCGTCGTCGGCGATCGATGCTGCGACACCTTCGCCTTCTACCGTAAGATTTATCTGAATCTTCGTGTGTTCAGGCGTGTGGCGGATCGCATTCTCCACCAGATTGCTGAACATCTGGGTCAACAGTTCCGCGTCGCCACGAATGCGAACACCGCCGGCAAGGCTTGACGTGAGCGAGCGGCGGCAATCCTCCGCCACCGGCAGATACATCTGGTAGACGTTCTCGAGGATCTCGGTCAACGGCACCTCCGAGAACGTATGGAGCCGCGCACCCGCCTCCACCTGAGAAATACGCAGCAACGCGGAGAACATCGCCAGAAGCTGATCCATATCGTCGATGGCAGTCGTAACGGCCGCGGAATAATCGGCGACGCTCATGGATTTGTTGCTCGCCTCCTCCAGCCGGTTGCGCACACGCGTGAGCGGCGTCCGAAGATCATGCGCGACATCGCTCGACACCTGGCGCAGATTTTCCAGAAGTGCGGAAATTCGATTGAGCATTTCGTTGATCGCGCCCGCGAGACGATCCCACTCATCCTCGCGGCCCGTGAGAGGTATGCGTTCGTCCAAGCGTCCGGCGACGATGCCTTGGCAGGTTCGCGCGATGGCATCGACACGCCGCATGAAACGAAATCCAACCAGGAGACCGCCGGCGCCGGCAATCATGATCGCCCCGATCACGACCCATAGGAATGCCCGTAAAATCCGGTCGCGCGTGGCTGCCAACAGCCTGGTATCGCGGCCGACAAAGAGGTAGGTGTCCTTCGTGACCTCGACGCCGCGGCCCAGAACGGCGATAGGCGCCGACCGCGTCGTCGACCCCGGCAAGCTGATTTCGAACACGCCCAATCGCCGGGGGAGTACCGGCAGATTTCCGGCCAGTTTCTGCTGCCGGTCATTTTCAATGACCATGTAACAGTCGGGACGCAGGACGCGCCCGGGAAGCGAGGAACCCAACCTTTGTTTCACGACCTCGACGGCCTCGGGCACTCCCTCGTCGAGAAAGCCGTTCAATACGGTCGTGATATCCGCATCATTTGCGCCGGTGAGCACCGCCCGCTGCGTGCCTTCGACGATGAACAGCACCGTGCCGATCAAAATCCCGGTGAATGTCAGAAACAGGAGCGTGAACACCGCCGCCAGGCGGAAGCCATCCGATCTGAAGATTCTAGGCCGGCGCACGAATGCGGACGTATCGATGCGCCAGCGCGGGCAGAACGAACAGGTTCAGCAATGTGGACGACAGCAATCCCCCCAGCACGGTCACCGCCATCGGGCCCTCGATCTCCTGACCCGGTTTATTCATCCCAAAGGCGAGCGGTGCGAGACCCAGCGCCGTCACCGCCGCCGTCATCAGAATGGGAATCAGCCGCTCGTTGGCGCCGCGAATGACCACATCGAGACTCCACGGAGCACCCTCCACCTCCACCAAGTGCTCGTAGTGAGCGAGCTGCAAGATGGCGTTGCGGGCGCTCACCCCGAACACCGTGACCAGGCCCACCACCGTGCCTAAGGATATTCCTATTCCGGTGACCGCGATCGCCAGCACGCTGCCGATCAAACTGAACGGCAGGTTCGCGAGCACCAGCCAGCTGTTGGCGCGCCAATGAAACGATACGAACAGGATCATCACGATCAATGCCAGCGCAAGTCCGGAATACAAATAGAGTTCGGTGCGCGTCTGCGCCTCGGCTTCCGCGGCACCGGTGAATTCGATGAACACGCCCGTGGGCAGCTTGACCGACACCGCGATCGCTTGTTGCGCCTGCGTCACGATCTGCTGTAGCGACCCTTTGACGTTGAACGTGATGCTGATGCGCCGCTGGCCGCCGTCGTGCTGGATGCTGTAGCGGTCCTGCGTTGGCGCCACATGGGCGACCTGCGACAGTGGTATGGGTCCCAAGGGGCTCGCGATCATGAGCTGCGCCAGTCCCGTGGGCTGATGCCGTATGGCATCGGGCAGGAGCACGACCACCCCGACGGTACGAGTGCCTTTGAACGTCTGTCCGACGATCTTCCCCGCATATGCGGACTCAATCGTGTCGAGCACGTCCTGCACCTTGAGACCGGTCGCGCTAAGCGCCTGCGGCAGCACCTCGATGGCGATGGTCGGCGTGCCGCCCTGCCGTTTGAACTGCAAATCAACGATGCCCGGCACTTTTCCCAGCGCAGCGACGATCTTGTCCCCGGTCGCGTCGAGCGCGTCCAGATCATCGCCGAATATCTTGACCGCGACTTGCGCAGTTTCACCGCTCAAGCTCTCGCTGATGCGATCGCCGAGGAAGGTGACTACTTCGCTCTGTATGCCGGGATATTTCTCCAATATTGTCCGCAATTCCTGCTGCGCTGCGCCTTGATCGACGGCCGTGTCCGCCTTGAGCTCGACGTGAAATTCGCTGCGGTGAGGACCCCAAGTGTCCTCGCCCAATTCCGCCCGGCCGACTTGTTGCTCGATGCTTTGCACATACGGCAGGGCCAGCACGTCGGCACTGATGCGCTTGCCGACGTCCAGAATCTCCTCGAGCGAAGTACCCGTGATGGAACTGGATACCTGCAGAACGAAATGGCCTTCCTTGAAGTCCGGCATGAAAGTCCCGCCGACGAATGGCAGTACCGCCATCGCCGCAATCACCATGGCCAGCAAGAACGCAGCGACCACCTTGAAATGCCTACCGACCCGGTGAACGGCGGCATTTTGCCAAGCCTTGAGACGCTGCAGCCACCCGGCCTCGGGTCGTGCGTCGTGCTCGCGCAAGAACAGGGCGCACAGCGCCGGCGCCGAGGTCATCGCCACCACCAACGAGGCCACCACCGCGAATATGAATGCCAAGGCCAGCGGACCCACGAAGTGGCCTTGCACACTGGATGTAAACAATTCCGGCAGGAACACCGCGATGACCACCGCCGTGGCATAAATCACCGGACCTCGTACTTCCAGCGATGCCTCGCGCACCACATCGAGACGCGGCTTGGGTTCAGGCAGCAGCTTGTTTTCCCGGAGCCGCCGCAGAATGTTCTCGATGCCGATGATGGCGTCGTCGACCAGCACCCCCAATGCCACGGCAAATCCGCCGAGCGTCATGGTATTCAGCGTGAGCCCCATGCGGTCGAGGACAGCGACCGCCGCCAGCAAGGACAGCGGTATGGCGGTGAATGCGATCAAAGCCGCCCGGAAATCGCGCAGGAATAGATACAGCACCGCGAGAATGAGTATCGCCGCGATGACCAGGGATTCCCTCAGATCGCCGAGCGCACGCTCGATGAAATTCGCGGGACGATGCAGGCCCGAGTACAGCGTGATCCCGCGGCTCTTGAGCGCGGGTTCCAGATCCGCCAGCGCCTTCTCAACCGCCAGAGTCGCCGTCAACGTATTCGCGCCGTACTGGCTCGACAGCGACATCATGACCCCGAGTTTGCCCATGACGAGCGCATCGCCGGAGCGCAGTGCCGGCGCGAATTTCACTTCCGCGACATCGCGCACCAAGATGGGCGTACTGTTGCGGATGGCGACCACGGCCTGGGCGATCGCGTTCACATCCGGCGCGGGAGTCGGCGACTTCAAGAGTATTCGTTGGGCGGCGATGTCGATGAAGCCTGCGCCTCGGAGTGGTAGAGCGGCACGGGCCGCATCCGACAGATCGGCGAGGGTGACATTGAAGCTCGCCAGCTTGCGAACGTCGGGCAGAATCTGAATCTGGCGGACGGCACCGCCGAACACGTTGACATGGGCCACGCCCGGAACGGCCAGCAGCCGCGGTTTGATGATCCAATCGGCCGTATCGCGCAGGGTATACGCATCGACCTTGTCGGACAAAAGGCCGATCTTGAGCAGATCCATGGTGCTCGAGACCAGCGGCGAGAGCTTCGGCGTCCCCACTCCCGCCGGTAGCGAGCTGCCCAATTCGGACAGCCGCTCCGAAATTCCCTGCCGCGCGATGTGCACGTCGACACCATCCGCGAAAGTGATCGTGACCACCGAAAGCCCGGGGATCGATTCGGAACGCAGGGTCGCGAGCCCCGCAGCGCCGTTCACGGCATTTTCGACTTGCTTGGTGACCAGCTCCTCGACTTGCTGAGGGGCGAACCCCGGGGCCTCCGTCTGGATGTCGACCTGCGAAGGGACGAACTCGGGAAACACATCCAAGGGGGACCGCAGCGCGCCCCAGCATCCCAGAATGAGCGCCAGTATCGTGAGCGCCGTAACCGCGCCGAAGTGACGCACGCACAGCGTGACGATTGCCCGCATCATAGGGAGCCTGCATGAGTATTCTGCGTGGCCGCGACCGCGGCAGATTTCCCCTCAGGCAAGGCGGAGCCGACGAGGTTGGGCCAACGCCCAATGAGGAGGCGACAACGCCGCATGAGGGGAAATCTGCCCGGTCCCGAAGGGTTGGCAAGGAGAGGGGCGTCTGCGGCGTTGCACGGCTTGCCCGTGGTAACCACCACGGGCGGCGCCGCGCGCCTTGCATCCGCTCCCTCTCCTTGCCAACGCGGCTCACGCGAAATACTCAGACAGGCTCCTACGAAGGGGGTAACGCCCGTACCATTGATCCAACCATAACGATTGTAAGGCCATGACGACCGAAACACAGCCGCAGATCAAAGAGTTCCAAGCGGAGACCAAACAAGTGCTGCGATTGGTCATCCACTCGCTGTACTCGCACAAGGAGATTTTCCTCCGGGAACTGATCTCGAACGCCTCGGATGCCTGCGAGAAGCTTCGCTTCGAGGCGATTGCGAACCCTGGCTTGATGGGGGCGGACGAAATGTCCGTGACTTTGATTCCGGACGCCGCGGCCGGCACGTTGACGGTCAGGGACAACGGTATCGGCATGAACCAGGATGAAGTCATCGACAACCTGGGCACGATCGCGCGTTCCGGCACCAAGAAATTCCTCGAGGGCTTAAGCGGAGACAGCGCCAAGGACGCGCAGCTCATCGGTCAGTTCGGCGTCGGCTTCTATTCCTCGTTCATCGTCGCCGACCGGGTCACCGTGCTCTCCAAGCGAAGCGACTCCCCCGCAGTGCGCTGGGAGTCGGACGGGGAGGGCTCGTACGAGATCCAGACGGCGGACAAGACCGATCGCGGCACCGAAGTCATCATGCACCTGCGCGACGAGGACAAGGAATTCCTGGACCCCTCCCGGTTGCGTGCGTTGGTGCGCAAGTATTCGGATCACCTGAGCATTCCCATCGTGCTGAAGACCGGCGATGCCGCAGATACCATCAATCAGGCAAAGGCGTTCTGGACGCGGGCTAAATCCGAATTGAAGGATGAGGACTATCAGGCCTTCTACAAGCATTTGTCTCACGACTCGGAGGACGCGCGCGCGTGGGCCCACAACAAGGTCGAGGGCAATATCGAGTACACGTCGCTGTTGTACCTGCCGAAGCGCGCGCCATTCGACCTGTTCGAGCGCGAACCGCGCGGCGGGGTACAGCTCTACGTCAAGCGCGTCTTCATCATGGACAAGGCGGCCGAACTGGTGCCGCCCTGGCTGCGTTTCATGCGGGGACTCGTCGACAGCGCCGATCTGCCTCTCAACGTTTCGCGTGAACTACTGCAGAACAACCGCACCGTCGAGAAGATCAAGTCCGCGCTGGTGAAACGGTCGCTGGACCTCTTCGAGGAACTCGCCGCGGACAAGCCTCAGGAATATGCGGAATTTTGGAAAACCTTCGGCGTCGTGCTCAAGGAGGGCGTGATCGACGATGCGGGTCAGAAGATTCGGATCGCGAAGCTGCTGCGCTTCAATTCCACTGCGTCGAGCGGTGATACACCCGACGTCACCCTCGACGCGTACGTCTCGCGGATGAAGACGGACCAGAAGGCGATCTACTATCTGACGGCCGATTCGCTCGCCGCAGCCCGCAACAGCCCGCATTTGGAGGGCTTTCGCACCTCCGGATTCGAGGTGCTGCTGCTCACCGACCGCATCGATGAGTGGGTGGTCAACCATCTGCACGAGTTCGACGCGAAAACGCTGACGAACGTTGCCAGCGCCGCAGCCGATGTGGCATCCGCCATCGAGACGCCCGACAAGGCGGCCGCGGAGTCCAATTACAAGGATACGGTTGAGCGCCTGGGCAAGGCCCTGCTCGGCAAGATCGCAAGCGCGCGCGTGACGGGTCGCCTGACGGACTCGCCGGCGGTCTTGGTTGCCGGAGAGTTCGGTGTGAGTCTGCGGATGGGCCGGATCCTAAAGCAGGCGGGTCAGAACAATCCATTCGCCACCCTGCCGATTCTCGAATTGAATCCGAAACATGCTTTGGTGGAACGGCTCAAGGACACCGCCGACGAGACTGGGTTTTCCGAGCTCGCGCACGTGCTGTATGACCAGGCGATGCTGGCCGAAGGCGGCGACCTCGATGATCCGGCGATCTTCGTGCGGCGCGTGAACAAACTGATCGTCGACGGTCTGACCGCCGCGCCCAAAATTATCTTGAGCTGAAGATGCTTGAGCCGCGCTGGGCCAGTGTGCAGAGCGTTCAAGAGGAATCGCCGGAAGACGACTCCCCGTTGCTCGATGCCTATTCCGGCGCCGTGATCGGTGCGCTCGAGCGCGTGGCGCCGGCCGTGGCTTTCATCGAGGTGCAGCACGGCACCGCGCGACCTTCGGGACGGCGACCATCGCACGGCAGCGGATCGGGTTTCTTGTTCACGCCGGACGGCTACCTGCTGACCAACAGCCATGTGGTGCACGGTGCCGACCGCATCACCGCGCGTTTGAACGACGACACCCGCTTCAGCGCCGACGTGGTGGGGAATGACCCGGATTCCGATCTTGCGGTGCTCCGGATAGGATCGCCGTCCGCGCTCCCGTATGCGGAGTTCGGCGATTCATCGCGCGTTCGCGTAGGCCAGGTCGCGATCGCCATCGGCAACCCGCTGGGCTATTCGAAGACAGTCACGACGGGTGTCATATCGGCGCTCGGCCGCACGCTGCGGGCAACCTCGGGCCGGCTGATGCACGATGTCATTCAAACCGATGCGGCGCTCAACCCAGGAAACTCGGGCGGCCCCCTGGTCGACTCCAAGGGGCGCGTGATCGGCGTAAACACGGCAATGATTCCCCAGGCGCAGGCGATTTGCTTCGCCACCGGGATCAACACGGCGAAGTGGGTCATCGGACAAATTTTCGCCCACGGCCGCGTCAGGCGCGCGTATATCGGCGTTTCGGGAGCGACCGTCCCGATCGCGACCCGGGTCGTGCGGCATTTTGGATTGAGCAATCGCAGCGCCGTGCACGTGCTCGAGATCGTGGCGATGAGTCCCGCGGCTCGCGCCGGTGTCGAGATCGGCGACCGCTTGATCGCGATCGACGGTGCCCCCATCAACGGAATCGACGATTTGCAACGTCTGCTCGACGCGACCTGGATCGGCCGACATTGCGAGCTCACGGTTTTGCGCCGATCATCGCTGATCCATTTAAGTTTAAGACCTATCGAAGTACCGGCAACGGGCGCATAGAACGAGGAACCGCTCCCATGACTCAAGCATCCCATCCAGTGACGTTGGCCGTGCCGCCCGAGCCCACCGATCACTCATTAGGAGCGGATCATGCCCGGGTAACGGTGGTCGAGTACGGCGATTTCGAGTGCCCGAGCTGCAAGATGGCGGCGGCGACGCCGAAACTGTTTCTCGAAAGATATCCCGGCAAGATTCGCTTCGTATTTCGTCACTTCCCGCTGGAGGAAGCGCACCCCCACGCATTGCTGGCCGCGGAGTGTGCGGAGGCGGCCGGGGCGCAGGGTAGATTCTGGCAGATGCATGATCTGCTCTTTCAGAATCAGGCGCACCTCAAGGACAAGGACTTACATCGGCACGCAGGTCAGGCCGGCCTCGATTTGGTGCGCTATACCGCTGAGATGGACGATCACATCTACCTGCAGAAGGTTCGCGAGCACATTGCCGGGGGGCGCCGCAGCCACATTCGCGCCACGCCGACGTTCTTCGTCGACGGCGTGATTCAGGACGTTTCGTTCGGCATGCAGGGTCTGCACGACGCGGTGGCCGCGGCGGTGCATCGCGCGGGGTAGCTCCACGAAAAAAAGGGCGCTTCGAAAGCGCCCTTGATTTGCGAAACGGCTGTTCGGAAGTTACGACCAATCGTCGCCGCCACCACCGCCACCGCCACCGCTGGAGTCGTCCCAACCGCCGGCATCATTGACGCCGAAATCCGAACCGCCCATGTCGCTGTTGCTGGACTGCTGCCATTCGCCGGCGTTCGCCGGCGGTATTACGCCGCCGCTCTCGCGGTTGCCGCCGTCGAGGAAGTGATGCGCGAGCTCCTCGCCGGCCACCACACCCGCTCCGACCGCGAGGCCGGAGGCGAGTCCGCCCGCAATGCCCGAACCGATACCGCCGCCGCCTACCGGGCCGCCGGGACCATAGCCGCCGGGACCGCCAGAACCTGGGCCATAGCCCGGACCGCCGGGTCCGGCCGCCGGGTACTGCGAATAGGTATTGCGGCGCCGAAACAGCATCCACAGGAGGCCGATCGCGATCACGAATATCAATGCGGTTCCCCAGGGAAAGTGCGGCGATGCAGGCGGGGACGACAGGCCGGCTACCCGCTGGCCTTGCGTAGTGGGCCGCGCACTCACGCCGAGTTGCGATTTCAGCGCGAGGACGGAGCGCGGATTCTCGTGCGTCAAGCCGGGATCAATTCCTTCCGCCTCGGCGAGTTCCGCACGCGCGAGAGCCGTCTTGCCCTCCTTCGCATACAGCTCCGCCTGAACGTAGTGAGCCTTCGCGCTCTTCGGATGATCTTTGAGAACCTGATCCATCATCTGCTGCGCCTGATCGAAACGACCCGCTTCCGCAGCTTCATAGATCTGATGAACCGTTGGGTCTGCCGCAGCATCGGCAAGCACCGGCGCGCTGAACGACACCGCCAATGTCAACGCCGCCGCGGCAAAAGTTCCAGCCAGCAAAGTTCGCATAACAGGCCCCCAGATGGTCAAATTGACCGACAATGCATTAGATATGGGCGACTGGGCGAAGTTCAACAGACGGCACCGCCGGCTGGGCGCCGGGCTAGCCGCCCGCGGCTGCGCGCCCCGAGCTAAATTACGCCGCGGACCCCGAAGAGGTTCATGCCCTATCCTACGCCAGGGTTTCCAACCCCTCCAACAATCGACCGATATCGCGTTGCGTGGTGTACATGGAAATGCCGGTGCGCAATAGCCCGCCGCGGGCGGCTAGTCCCAGGACGTCGACCGCACGCGCTGCGTAGAAATTCCCGTCCCAAACGCACACGCCCAGCGCGCCCAGCGCGGTCGCCGCTTCGCCCGCCGTGTGCCCATCCAACGTGATTGAGACGGTGGGCGCGCGCACGCGGCTCGTAAAGTCAGGTCCCCAGACGCGAACGCCCGGCAAACGCCGCACCTCATCGTGATAGACCTGCGCCAGGCGATGCTCGTACGCGGAGATTCCATTCATGGCATCGACGATGCGTTCGCGGAGCGTTCCACCCGTACCCCAACTCGCCAGATAATCGACCGCCGCACGCATTCCGTCGATGGCCGCGTGATTGAGGGTGCCGGTTTCGATGCGATAGGGCGCCGCCGGATCTTGAACGCTCAGGCGGTCCGTCGGCAGACGGTCGAGAGCACCGGGCTTCGAATACAGCACGCCGACATGCGGGCCGTAAAATTTGTATCCCGAGCACAGGAGAAAATCAGCGTCCATGGCGCTTACGTCGATCGGGAAGTGCGGCGCGTAGTGAACCGCGTCGACCACCAGCAGCGCGTCCACGGCGCGGGTCAGGCGCCGCGCGAGCGCAAGGTCGTTCACCGTTCCGAGCGCGTTCGATGAGGCGCCGATCGCGAAGACCTTCGTGCGGCGGGTGACCTTCGCCGCCATGTCCGCGAGATCCAATTCACCGGATTCCTTGAGTTTCACTTCTTGAATGACGGCGCCGCGCTCCTGCAGCCGCAGCCACGGACCGCGATTTGCCTCGTGATCGAGCTGCGTGATAAGGACCTCATCCCCTTCCTGCAATGTGCGCCCGATGGCCGCGCTCAGAGCGAAATTGAGCGTGGTCATGTTTTGACCGAAGGAAATGCATTCCGGTCCGGCGGCGCCCAGGAAGGCGGCGAGCGTCTCGCGCGCAATCTGCATGCGCCGGTCGACTTCGCGGGACGGTGCAAAATTGCCGTGGGTGTTTACGTTGCACGTCTCGTAGAAATCCGCCACGGCCTGAATCACGGTGGTGGGCACCTGGACGCCGCCGGGACCATCCAGGAAAACGAGGTCTCGCTGCAGCGCCGGAAAATCGCGGCGGCAACGCTCGCTGTGATCGGCCGTGAACGCCATTACAGCAGGTCGTAGGTGAAGTCGTAGCCGGTGGGCGTGGCATCGCGCGGATGGAGCTTCATGCTGCCCTTGGCTCCCGCGTATTTTCCGGTGCCCCCGGTGACGGCAAAAATCGAATCGCCCGTGTCTGAGAAAGGTCCCTCGATGGTGATCTGGCCCGCCTTCAGAGTCAGCGTCCAGAAGCATTCCCAGCTCTTACCGACGACGGTGCGGATGCAATAGCCCTGATCGGTGCCGACCTGCACCTTGTTCGCGGCGTCGAAGACGGTGTTGGCGAACACCAGCATATCGCCCACCGAATCGCCCTTGGCGGCCAGGTCGATGGTGGTTTCACCGACCGGTCGTTCCACGACCTTGATTTGTTCGGCGGCGAATGTGGGTGCAGCCAGCAGCACTGCGGTCAGTATCGCAAGCCGGGCCGCCGTGCGCCCCGCGGCATCCGTGCGCCCGGTTGCAGCCGCCGCCGTCATTGTGGTCAAGAAAGTCGTCATTCCGATCCCCTTTTGATTATTGCGCCTCACGGGCGCTCCGCGCAGCAGGCGCCCGGCCGATTTCCTTGCAATAATAGCAAGGTGCGGGAATTTTTCCCTAGCTGCTTGTTTGGGAGATCGCTGTGCTGAGCCGCGAGGTATTGCCGCTGATCGACGAGGCTGCGGCGCGCGTGTATTCGGTGGTCACGGAGACGCCCCTGGTGCCTTTGCCGAGCGGAATCTGCGAGTCGGGCGCGGCATTCGCGAAACTCGAGCAGTTGCAGGTCACCGGTTCCTTCAAGCTGCGCGGCGCGACCAACAAGCTGATGAGTCTCACCAAGGCACAGGCCGCTGCCGGCGTGATCACCTCGTCCACCGGCAATCATGGATTGGGAGTGGCGACCGCTGCGAAAGTGCTGGGCATCGATGCGGAAGTGTTCTTGAGTGCCCAGGTAACTTCCGCCAAACGCGACAAAATCCGCCAATGCGGCGCCCGCGTCCGGATCGTGGGCGCCGATCCGCTGGCAGCCGAAATTGCGGCGCGCGCCGCGGCGGCGGGATCGGGACGCACATATGTTTCGCCCTACAACGATCCCTACGTGGTGGCCGGACAGGGCACCATCGCCGTCGAGTTGATGCGCCAGGCGCCGGATCTCGATGCCATCTACATTGCCACCGGGGGCGGCGGCCTCATAAGCGGAATCGGCAGCTACCTCAAGGCTGCGGTGCCGCATGCCGAGATCATCGGCTGCTGGCCGGAAAATTCGCCGGTCCTGTACGAGTGCATCAAGGCCGGCCGGATCTTCGATGCACCTGAATCGAAGACATTGAGCGAGAGCACCGCCGGGGGTGTCGAGGAGGGGTCCATTACGTTCGATCTGTGCCGCGAAGTGATGCATCGGGGCGTGCTCGTCACCGAGGAGGAGATCCTGGACGCGATGCGCTGGGGTCACGGCCAAGGCTGGGCGGTTGAGGGCGCGAGCGGTGTGGCGCTCGCGGCGTGCTTCAAGGAGAGCGTACGGTATGCAAACAAGAAGGTCGTCGTCTTGATTTGCGGCGGCAATCCGTCGCCCGCCGTCGCCGCCCTGTTGAACCC
>Ga0179592_10000223_pt1 | contig 22935 bp, 23 predicted proteins | sample CZODoug2_1_08_16_FD_148623 | JGI IMG/M metagenome (GOLD analysis project Ga0179592, IMG submission 148623) | Vadose zone soil fungal communities from Angelo Coast Range Reserve, California, USA - CZODoug2_1_08_16fungal (Illumina Assembly) | ecosystem: Environmental > Terrestrial > Soil > Vadose...
GCATAGTGTTGCGTTTCTGCTCGCGGAGACCAGCCGATGGATTACCGGTTCGATTTTAACGGTGGACGGCGGCTACACCGCGCATTGAAGAGACTTAAAGCCACATGCCGAACTCGCTTCCCCTGGATCTGAATGGCGCCACCCTGATTACCGGAGCCTCTTCCGGAATCGGCCGTCAGATTGCCGCGCGCCTTTCTCACTCCAGGCGTTTGATTTTGCATGGCCGCGATTCAGAGCGGCTCGCCGAGACGCGCGCGCTATGCCATAGGCCGGACGAGCATCTGTGTTGGAATCTCGATTTGAGCCAAGTGGACGCGATCGACGCGTCGCTCACGCAGCTGATCGAGGAGCACAGGGTCGCCGTTGTCGATTTTGTTCACTGTGCGGGAATGCTCGCGATCCGGCCGCTTCGGCTCAGTGAACACGTCATGGCGCAGGAGACCATGAATGTGAACTTCATGTCCGCGGTGGTAATTCTCCGGTCGTTGATACGGCGGAAGCTCAACGGCAAGCACCTTCGTCGCGTGGTGTTCATCTCGAGCACGGCGAGTCAATTCGGCGCCCGTGGATTCGGCCTCTACTGCGCGAGCAAGGGCGCGCTGGACGCCTTCATGCGCGCAATGGCCGTCGAACTGGCGCCGGACGTCAGGATCAACTCCGTTCTGCCCGGCACCGTCAAGACGGCGATGACCAAAGCGATGCTGGAGGACCCGGATTTGCAGGCGCGTATGAAGGACGAGTATCCGCTCGGTCTGGGCGAGCCGGAAGACATAGCCGACGCCGTCGAGTATCTGCTTTCCGACAAGGCGCGCTGGATCACAGGGCAGCAGATGGTGGTGGATGGCGGGCGAACCGTGAACATCACGGCCTGAGCGGCGCAAGATGCCGGGAAAGCGTAACCTCCTCATCATCAGCGCCGGCAGTTTTGGCCGTGAAGTTTGCACCTGGGCACGGCAAGCCATACGCGCGGGTGCGCCCTGGGAACTGAAGGGCTTTTTGGACAGCCGCCCGGATGCCCTCAGTGGGTTCACCTATGACCTGCCGATTCTGGCCAGTCCGGAATCGTATCAACCCGCCGAGGACGACGACTTCCTCTGCGCCGTCGGCGCGCCGCATATCAAGCAACAGTATTGCGCTCTGATGGAGCGGAAGGGCGCAAGGTTCGCCACCCTGATCCACCCGACGGCGGTCATCGGCCACGATGTGCGGATAGGCGAGGGTTCCATTCTCGGACCCTTCACCCAGTTATCCTGCGACATTCGACTGGGTCGACACGTGGCCTTCGGCACGCACAGCAACACGGCACATGACACGCGAATAGGTGATTTCTCGCAGATCAGCGGTTCCTGCGAAATCAACGGCCATGCCATATTGGAGGAAGGTGTATTCCTCGGGAGTCATGCGACGATTTTACCGAAGGCACGCGTCGGCGCGTGGGCGTATGTGGGGGCGGCAAGCGTGGTCCTTCGCCGCGTACCGCCTGGTGCGAAGGTGTTTGGGAATCCCGCGGTGCCCATTTAGAACACGATCATCTAGAACACGATCATCGGAGAGATTATTTTCTTTGGCTTGAGCGCCAGCAATCGACTGATGATGGGACGACTGGCCTGGGGCGCTGTTATCAAAATCGTTGACGTCGGCCAATCCGAGATCCCACTGGAACCGGTAATCAGAGGTTTCAAATGTGGAATGAACCTATTTTGCTTGTACGGGGTGTCGTCGATGATATTGCGGAGTTCGGAGAAATCCGACTTGAGAAAATAAGCCAGGTTTGCCGTTATATCCGAGGCCCCGAATCCATAAATCCGGTCTTTCGCGTCCCGGCGAATGAAGCGTCCCACGCTCTTGAGGGTTTCCTCGAATATCTCGTAGTTTCCTTCGAATTTCGACAAAAGCTCCGCGCCGCCTTTCGGAGCCGCATTGCCGCCCGGCCGGTGTGAATTCTTGTAAATCTGCAGCAGCAGCCCGACGGTCAGATCGTTATTCAGCTCCGAGTGCAGCAAGCCGTACCCAGCTGCCTCGAAGAGATTGGTGAGCGCTGCGGCGGAGAAATAATTCAAATGCTCGTGAATGATATTGTGAAAGGAGAAGTTGTCGATCATCAGCTCCAAGCTTGGAACACAGACAATGAACGACGAGTCGGGCGCGGCCGCTTTTGAAAAGGAATTCAAAACAAGATTTGTGGAAGGGATGTGCTCAAACACCTGATCGGAGATCACGAGGTCAGGCAGACCCTTGTTCAAATAAGGAATCTCGACGTCCTGGAAATATCCATTGATGAAAAGGATGCCGTCGACATCGTCAGGCTTCCTCAATGGAACCGGGTCGACGCCGATCCAGTGATCCGCGGACAGGCCATTGGCCTTCAATTTCCTCAGCAAGGATAGATCGAAGCATCCCAACTCGATGACTCGATTGAATTTCCTCCCTTCGGCATGCTTCAGCACCCGGCTGACAAAGAGGTCCTGACGGCCTTGCGCACCGGAATTGTCGACGGAGTAGCTATAACCCGCATTGTAAAGATCCCCCACGGACAGCATGGAAGTCGCTTGCACGTGAAGACAATGCCGGCAGTTGAATAGAAAGAAATCGCTCAGGTATTTCTTGTCTTCATCGTAAGCGGGCAGATACAGGCTATTCAACGGGTACTTGGGCAGGGACAGCATTGGACGCAAATCCCGGGAGCCGCAGACATTGCACGAGTCAATTCGCATTGGTGTATTCATCGACCAATTCGCGCGCCCGGAAGTGGGGCGCCAGATCCGTGCGCATACTGCGCATTCCGGCCAGATTTTCCGCCGGCGGGTGACGTCCGGAGATTCGCACCCACGGGGAAATGTCCCCGAAATCGAAATAGTAGGAGATGAAGTAGCGCAGCCCCGCGACTGCCGGTCTGAACGGCTTGAGCTGGCGGTTGACGCACAGGGCGAATAAATCCCGGCGCAGCAGCCTGCCGCCCATGGTCTCCGACCAAATGGACTCGGGCACGATGATCTCTTGATCGCACTCCATGTCAATCGTCCCATCGAGACTGATCGAAAACTCAAAACCGCGTACGGTGAAAGCGATGCGCGCCAGGGGTGCCGCGTCGACGCCAATAATTACAAAGTCGATTCGCACCGTCGCGTCGATCGGGAAGCGCCCGGGAAAATAAGTGCGCAAATCCGCCAACAGGCGCGTCAGTGCAAGCGGGTCGAATCCGCGACGATCCGTATACGCATCGTAAGCTGCCACGAGCTCATCGAAGCGCATCATCTTCTTGCGCAACCGGCGCCGGAATCCCGCGTAATTCAATGTGCCGTAGGGACGTTGAACCGTCAGATCGGCAATATCGAGGGAATCCCCGGGGGCCAGCTCGATGAACCGAGTCTGGACCAACAGGCCGCGTTTCTCGAGGATGGGCCCGAAGCGGGAAGGCGTGGGCTTGTCGGAGTAGTTGCGATAAAGCTCCTGCGACCGGTGCCAGGCGATGTCGCACGCGATCGGGATCACGCTGCGCGGCTTGAGCTGTCGAATCACCATTTCGGCCTGCTCGACATTGCCGCGCTTTTGCCGGCCGATACGTATTTTCTCCGCCACGGAAAAATCGAAGTTCCCTGGAAATTCCGTGGACGGAAACCCCTGTACGAAGACTACCTGGGGCCGGTCGGCCCGCATCTGGATCTCCGCCAGCAGCGCGCTGTCGACCAGATTGTCGTTGAGATTGATCGCCGTCCACTCTTCGGTTTTCAGTATCAGGCCGCTGTTCTCCCAGTCGTGCCAACGGCTCCCGGCGCTGGGAATGAGCGTCAGCGTCAACATGTCGCCGAGATCGACCGCGATGGTCTCCCAGGATGCCAGCGGGATTACATTGTTGAATCCCAACTGGTTCAAGCTGCGGCGCATGCTGCGGGCGCGCTCATGGGCCGCATACTCGAACGCCGGGATCAGCACCGTTGTGCTGCGAGAATAGAGATCGAGGCTGGGAACGTGAAAGTGATCCTCATGATGATGGCTGATATAGATATGAGTCACGTCGAGAGCAGGGCCGAGCTGTTCGTCGGGAAGAAACGGATATTTCACCGCGGTGTTGCCGTAGATAGGGACCGTGGACAGCCATGGATCGCAGATTAGAGCGCCACGCGAGCCACCGAAGCGCAAACATGCATGGCCGAAAAATTGGGTTTGGATCATGGAGAAGACCTATGGTCGGGCCGGGAGAATAACCCATACCGTGGGGTCGATATAAGACCGCGTTCGCGATAAACTAGGCGGCTCCCGACTCAAGCGAAGGCTCGTAGATTGAACCCGGCTACCCGCAAATCCCCCAAAGTGGGCTTCGTCAGCCTAGGCTGCCCCAAGGCCTTGGTCGACTCCGAGCGCATTCTCACCCGCCTGCGGGCGGAAGGGTACGAGGTCGCCGCCACCTACGGCAAAGCCGACCTCGTGATCGTCAACACCTGCGGCTTCATCGATGCCGCCGTCGACGAATCCTTGGACGCGATCGGCGAAGCGCTTGCCGAGAACGGCAAGGTCATCGTCACCGGGTGCCTCGGGGCGCAGCCGCAGAAAATCCTCGACCGGCACCCGCAAGTGCTCAAGATCACCGGCCCGCAACGCTATGAGGAGGTGGTGGCCTCGGTGCACGAGCATCTGCCGCCGCAGCACGAGCCTTTTCTGGATCTCGTGCCGGCGCAAGGCGTGAAACTCACGCCGCGCCACTACGCCTACTTGAAGATATCCGAGGGCTGCAATCACCGCTGCAGCTTCTGCATCATCCCCTCGATGCGCGGCGATCTCGTCAGCCGGCCGGTGGGCGACGTGCTGCTGGAGGCCGAGCGGCTGGTGCGTGCCGGCGTCAAGGAGCTCTTGGTGATTTCGCAGGACACCAGCGCTTACGGGGTCGATCTGAAATACGCGTCCCAATCCTGGCGGGGCGCCGACCGGCGAGCACGCTTCTACGACCTGGCCGCGGCGCTCGGCGAACTCGGCGTCTGGATCCGATTGCACTACGTCTATCCGTATCCGCATGTCGACCGGGTGATCGAATTGATGGCGGAGGGCAAGGTGCTCCCCTATCTCGACATTCCTTTTCAGCATGCCAGTGCGCGTATCTTGAAGCTCATGAAGCGGCCGGCGGCCGCCGAGAACACCCTCGAGCGTATCGCCGCCTGGCGCGCCGTGGTGCCCGACATCACCATTCGCAGCACATTCATCGTGGGCTTTCCCGGCGAAACCGACGCGGATTTCGAGGAACTGCTGGCGTGGATGCGCGTCGCGCGGCTCGATCGGGTCGGATGCTTCGAGTATTCGCCCGTGGAGGGCGCCGCCGCCAACGCACTACCCCAGACGCCGGTGCCCGCGCAGATCAAGCGCGAACGGCGCGCCCGCTTCATGGAACTTAGCGCCGAGATCAGCGCGGCGCGGCTGGCCGAGAAAGTCGGCCGCACCATGCGGGTCTTGATCGATCGCGTGGATGGCGCCCTCGCCACCGCCCGTTCGACCAGCGACGCCCCGGAGATCGACGGAACGGTGCGCATTCGCGGCGCGGGCAAGCTGGCAGTGGGCGACTGGGCACAGGTGCGGATCACCAAGGCCGGCGCGTACGATCTCGAGGCGCGGTTGCTGTCGTAGAGGCGCAGTAGCTGCCCTGCGGGCGCGGTTGCTGCGCTGGAGGCGCAGTTGCCTTCGTAGTTGTGTAAGCTTGACCCGTCAATCAAACCAAAGGCCGATTGGAGATATAGCCGTGGAAATCAGCGCCGACCGAGTGGTCACCATTCACTACACCCTCAAAAACGACAGCGGCACCGTGTTGGACAGCTCGTCCGGGGGCGAACCGCTCGCCTACATCCAGGGTCACGGCAATCTCGTCGCGGGGCTGGAGAAGGCGCTAGAAGGGAAACAGCATGGCAACACCCTGGCCGTCGTCGTTTCGCCCGCGGAAGGCTACGGCGAGCGCAACGAAGCCCTGATCCAGCGCGTGCCGAAGCGCGCCCTACAGGGTTCGGGCGACATCAAGAAGGGAATGCAGTTCCAGGCGAGAACCGAAGACGGTATGCGATTGTTCACCGTGACGGCCGTGATAGGCGATATGGTGACCCTCGATGGGAACCACCCGTTGGCCGACCAAACGTTGCATTTCGATGTCGAGATCGTCGACGTTCGCGAGGCGACCACTGAGGAGCTGGAGCATGGACACGTGCACGGCGCCGGCGGGCATCACCACTGACGCGAACGCGCGCTGCTAAAGAAACTTGAACAGCGACAAGCCCTGAGTCAGCGTATAGGCCTGCATGGCCGCGGTCATCGTGACGTTCTGCTCGTCCAGCTTCGTGATTGCGCTCGCGTAGTCGAGGCTTTGCAGCGATGAAATGGACGTCTTTAACTGGATCTGCTGGGCTCCCGACACCGACAACTGGGTGGTTATCGAATTCAAGCGCCCGCCGATGTCCGCCCGTACCGACGATGAGTGGTCGAGCGCGCGGTCGATATTGTTGATCGCGCCATTGACCAAGTTATTGAGCTTCGCCTGGGATGCGGTGGAACCCGTCGTGGTTTGCAGTGCCGTCACGAGGTTCTGCACCGTGGTGAACAGGCTCTGATTGGAGCTCGGCGCCACGCTGAAGGAGTCGCCCGTGGCCGGTTGCCCGGTGAGCGTCACCTGCACGCCGGCGAACGCGATCGCCTGCCCGGCGGTATAGCTTCCGGAGGTCACCAGCGCATTGCTCGAATCGCGCACCTCATAGGTGTTGGCGGCGGTGAAGTTGAGGGCGTAAGTGCCGCCGGTGTAGGCGGCTGGATTTGTGACCGTGGTGGTGCCCAGCACCCCGCCGCCGGTATTGCCGGCGCCGGCTGTCGCCGTGAAAGTGCCATTGCCGGTCCTGATATTGTTGAACACCGCCGCGCCGTTGTCGCCGACGGGAATCGTTTGGCCCGCGGCGATTTGCACCTGGCGCTGGCCCTGATCCCCGCTGTAGGTGGCTCCCGTCGCGGAGAGCGCGAACGGCTGTGTTTGCGTCGCGTAACCGCCGAAGATGTATTCGCCGTTCCCGTCCTGCGTATTGGCCAGGGACACCAGGGTCGATTGAATCTGCGTGGCCTGGGTCGCGATTGCCGCGCGGTTTTGGTCCGATTGCGTGCCCGAATTGGCCTGCAGCGCGAGGTCGCGAAGACTCTGCAGCGCGCTCTGCACCTGCGACAGCGCATTGTCCTCGATGCTCAACCGCCCTTGCGCGCTGTTGGCATTGGTGTCGTACTGCTGGCTCTGCGTCAGTGCCTGGGTATACTGGTTCACGGCGCCGGCCGCGACCGGGTTCTGCGAGGGCGTCGTGAACGACAAGTTGGTCGAGATCTGATTCTGCGTCTGCGAAAGATTGCTTTCGAGCGTCGTCATCGCCGAGATGAAATTCAGCTGATTCAGATTTTGTGTTACGCGCATGGTCTTCTTCCCTTATGCCGACTGCACTGCGGTCAACAGGCTCTGAAACAGACTGCTGCCGATTTGCAGGGCCTTGGCCGCCGCCTGATACGCCTGCTGCCATTGCAGCAGGTGCGCAGCCTCCTCATCGAGATTGACGCCGGACACGGACTGTTGATCGGTCACGGCCTGGGTGTTCACGGCCGCCTGGGCGGTTTGTGCCGTATTGATCTGCTCCGCCTTACTGCCGATGCCGGTGACCAGCGCACTGACCGCGCTGCTGACGCTGGCCGTGCCGTTCTGCAGCACGGGTGTCGATTGCAGGTTGGCGCTCAAAAGCGCGTTGCGATTGTCGCCGGTGCCGCCCGCGTTGCTCTGGACCGTAAAGGTATCGCCTACGGCGGGTGTTCCGCTGATCTGCACCTGCCAGCCGTTTTGCGTGATGTTGGCGCCGGGCGTGTAGGTAAAGCTGCCCGCGCCGTTGACGGAATAGGTCGTGGCCGACGTGAACGCGAGCGTGGTCGTGGCCAGGAGACTGGGGTTGGCCGCGTTCACCACCGTGCCGCTGCTGATCGTGGCGCTTCCCGTGTTGCCCGCGGCGGACGTCGCCTGCACCGCGCCGGCCGCGGCGATCTTCGAAGGATTGCTCAACAGGACGCTGAAGCTGCCGGCCGCCTGCACCGTCGGCCGAATCAAGAACTGATCTCCCGACGCGGGAGTGCCGGACAGAACGATCGAGAGCCCATCGGCCGTCAGGGGAGTCGCCACCGTCCCGTTGCCGCTGAACGGCACCGTGCTTCCGTCCGCGGCATTGGTGAGCGAGTAGGCGCCGCCCTTGTAGCTCAACAAGTAGTCATTGGTCGTGAGCGCCCCGACGTTGGTCACGCTCACCGCGGCGGCTACGCCCCCGGTGTTCTTGGTCGAAGCGGCGGCGAGCGGCGCTCCCACCGAAAATAGATTGGCGCCCAATTGACCCGTGAGATCGAGACCCGCGTTCTGCTGCTGATTGACGGTCTGATTCAACGCCGTCGCGATCTGACCCAATTGATTCTTCGTCGGATTGACGACCTGGCTGCGCGCCGCCAGCAGGCCGCCCAGCTCGCCCGAGGTAATCGTGCTGCTGATGACATTGCCGTTGGACGTCGAGGTCGAAATTTCCAATTGCGAGGCATCGAACTGATTCGCCACGGTGGTCAGGCTGGTGGTGTTTCCCTGAAGGACCAGCGGCTGACCGTTGCCGACGAACACGTTCAGCGCGCCGTTGGTGTCGAGGGTCGTGGATATGCCGGTCAATTTCGACAGGTTCGACACCAATTGGTCGCGTTGATCGATCAATTCATTGGGCGCTTGTCCGCCGGCCTGCGCCGTGCTGACGACGATTTGCGTGTTCAACTTGGAAATCGACGTCGCCAGGGTGTTGATCTGCTGCACATCGGAGGTGATGCGCGCGTTGATATCGCCGTTCAACGCGTCCAATTGAGTGCTGTTGCTCTGGAGGCTGGCGGCGACGCTCTGGGCCTTGCCCAACAAGGCCTGGCGCGTCGCGGTCGACGCGGGACTGTTGGCCACGTCCGACCAGGCGCCGTAGAAATTCTGCAGGGCGGTGCTCAAGCCGCCGGCCGTCGTGCCGACCAGATTGTCGATCTGGCTGGAGTAGGATTGCAGGGCGTTCAACTGCCCCAAGGCGCTCTGCGAGGCGTTCAATTGGTTGGCGGTGGCCTGGCTGAAACTGCGGCTGATGCCGCTGACCGTGACTCCGCTCCCGATGGTAACGTTGCCGTTCGATTGCGGCTTGGCCGCGGTCAGCTCCACCGACTCCTTGGCGTACCCCGGCGTATTCGCGTTGGCAATGTTGTTGCTCGTGACGTTGAGGGCGGACTGAAAGGCCTGCAGCGCCCCGACACTGATTCCAAATAGATCCGACAAGCTGTTTCTCCGCGCTTTAGGCTAGGGAATTACGCCCTGTCAAACGTGTATCGGCGGCTGTGGTCATTTCTAAAGCGTGGGTCATTTCTAAAGCTTGATGCTCTTGACCGCCGCGCGCAGCGTGCTGCCGTGCAATATGTCATTCAGCTTGGCGGCGTACTCGGGATCCGTCGCGTACCCCGACCGGCCGATGCCGTCGACATACGCCTGCGCATCCGGGCCGGCTGCCGCCGCGTGCCGGTAGCGCGGTGAATTCTTGAGCAAATTGGCGAAATCGTTGACGCTTTCCTCGATCGAGCCGTAGGCGCGAAACGCGGCCTGGCGCTGCGTGGCCACCCCGCCGGCGTATTCGACCGTGTTCGCCGCGGCACGCGCTCCGACCCACGTGTCGTCCGCCTTGATGCCGAACAGGTTCAAACTGGGGTTGCCCTCGGCGGTACGCGCCATGCGCTTTCCCCAACCGGTTTCCAAGGCGGCCTGCGCCAGCAGCACCAATGGATTGAGGCCGAGAGCCTGCGCCGCGGTGCGAATGGACGGCAGCACCTGGTCGACGAATTCTCCGGCGCTTTGCGTCATGGAGGTCGGCGGCGCGGACGTCGCGGGCGGGGCGGACGACGACGGGGCGGCCGCCGGCCGCGGGGTCGTGCGGTCGTCCGCCGGGGCGGGCGTCGCACCGCCGGCTGCGGCACGGGCTGCGATCTGCCGAGTCAACAGAGAGCCCAAGCCCAGATCCTGATGCTGACTCATGGTGAGCGCAATCTGCTTGTCGAACATATCCTGGTACATGCCCATTTCGTTGCTGTCCCCCTCGCCGGCGGCAGCATTCGCGTCGCGCATGCTTTTCAGCATCATCTGCAGAAACAGCGCATCGACCTGCTGTGCCACGGCGTGCAGCGCTGCCGGCGAGTTGGGATCCTTCTTGAGCGCGGCGAGGCCGTTGGGATCGCTGTAGGTGTTCGCATTCGTCATCGCGGGCGACGGCGGGGTTACGGGTTTGATCGAGTTGGTCATTGCACTCTCCCGCTTAGATCACGATCAGCTCGGCCTGCAGGGCGCCGGCCTCTCGCAGAGCTTCCAGAATGGCCACGAGATCACCGGGCGCCGCTCCCACCTCGTTGACGGCACGCACGATCTGTTCCAGTTCGACCCCGGGCTTGAACAGGAACATGCGGCTCGAGCCTTGATCGACCTTGATGGTCGAATTGGTGACCACCTTGGTCTCGCCGACCCTCGCGAAGGGTGCCGGCTGACTGACGCTCTGCTCTTCCTTGATGGTGACGGACAACGAGCCATGGGACACCGCCGCCGGACTCACCGTCACATTGCTGCTGATGACCACGGTGCCCGTGCGCGAATTGATGATCACGCGGGCCGCGGCGCTGCCGGGGTCCACCTGCAAATTCTCCACCATCGATAGAAACGCGATTCTCTGCGTGGCGTCGTGCGGAGCACGCACCAGGACGGAACCTCCGTCGACGATGGTGGCTGCACCCTCGCCCACGCCCCTGTTGACGCTCTCGACCAGGCGCGTCGCGGTGGTAAAATCCGGCGTATTGAGATTCAAGGTGATGGTATCGCCCTGAGTGATTTGCGACGGCACCGCGCGTTCGATGGTCGCGCCGTTCGGAATCCGGCCGGAGCTCGGTACGTTGACCGTGAGCTTCGAGCCGTCGGTGCCTTCCACGCCGAATCCGCTGACGATGAGGTTGCCCTGCGCAATGGCGTAGATCTGGCCGTCCAGACCGTGCAAAGGCGTCACCAGCAGCGAGCCGCCGCGCAAGCTCTTCGCGTTCGCAATGGAGTTCACGGTGATATCGATGGTTTGTCCCGGCTTGACGAACGCCGGCATGACGGCATGCACGGAGACCGCGGCGACGTTTTTCAGCTGCGGATTGACGTTCGCCGGCACCGTCACGCCGAGCTGCGCCAGCATGTTCTTCAGGGACTGAACGGTGAACGGCGCCTGACTGGTTTGATCGCCGCTGCCGTCCAGGCCGACCACGAGCCCGTAGCCGATGAGTTGGTTGGTGCGCACGCCCTGCACCTGCGCCATGTCCTTGATGCGCTCGGCCTGCGCGAACGGGACGGCGGCCAAGGTCAGGATCGACAGTGCAAGGAGTCGGGTGAACATGGTGGTCGGCCTCGTTCCTAGAACGGCGCGAACGGTGAATTGAAGAAACGCGCCAGCCATCCCATGCGATTGGTGCCGTCGACCACACCCTTGCCCGAGTAGCTGATGTGCGCGTCCGCGATCTTGTCGGATGTCACGGTATTATCGGTGGCGATATCGGCCGTACGGATCACGCCGGCGATGTGGACGTACTCATCGCCCTGGTTAAGATGCAGGGTCTTGTCACCCTGCACCACCAAATTGCCGTTGGCCTGCACGTCGGTCACGGTCACGGTGAGGCTGCCCGCGAGACTGTTGCTTTGAGTGACCGCGCCGGCGCCGTCGAAGCTGTCGGAGCCTGTCATGGACGTGTTCAGAATCGGTACACCCTTGGTGGTGATGGTCTTGCCGAATATCGTGGGTCCCGTGTTCGCAACGGCCGTCGCTTTCGAGGTCTTGGTCTCGGCGTTCTTGCTGGCGGCGGTTGATTCGTTCAGCTTGATGGTGAGGATGTCGCCGATACGGCGCGCCTTCAGGTCCGCAAAGAGCTCCATCTGCTGTCCTGCCTGATAGATGGCCCCGTCGGTGCGCGGCGTGGGAGGCGGCAGCGCCCGCGTCACCACCGGCTCCGGTTTGTGTTGCTTGGCCGGAAGCATTCCGCAGCCGGACAACAACACGGCGCCGAGAACGGCGCCGCCGATAAACCGTAATGCCGACAGGAAACCGGGTTTGAGATTCATCATACGTTCTGCGTCAAGTACTGCAACATTTGATCGGTGGTGCTGATGGCCTTGGAGTTCATCTCGTAGGCACGCTGGCATTGGATCATGTTGACCAGCTCCGTTACTGTGTTCACGTTCGATGTTTCGAGCGAACCTTGCGACAGATTTCCGAGGCCGCCGGTGCCCGGCGTACCCACCTGCGGCGCGCCGCTCGACGCGGACTCCGTCAACAGGTTGTTGCCGATGGGCTGCAGGCCCTGCACGTTGATGAAGCTCGCGAGTTGAATCTGACCCACGCTGGTGGCTTTGGTCGAGCCCGCGGTGGTCACCGACACGGTGCCGTCGGTCCCCACCGATACCGACTGCGCATTCGCCGGAATGGTGATCGCCGGGGATATGGGATTGCCGCTGGCGTTCACGACATTGCCTTGCGCATCCATCGAAAAGGCCCCGTCGCGCGTGTAGGAAATCGTTCCGTCCGGCATGGTGATCTGGAAGAAGCCCAAGCCGGTGATCGACATGTCCAGATTGCCCTGGGTCTGCAGCACGCTGCCCTGGGTGTAGTTCTTTTCGGTGGCCGCAATGCGCACACCGGTGCCGAGGGTAAGGCCGGTGGAGTACTGCGTATTCTGCGTGCTTTGCGCGCCCACCTGCTGTACGTTCTGATACATCAGATCCTGAAATGCGGCGCGATCGGACTTGAACCCGGTCGTGTTGGTGTTCGCGAGGTTGTTCGCGATCACCGACATCTGGGTATTTTGTGCGTCGAGGCCGGTTTTCGCGGCCCATAGTGCGAGATTCATGCTGAATTTCCTTTCTCTTGGCCTTTGCCTTTAAGCCGCCATCATCATGCGCTGAGCGCTTTGTTCGTTCTGGTCGGTCGAGCTGATGCTCTTGATCTGCAATTCGTACAGACGCTGCAGTTCGATCATGTTGACCAATGACTGGGCGGCGTTGACGTTGCTCGACTCCAGCTCGCCGGACACGATGGTCACCGTTTCGTCCGTCTTGGCCTTGCCGCCGCTCTTGAGGCGCAAGAGTCCGTCGGTTCCTTTCTGCAGATCCTTGGTGGAAGGGTTCACCAGCTTGATCCGGTCCACCTGCGATTGCGCCGCGGCGGAGAGCCCCAGCGGCACCACCGACACAGTGCCGTCGGTCCCGATGGTCACCTGGGTCGAGGGAGGCACCGTCAAGGGACCGGACTCCGACAGCACGGGGAATCCCGTCGAGGTGACGACCGCGCCCGACGCCGTCACCTGCAGATCGCCCGCCCGGGTGTAGGCTTCTTGGCCGTCGGCGCCGCGCACTGCGATGAACCCCTTGCCGTTGACCGCGATATCGAGCGGACGACTCGTGCTCATCATGACCCCGCTCGAGAAATCCGTGCCCGCGTCGCCGGCAACGGCATTGACGCGGGTGGCGTACCCCGGCCCGTAGATCGGCTCGCTGGTGAACGCCACCCCGTCCGCACGGAAGCCCGTAGTGCTGGAATTCGCGATGTTGTGGTTGTTGACGGCCTGCGCTTGCATGATTTGCTTCGCGCCGGTCATCGCCACGTACAGTCCTCTATCCATATCTCAATTCCTTGCGGTCTACAGGTCGATTCGATCTAGCCGTTCGCTGTCGCGCCCTTAATGGCCGATGTTGATGATGGTCTGCGATTCTTGATTGGCCGTCGTAATGACCTGCGCGTTGGCTTGGAACGCCCGCTGCGCGGTGATCATGTCGACCAACTGCGTGGTCAAATCCACGTTCGAGCTTTCCAGCGCGCCGGATTGAATACTGCCGAAGCCGGCGGATCCCGCAACGCCCGAAACGACCGTGCCGGAGGTGAAGGTTTCCGACCAGTTCGTGTCGCCCAACGACTTCAAACCCTGGGGATTCGGGAAATTCGCCATCGCCAATTGTCCGAGCTGCGTGGAGCGGCCGTTGGTATAGACCGCCGAGACGATGCCCGTGGGATCGATGGCTACGGTGCTGAGCTGCCCCGTGGCGTAGCCGTTCTGGACGATCGAGGTCACGCCGAACTGGCCGCCGTACTGCGTCGTTTGTCCGAAGTTGAAGGCCAACGTCATGGGTAGCGCACCGCTGGTCGGAGTGAAGCCGTTGAAATTCAACACGCCCCCCACCGGCGTGGTCACGGCACCCGAGCTGCCGAAGGTGAGAGTTTGGGCCGGGCCCGCGGAGACGCCGTTGATCGTCATATTGACCGACCAGGTATTCGGCGGCGCCGCCTGCTGCGAGAAGAACATGGTGGCCGGATAGGCGTTGCCCAGCGAGTCGTACACCGTGGTCGACGTCGACTGGTTGTAGGTTTGCGAGTTGGCCGGATTGAAGGGCGCGACCGTGGGCGGCGTCGTGTTCGCCGGCAGGTTCAAGATCACCGTACCGGTGGTGGTCGCCAACGGCGCGCTTTGCGCCGTCTGCAAGTTGAGGTTCGACAGAGTGCCGGTATTGAATCCGCCATTGACCAACGGCGGGTACACCTGCAGCGCCTCGCCCGTGGAGCTGATGACGTTGCCGGACTTGTCCTCGCCGAACTGGCCATTGCGCGAGTAGACGAGGCCATTGGCGCTCTTCAGCGTGTAGAAGCCGTCGCCGCTGATCGCGAGATCGAGATTCGAGGACGACGTGGTGATGTTGCCCTGTGTGAATTGCTGCCTGGTGCTCGACAGCCGAACGCCCTGCCCGATCACGGAGTTGTTGAGGTTCACGGCGCCGGCGGCGTAGACGTCGGCGAACTGCGCGCGCGCGTCCTTGAAGCCGATCGTATTTGCGTTGGCGATGTTGTTCGCCGTGACGTCCAGATCCGAACTGGCGGCCGTCAATCCCGAGAGTGCTGTGCTGAATGCCATGGAAGTAGTCCTTTAGTTGCTCAATTTGAAATTTGCTTGACGCCGCTGAAAGGCACGCTGCCGAGCCCGCTGACGTTCAAGGTAAGTCCTGTCTGTCCGGCGCCCATCGTGACGCTCTGAACGACCCCGTTCACATACGTGCTGGCCGCGGTGGCCCCGGATGTGGCGCCGGCGAACTGCGCGCTCAGGGTGTACTGGCCGGCGGCCGCTTGCGATCCGTCCTGCAGCTTCCCGTCCCACGAGAAATTCGCGAGGCCGGTCGATTGCGCGCCGAGATTGATCTGACGCACCAGCGAGCCGCTGCTGTCGGAGATATTGACCACGGCCTGCGATGTGGTCTGCGGCACGTCGACGGCGCCGGAGACGGATCCGTTCGCCGTGAGATTGGCCGTTTTGCTGCTGACCAGGGCCTGATGTCCGAGCAGCGAGGATGCTTGCAGCGCCTGGCTCGACACCAGCGAACTCGACAGCGAGCCGAACGACGTATTCAGCTGCGTGATGCCCTGCACCGTGCTCAAGGAGGCCAGCTGGTTCAAGAACTGGTTGCTGTCGACCGGACTGGTCGGATCCTGATTCTTGAGCTGCGCCAGCATCAGCGTCAGGAAATTCGTGCCGCCGAGAGTCGCGCCGGCGGCCGCTCCGGTGCCGGAGGTGCCCGACGAAGAGCTTGCGGTCGTGGCCCCGGTGTAATTCGGGTTGGGAAACAATACGCTGGAGGTGGTCATAGAGAATTCCTAAGTATTTATCAATGGCCCATCGCGATGGTTTTGAGCAGCAGGTCGCGCGCCGTGTTGATGGCCTCGACGTTGGTCGCAAAGGAGCGATTGGCCGAGATCATGTTGGTCATTTCTTCGATCGAGTTGACGTTCGACATGAAGACGTAGCCGTCCTTGTTGGCGAGCGGGTGGTCCGGCTGATAGCGCATGGTGGCCGGCGCCTTGCTCTCCACCACTCCGAGCACCCGCACGCCGACCGCGGCGGCCTGGCCGTCGAAGCCGGCTTCATCCGTGTTCATCATGGTTTGGAACACCGGGTGGCGGGCCCGATAGACCTTGCTTTCATCGCCGTTGACGCTTTCGGCGTTGGCAAGATTGCTGGCCGTGGTATTCAGCCGTATGGTCTCGGCATTGAGGGCGCTGCCGGCGACGTTGAACACATTGAACAATGACATCTAATTCTCCTTGGAGGCCGGGACGCTTACTGACCCGCAATGACGAATTGCAGTTCGGCGATCTTGCTGTTGATGAACATGAGACTCGCTTGGTAGCGGACGTTGTTCTCCGAGAAGGCCGCCTGCTCGACCGGCATTTCCACCGTGTTGCCGTCCAGGGATGCCTGGAACGGGTTGCGGTATTTCAATTCGCCGCCGGCCGACTCGGCGTTGTTCATGGCGATGTGCGAAGCTTGCGTGGTGCTCATCGCCAACCGTGCGGAGTCGTCGGTTCCCGCGAGCACTTCGCTAAAATCGATGTCGCGCGCTTTGAAATTCGGCGTATCGGCATTGGCCATGTTGGTGGCCAGCACGCCGATCCGTTGCCCGTGCAGCAGCAGCGCCTGTTCATGAATGCCAAAAATGTTTTCGAACATGTCGTTGATCTCCTCGAGGGGAGACAAAGCAAGAGCTGTGCCAAGAGCTCATAACGCGCAATCGGCGGCCCGGCCGGCCCGATTCCGCCAACATGGCGGGCGCAGGTCGCGCGCAGGCGGCAAGGACTTGCCGCAGCCGGCCGAACGCGGCGAGCCTATGGCTGCCGGCCTGCCTTACGCGATGGCACGCGGCTTGCTTGTTATGTCGTATCTTGCGAAAACCGCCAAAATACCGTCGGGCAGCACTCTTATTGGTAGCCTGCCTGTCGCGGGCACATGCCACGGCCCCCGCAGCCCCGCTGCAGGACGTCGGGGATTTGAACGCGCTCGCGACCGCCGAAGCGGCGCGTCACTTGCCCCCCCTGACGGACAAACAACGCTTCCTGGTCGGACCCATCCCGCCGCACATTCAGCTGGCTCGATGTCCGGACACGCCCAAACCCCTTGTTGGAGCGGCGCCGCATATGAACGACCGCGTTCTCGTGGAAATTCGCTGCCAGGGGCCGCCTGCGTGGCATCTCTATGTGCCGGTGAGAATCGTCGGCACCACCAGGGTGGCCGTCGCGGCACACGCCATCGTCGCCGGCAGCGTGTTGACGGCCAATGACCTTCGAGTCGAACAACATGACATGACCGAGCTGCCGCCGGGGTATTTGGACGACCCCGCGATTGCCGTGGGACGCACCGCCGCCCGGCCCATCTCGGGGGGCGCCATCTTGAGCAATCAGCAGCTCATAGCATCCAAGGCCGTGCAACGCGGCCAAACGGTGACTTTGGTGGCCGACGCGGGCGGCATGAGCGTACGAATGGCCGGCCGGGCCTTAGGCGACGCAATGGTCAATCAACGGGTCCGAGTGCAAAATCTATCATCCGGGAAGGTTGTCGAGGGGATCGCGCGTTCCGAGCAAGTGGTTGAAATTATTTTTCAATAGCCCCTTCAGTGAACCGCGTCACAGTCGATAACCATCTTTATGCGATCAAAGTCGGTGTGATCGTTAAAGTTCAGCAAAACCCCGACGATATATAGATGGCAGGGGCGTATTGAGCCCTCAGGAGAACTTCGGTGCCCGACAAGATCAGTGGATACAAGGCAACTCAGCCTCTAGCGCCCATCAAGGGTTCGAAAGCCAGTACTGCCGTTGCGGATCAGTCCGGCAGCGATGGCGCAGCCGGGCCCGGGTCGACGGCGGCCGCCCAGAGTTCCGACCATGTAACCCTGACGGACTCCGCGCGCTCCTTGCAGAAGATCGAAGAAGCGATCGCCAAGGCCCCCGTGGTCGATACCGCAAAGGTTGCGACGATCAAGCAGGCGGTGAGTTCAGGCACCTATCAGATCGATACGGGCCGTGTTGCCGATAAGCTCCTGCAGTTCGAGCGCGGCTTGAAATGACCCCATGAATCACGATGCACGCCACCGTTTGGAGGAATTGCTCAGCCGTGAAATCACGGCCGCGCAAAGCCTGGCGCAGATCCTGGCCGCGGAACGTGCCGCATTGACGGGCGATTCTTCGGAGGTGGTCAAAGAAATGGCCGCCGAAAAGATCGGTCTCCTCAACAGTATCGAGGAAATGGAAGCCGAACGCCGCACCCTGTGGGGCGCGTCCGGCGCGGATGTCGCCGCGTTCGGCCACATCGTGGCGGAGCGCTGGAGTGCGCTGATGGCGCTCTTGGCTGGATGCCGGAAAGCCAACGACGTCAATGGCCACATCATCCATATTCGCCAGAACCAGATTCGCCAATTGTTCGACATCGTGCGGGGCGGCGCCCCGACGACTTATGGTCCCCAGGGAAAGACTTTGACCAGAACGCTACGGGCGCTGGCGCGGGCTTGATATATGTTGGTCTTGAGTCGCCGAGCTGACGAATCCATCGTGATCCAACCCGCGGACGGGGTCGATGGCAACATGACCATGACAGAACTTTTCGCCAATGGCCCCATCCAGATCACCCTTCTGGGCGGCACCGGACGGCGGATCAAGATGGGCATCGAAGCCCCCGAACAGTTGGCAATACGCCGCAAAGACGTCCCGACGCCGGTTTGAATCAGACCGCCATCGCGCAGCGAGGCAGGTCGATGGTGAAGACGCAGCCGCTTCCCGGGTGATCGCGCACGCTCAATGTCCCTTGATTGGCCTCGACCATCCGCTGGGCGATGGACAGGCCGAGTCCGAGTCCGGACTTGTCGGCGGAGCCCTGCGTGAACGGCAAGAATATGGAGTCCGCGATCGCGGGGGGCAGACCGCCGCAATGGTCCTCGACATCGATCCGCACTCGATCGGCAATTCCATAGGCGCGCAGCGACACCTCGGAGTGCGGCACGGTGAACTTGAACGCATTGCTCAGAAGATTGCCCACCGCCGAGATCAGGAGCGCGCGGTCGGCATCCACGGCAAGGCGCGGGTCGACACTCACGACGGTCAACTTGCAGTTGCGTGCCTGTGCCTCGAGCGAAGCGGAAACATCGACCTCCGAGATGAGGTCGGCCACCGAGAACAGTTCGACGTGAACCGGCATTGCGGCGGCCGCTCGCACGTCGGCGCGGGTGCGATCGAGGAGCGCACGCATCCCCAGTAAGCTGCGATTGACGAGATCGCCGGTGGCTCCCACTGCACCGACTCTACCTCGCTGCACGGCATCGAAGGCGAGCTGCGCGGTGTGGACGAAATTTCGCAGTTCGTGACCCAGGAAGCCCAGGCGCTCGTTGAATACGTGTGCGCCCTTCTCGGCGACCGCGAGTTCCCGAGCGTGGGAAAATTCCGTCACGGCGTCGGCAATGGCATTGTCGAGGCAGCGGTTGAGGGTTTGGAACTCGATCGCCTGGAACGGTACGGCGTGTTCAAACGCCATCTCCGTGACGGCTTGACACAGATCGCCGTAGTCGTGCACCACCTGGTCCACCGTAAATCCATGGTGCAAAAGCTCGAGACCGTGTTGCGCCGCCGTGGCGCCGATCTCAGACGAAGCCGACTTCCCCCCATTCGACGGTCCGGATACCCGGCGGCTTTCCAGCGGCTCGGATGACTGCTCCAACGTCAATGTCTTGATGAGCTGGTCCAGAAACGCCGGTATGCCGTGCTCGAGTTCGGCGTCGGTTGCCTTGGGCGCTCGCCTCTTCAGGACCTTCGATCGGCATCGAGCGATCAAGTCATTGCGATGCGCGGTAAGGAAATCATGAAGCAAACGCTGCACCCGCGGTAACGAGGAAGGATCACGCGCCACATTGCCGCGATCTTGCGAACGCCTAGGGCTTGCTACAAATTCGCCGTTCGAGCCATGCCGAGCGTCAAGGCCCTGTAATCCGATTCTGACTGCCGGTAGAGGTAAAGGAGTCTGGCAAGGCAATCGACCGCCATCAGTGTGTCGTCTCAACGTTCTGCCCGTCTGTACGGTGGCGAACACAGGTTCGAACCCGGATGAGCACGGTCGCGCTGCGCGAGAATTTCGGACCGCCCGGAGTTTCGGCCCTCCAAACCACTGGGTGCACCCTAAGGTTGAACGTAATCCACTGATTTGGTTAACATAACAATAAAAGTCACTGCGAGCCCTTCGCTAACCGGAAGGCGGTGTGCATAATGGCATTTCGCAACAATGAACAATGAAAGGATGTCCACATGGAGCGTCGCCTGCATACCCGTCACCGAGCGCGGACGACCGTGTACGTCGTCATGTCGGGACGAAAGAGCCGGATTTGCAAGGCGAAGAATCTGAGCGCGAGCGGCGTGTTCGTCGAGACCGAGAATCTCGGATTGCGCAAGGGTCAACAGGTGCAACTCGCCTTTGCCATCAACCTGGGGTTGGTAACGAAGATCCACCGCCGCACGGCCATCGTCGCCCATGTGACTCGCGGCGGAACCGGCCTCATGATGGAACAATTCGCCGGCCGCTGACTAAGTCGGCAGGATGCCGACTTGAACGCCGCGAACGCGGCGGCCCGGAGGGCGAGGCGCAGGAGCGCCGAGTACTAAGTCGGCAGGATGCCGACTTGAACGCCGCGAACGCGGCGGCCCCGGGAGGGGTGAGGCGCAGGAGCGCCGAATACTCCGCTACTGCTGACTCCGCTACTGCTGTCTCTGCTATTGCTGCTGTCTCCGCTACTGCTGCTGACTCGGCGCACCCGCTGAAACGGGTTCGGCCGCGACCTAAGGCCTTAGGCCCCGCGCCTCCACCTGCGCAGCCCGATCCTTCTGAAGTAAACTAGCATCAATGCCGCCTCTAGAACCGCCTCGCTCGGATGCCATCCGCATCCGCGGCGCCCGCCAGAACAACCTTAAAGCACTCGATCTCGATCTCCCGCTCAACGAGTTGATCGTCGTTACCGGCGTCAGCGGATCCGGAAAGTCGTCGCTGGTGTTCGACACCCTGTATGCCGAAGGGCAACGCCGCTACGTCGAGACTTTTTCTCCCTATGCACGGCAGTTCTTGGATCGCATGGACAAGCCGCTGGTGGACCGCATCGACGGAATCCCGCCCTCGATTGCCATCGATCAGACCAATCCGGTGCGCACATCGCGCTCGACGGTCGGCACGATGACCGAACTCAACGATCACCTGAAGCTGCTGTTCGCGCGGGCCGCGGTTCCGTATTGCCGCGGCTGCGGAAAGCCGGTGCGCCGCGACACGGCCGAAACCATTTTCGCCGCCGTGGCGGAGCGCTCCCGGGCCGCCGGAGATCCGCGGCTGCTGGTGACGTTCCCGGTTGTCGTGCCCAAGAACTTTTCGGATACCGAGATAAAGGCTCTACTGGCGGCCCAAGGCTACACCCGGATCCATGAGGAACGCGGCGGTATTCTGCAAGTCGTCCAGGACCGCTTCCGCTGGTCGGGCGTCGATCCGGGCCGCGCCGCCGATGCCATCGAGGCGGCGCTTAAAGTAGGGCACGGCCGACTCGACGTCTACCCGCAAACCGATTCGGGCGCGAGTGTCGCGCCGTGGCGCTTTTCCACCGATCTGCACTGCCCTGATTGCGACATTGCCTACAAGGATCCGAATCCGAGTACGTTCAGTTTCAATTCTCCATTGGGCGCATGCGAAACCTGTCGCGGCTTCGGCAGGATCATCGGGGTCGACTACGACCTGGTCATCCCGGACCACTCGCTGACCTTGCGCGGGGGTGCCATCAAACCCTGGCAAACCGAGTCCTACAAGGAATGCCAGGCGGACCTCGTCAAATTCGCGCGCAAACGGTCGATTCCGCTCGACACGCCGTGGCGCGATCTCACCGACGCGGAGCGCCGCTGGGTGCTCGACGGCGAGGGCGAGTGGACCAAGAATGTCTGGTACGGCGTCAAGCGCTTCTTCGCCTGGCTCGAGACCAAGGCCTACAAGATGCACATTCGCGTGCTTCTGTCGCGCTATCGCTCCTATACCGAATGCACCGCATGCCATGGCGCGCGCCTCAAGCCCGAAGCCTTGCTGTGGCGGATCGGCGAGCCCGGACTCAATATCCGCGAGTTGATGCTGTTGCCCATCGACAAGTGCCGCCATTTCTTCGCGATGCTCACACTGCCCGCGCCGCTGGACGACACCGTCGAGCTTCTGCTGCGCGAAATCCGCACGCGCTTGAAATATCTCAGCGACGTCGGCCTGGGCTACTTGGATCTCGATCGCCAATCGCGCACCTTGTCGGGCGGCGAGGTGCAGCGGATCAATCTCACGACGGCGCTCGGCACATCGCTGGTGAGCACTCTATTCGTGCTGGATGAGCCCTCCATCGGCCTGCATTCGCGCGACGTGGGCCGCATCGTCGGCGTGATGCAACGCCTGCGGGACGCCGGCAACACCCTGGTGGTCGTCGAACATGATCCCAAGGTCATGCGGGCCGCGGACCGCGTGCTCGACATCGGCCCGGGGCCCGGCGAGCACGGCGGAGAGATCGTTTTCTACGGACCCGTGCGCGACTTGGGCAAAGCCCGGCATTCGCTCACCGCCGACTATCTGTTCCGCCGCAAGGTCGTGGAAATTCCGCCGACCAAGCTCGGGCGCCCGCCCGACGGCACGCATGCCGCGGACGCCCTGCGGATCGAAGGCGCCGCCGAGCACAACCTCAAGAACATCGATGTGGATATTCCATTGAGACGTCTGGTGTGCGTCACCGGCGTGAGCGGGTCGGGCAAGTCCACGCTGATCCATGACGTATTGTTTCCGGCGCTGCTGCGAGCAAAGGGCAAACCCACCGAGAACCCGGGGCGGCACCGTGCGCTCAAAGGGGCCGAATTCATCGGCGGTGTGGTGATGGTCGACCAAAGCCGCATCGGCCGCACCACCAGATCAAATCCGGCGAGTTACGTCGGTGCCTTCGATGTCGTCAGAAATCTATTCGCCAGGCAGCCGCAGGCCATC
>Ga0179592_10000225_pt1 | contig 22896 bp, 23 predicted proteins | sample CZODoug2_1_08_16_FD_148623 | JGI IMG/M metagenome (GOLD analysis project Ga0179592, IMG submission 148623) | Vadose zone soil fungal communities from Angelo Coast Range Reserve, California, USA - CZODoug2_1_08_16fungal (Illumina Assembly) | ecosystem: Environmental > Terrestrial > Soil > Vadose...
CCAGAATTCGGACCGGGTACGCCGGTTGCTGCTACCTTACGGACGGATTGGGGTCCCCAACTCCCCCATTCCTTTCAAACGAATTCCATGTTATGCTTGTTGCGTTCTCGTGCATTTGACTCCAAAGGAGCCTCGACCATGGAATGGGTTACCCCTCAACACGAAGAAATCGACCTCAATTGCGAAGTCAGCTCGTACGCCAACGCCGAGCTCTAGACTGAGAGTCGGCCCCGGTCGCGTCGGGGTCGCCGGAATGCCGGATGCGCATTAAAGTCCTCGGCTCCGCAGCCGGAGGCGGCTTTCCCCAATGGAATTGTTCGTGTTCCAACTGTAGCGGCCTTCGAGGCGGCAGCTTGAAGGCTCGTCCGCGCACCCAGGCTCAGGTTGCTGTCTCTTCCGGCCCGGCAAAGTGGTTTCTTTTGAACGCTTCTCCCGATCTCCGCCAGCAAATCCTTGCGACTCCCGAGTTGTCAGTCACATCCTCATCGCTTGGCTCGCCTATTTCCACCGTCCTCCTCACCAGTGCCGACGTGGACTGCGTCATGGGCTTGCTTCACCTCCGCGAGTTTCACCCGCTGCACATCTACTCGACTCTATCGGTGCGACGTATCCTCACGGAAGAAAACGGCCTCTTCCGCGTCCTGACGCGCTCGAACCCGCCCGTGCGGTGGGACACGCTGGCGCCCGATCGCCTCATTCCTCTCGTTCCGCCCTCTTCGCCAGGAGCAAAAGACGGCTTCTTCTGCAAAGCCGTGCCTCTTCACGGTGGTTTCCCGGACCACGTGAGTGATTTACTGAAAAGCAGCTTTCCTCCGGAAGAGGCAGTCCTCGGGCTCCAACTCGTGCACAAAGAAAAGAGATTTTTCTACGCCCCCAGCGTCCCCGGACTCGGAGAAGACTGGCAGCGCTCCGTTGATGAAAGTGACCTGGCTCTTCTCGACGGCACCTTCTGGACAGATGATGAGCTGATCCAAGCCAAGCGCAGCCGCAGAACGGCACGCGAAATGGGACATCTTCCGCTCTGGGGCGAGCGCGGCATGCTGAAGCGGACGTTTCGTATTGGAAAAACCAAGCGCGTCCTCATCCACATCAACAATACGAACCCGCTGTTGAACGAAGAGAGTCCAGAGCATTGCGCCGTGCGTGATGCCGGTTGGGAAATCGCCTATGATGGGATGGAGTTCAACCTGTGACCCCATCCGTGAAGCACGACGTCGAAAAGCCGTTGTTCTCCGAGGCCGAGTTCATCGCTGGTTTTCATGCCATCGGAGAAGAGCGCTACCATCACAAGCATCCGTTTCACTTGCTCATGCACGAAGGCCGGCTCACGCGCGGCCAGCTTCAAGCCTGGGCTCTCAATCGTTACTACTATCAGAGCCGTATCCCCATCAAAGACGCGGCCATTCTCGCGCGTAGCGACGATCCAGCGTTTCGTCTCGCCTGGCGCAAGCGCATCCTCGATCACGATGGTGACGGCGCCAAGCCAGGCGGCATTGAAAAGTGGCTGCGTCTCGTGGAAGCCACGGGCTTGTCGCGCGAGCACGCGCTCCGCGGTGACGGGATTCTTCCCGCCACGCGTTTTGCAGTCCAGGCCTACGTCGATTTCGTATCCACGCGCTCGCACCTCGAAGCCGTTGCCTCTTCCCTGACCGAACTATTCTCGCGCAAACTCATCGCTCTCCGCATGGACCGCATGCGCCAGCACTATCCCTGGCTCTCCGGCGGTCTGGACTATTTCACCGGCCGTCTCACGCAGGCTCCCGAGGACTCCGAGTTCGCCCTGGCGTGGGTCGTGAAATACGCGCGCACCCGCACGGAACAGGATTTGGCCCTCGCCGCGTTGCGCGCTAAGTGCGACATCCTCTGGGCTCAGCTTGACGCCCTCTATTTTTCCTACGTCAATCCCGGATGGCCCCCTCCGGGCGCTTTCCAGCCCGCAAAGGAATCGTGAAGGATTTTGGATGACGCCTGAACTCCACAGCTTTCCGCGCCTCGCTCCCGGCTGCCGCTTGAATGAAAAAACCCAGCAGCCGCGAACGCTGCTCATGCCGGAGCGCGCCCTGCGCCTGAACGGTCCAAGTCTCGAAATTGTCGAGCGCTGCGACGGCCAGCACACCGTCCAGCAAATCATCGTGGATTTGCAGAAGATCTATTCCAAAGCCGAGCCGCACAAGGTCGAGCAGGACATCCTTGGCTATCTCACCCTTCTGCAAAAAGAGCGCGCGCTCGACTTTGCGCTGTAGCGGTCCCGATCGGATCGGGACCGCGTTCTTCTGACTATGACATCCACCATCCCCAATCCGTTGGCGCTCATCGCTGAACTCACCCACCGTTGCCCGCTGCATTGCGTCTATTGCTCAAACCCTTTGGAATTGCAGTCGCGCACGAGCGAGCTCTCCGCCGAAATCTGGTCCCGCGTCTTCAAGGAAGCCGCCGAAGCCGGTGTCCTTCAGGCCGATTTCACCGGCGGCGAGCCTCTCGCGCGCCCCGATATCGTCACACTCGTCCGCGCCGCGCGCTCCGCTGGCCTCTACGTCAATCTCATTTCCTCCGGCCTGCCCCTGGATGAAGCAAAACTCGCCGCACTTGTGGAAGCCGGTCTCGACCACTTTCAACTGAGTTTCCAGGGCGCGCGTGAAGAAACTGCCAACGAAATCTCCGGCACAAAGTCCCATGCGCAAAAGCTCCGCGTTCTCGATTGGCTCCGCCAACATCGCGTCGCCGTTACGCTCAACTTCGTCATCCACCGCCGCAACATCGATCAGCTCGAGGAAATGCTGGCCCTCGCGGAATCTTCGTGCGCGACTCGCATCGAATTTGCGAACGTCCAGTATTACGGCTGGGCCTTTGCCAATCGTGAAAATCTATTGCCGACGCGCGTGCAGTTGGATCAATCGCTCACGCTCATCAAGCGCGAACAGGAACGGCTTCAGGGCAGGATTCGCGTCGAATACGTCGTCTCCGATTATTACGCGAAATATCCCAAGCCCTGCATGGGCGGCTGGGGCCGCAAGCTGATGGTGATTACGCCGAGCGGCGATGCGCTTCCCTGCCATGCCGCGCAAGTCATTTCCGGCCTCGCATTCGAAAACGTGAAGGACCGCAGCCTGCGCGAGATATGGGAACACTCCGCCGCCTTCCAGAAATTCCGCGGCGAAGCCTGGATGCAGGAGCCTTGCAAAACCTGCGACCGCCGCGAGCTGGATTTCGGCGGCTGCCGCTGCCAGGCATTGCTTCTCGCGGGAGATGCCGCCGCCACCGATCCGGTTTGCTGCCTCGCCCCGTTGCGCCCCAAAGTGGACGCGATTCTTGCAGCCGCGAACCTTGCTCCAGTTTCTGCAGCCGCGGGGCTTGCCCCACCCGCCAACGAGCCGGTCACTCGGCCTTCCTGGCTCTACCGGCCAAACCCTTCTTGAGGCTCCGCCGCCTGCGCCGGGCGCGGGCGCTTCACTACGCGAAACAGGAAAACAAGGCTCCCCAGCAAAACAAGCATCCCGAACGCCGCAAGCGTCCTCGGCGCTCCGGCGTGTTTCGCTACTCCGCCAGCAATCAGCGACCCGACCGGCTGCATTCCCATCATCATCGTCGCGTACACCGCCATCACGCGGCTGCGCAATTCATCCGGTACGCGATTTTGAATCAGCGTGTTCGTCGCCGTCATTTGGGACGTTACTGCAAATCCTACGATCAGTAGCACCGCCGACGATAGCCAGAAAATTCGCGATTCCGCGAACACCTCCAGGCCAATCGCGCAAGTCATGGACGTCACCGCGATCCATCGCGCCAGTCCCTTGTAATCCGTCCGCGCGGCAAAGTGCAACGCTCCAAGAACGGCGCCAACCCCCGCAGAGCTCATCAGCAATCCAAATCCACGCGCCCCGCTGTGCAAGATGTCCTTCGCAAATAGTGGCAGGAAGACCGCATACTGCAAGCCGAACAAGCTCAGAACGCTCAGCAGAAGCAGTGTGGAGCGGATGGGCAGGTCATGCATCGCAAAGCGGAAGCCCTGGATGAAATTCTGAAAAGGGGAACCCTCGCGTGGTTTCGGTTCCGTCTTCGGGATGCGCATCGCCGCCAGCGCTCCGATTACTGCAAGGAAACTTAGGCCGTTCATCAGAAAGCACCAGCCCTCGCTGCTCTTCACGTGATGCGCGTCCAGCCACGCAATCGTCGTGCCCGCGATTGCCGGTCCCACAACGCGCGCGCCATGGAAAATCGAAGAGTTCAGCGCGATCGCGTTGGGCAGATCCTCCTTCCCCACCATCTGCACAAAAAACGCCTGGCGGATCGGAACGTCGAACGCGTTCACAATACCAACCAGGAAGGCGATGAGAATCAGTTCCCAAACCGTGATGATTTTCCCGAGCGTCAGCCCCGCCAGAACAAAAGCGAGGATCATCGAGGCGGTTTGCGTCCACATGACGCCTCGCCGCCGGTCGTAGCGATCGCCGACGTAACCGCCAATCGAGGACAGAAACAGCATCGGCACCTGGCTCGCGAAACCGAAAACCCCGAGCAGCGCGGCAGAACCAGTCAGCTTATATACTAGCCAAAGTTGTGCGGTGGATTGCATCCACGTCCCGCTTAGGGAAACGAGTTGCCCCGCGATGAATAGCTGGAAGTTGCCATGTTGCAGAGCGCGGAAGCGCGTGGACACGGCCGGATTGACCGCTCGGCGGTCACTCTTCAAAATGATCTTCCTCCACTCGTTGGATGCTCAGATTCTGGACTAGTCACGATGCCGTGGGAACTGCACTATTGTCAATGTGGCTTCAGATGAAGGATCGATTCGCGAGCCGCCAATTTGCGCTAGTGAGGCCGCAGCAGAGTGCTCTCGCTCGTTCCAAATGCGATCTGAGTAAAAATGGATTAAAGGTCCGTCGGTCGAGGGTCGCCGAAATTAGGGTAAGAGCAAAAAAAGACGAAGCATGCCCCGGGCGTCGGCTGCCAAGCCGCGTCTTGAACCAATAACTTAAAACCAAGAACTGACAACTGTCTTATTCGTTCGGCGGATCCGGCGCTCCGCCCACATGCAGGTGGCTCAAGTCGCGCAGCGTCGCCCTGTCTTCGTCGCTCATGCCCCTGGTGAAGTTCGGGTCATTCAGCCGCTGGTTGCGCGCGGACTCTGGCATATTTTGCAGTACACGCAGCCGCTGTTGAATCGCTTGTCTGCGGTCCGGCGCCATCTGCTGCCACTTCGGCAGTACTTCATTGCGGACGTGGTCGCGCTGCTGCGGCGTCATCCTTTGCCAGACTTGCGCTCTCTCGCGCAACTCCTGCTGCTGTTGCGGTGGAAGCTGTCTGAATCGCTTCTCATCCCTCTGGAATCTCTGGCGTTCTTCCGGCGTAAGGTCACGCGAACGTCCCGTCGCATTCGGGGGACGGTTCTCGTTGAAGTTCGGTCGTTGGACGTTCTCCCCGCTCCGATTTGGAGGGCGACTCCCACCGTCGCGCGAGTTCCCCGAGCGCTGCGGTGGATTCACCGTGGCAGGATTGCGCAGCGGTTCGGCATTCCTCCGCTCCGGCTGCGCCCTGCGCGCTTCTTGCTGTGGCTGCCGGCGCTCCTGCCTCTGCTCTTGCCTTCGCTGTTGGTTTTGCTGCTGCCTCTGTTCTTTTGGTGGTTTATTTTCCTGACGGCTCTGCGCCCGATTCGGGCGCGGATCTTGCGCCGCACACTGCAACGCCATCCCTGCGCTAATCAGCAGCGTCATCAGCCATCCACCGGTTTGGAACCAATTTTTCATCGCGCCTTACATATCCTGATTCTGCTGGCTCGCATCGTCCGCCGGCACCGCTTGTGACAATTCAGTCAGCGCCTCGAAGCTTGAGATCACATCGTAGTTTTCCAGCACGGGGACATCGGCCTGATCAATCTGCGGTGGATCGGACACCGAATACGAACCGATCCACACCGTCGCCAGCAACAGCATCGATGCCGCAAACGCCACCCTCGGCGATGGCGCGAACCACGCCCACCAGCTTTGCTTCGCCGGCTCCGCCGCCACGCGCGCATTCACGCGAACATCAAACGCCGCCGACGGCTCGATCATTGGCAGCTCATCCAGCAACACGTTCACCGCGCGAAATTCATTCACGCGCAACTGGCACACCGCGCACGTCGAGAGATGCTCATCCATCTCCAGCCGCTCGCCTTCCTTCAAGCGCCCGTCCACATATCCCATAATCTTCTTTTCCATCCGGCCACAGCTCATGACGTCCTTCCCTTCCTGGTCCAACCCCTACCTTGCCTGCTGCGCCACGAGGGGGGCTAATTCCACTCGCAACGTTTCGTACGCCCGGAAGAGCAGCGATTTCAGCGCGCTCTCCGAGCATTCCAGAATCTTCGCAATCTCTCCGTAATCCAGCTCTTGATACTTGTGCAGGAGCACCGCCGCGCGCTGCTTGTCCGGTAACTTTTCTATCGCCTGCCGGATCATTCTCCGCCGCGCCTCCTCGATCAAGTGCTGCTCGATGTTCGGGTGCTTCTCGGGGACATCCATGGTCTTTTCGTCGCCATCCTCGGCATCCGTCGTCACCGGCGCATCCAGTGAGATCTCCATGCGCTGGTAACGGTTGTCCCGCACCGAATTCAACGCCAGGTTTGTCGCGATCCGGAAGAGCCAGGTGGTGAACTTCGCGCTCGGTATGTAATCTTCCCGCGCGCGGTACACTCGCAAAAAAACTTCTTGCGCCAGGTCTTCCGCCTGTTCCCGGTTCCGCACCATGCGGTACAGAAAATTGATCAGCGGACTCCTGTAGCGATGGAGTAGAAGCACGAACGACTGTTCGTCGCCCGCCTTCACGTCCAGCATCAGTTGGACGTCCGACCTGGCCATAGCCGCCACACTGTATCAAACCCGTGTAGTCTCAGAAAGTTGCAATTGGTAGGAGTACTCGAGGGCGAAAGTGCGACGAAACTACACGTGGAATAAATACCGCATTATCAACAAACTGACGACTCCCACAAACACCAGCAGCGCCATCCGCCAATTCGGCTCACGGTTCACTTCCGGCAGCAAATCCGTCGCCGCCACGTACAAGGTGACCCCTCCTGAAAGCGGCAGCGCATACTTCAACTGCCCCTGCAACGAACTCGTCAGCAACACTCCCGCCACCGTCGCCACTCCCAATAACCCCGCCGCCAGAATCGCGTTGCGCTTCCCCTGGCCGCTCGCCAGGACCACCGACGCCACTGTGAATCCCTCCGGCAGCTTGTGCAGAAACACCGCGAAAAACATCACTGCTCCCAGCCATGTCGAAACCAGGAATCCCGCCGCGATCGCCACGCCATCAAAAAACGTATGAATCGTCATCCCCACCAGCACGCTCGCCCGCGCGTGCTGATGGCTTATCTCTTCCAGATGCGTCTCCTCACCAAAATGAAAATGTGGCGCCAGCGTATGTTCAAACAGGTGCACGAGGAAGTAGCCAATCAAGACATACAGCAGCGCGCTCTCCCCCGACAGTTGCACCGACTCCGGAATCACCTCGACGAAGGCCACCGCCAGCATGTACCCCGCGCCCAGCGCCAGAAAATATTGCAGAAATTTCCGCGGCCACTCCTTATGAACAACAAAATATCCACCCACCAAATTCCCCGCCGCCGCAATGAGCCCGAGCCCCGCCGCCAACCCCGTCCGAAATGCCAGATCATGTCCCATTTGGAGTGCGGCGGCTTGCCGCCGCTTTTCCGTCCCGCTGTCAATCGAACTCTGCGCCGTTACAACAAGATTCCTCGCCGAGCCCGGTTTTTTCCCACACTAAGATTCACCAAATCCGCATGTCTGCCAAAAGACTCTTCTGTGCGAAATCTCCGCGTCCTCAGCGTCTCCGCGTTATTTTTTCTCTCTCTTCTCCGAAAACTGACAACTGAAAACGGATCACTGACAACTCTTTTCACCCGCTATGCCGGAACAAAATCACATCTCCCTCTTGCACAACGTACTCTTTCCCCTCCAGCCGCACCTGCGCCTTCTCTCTCGCCGCCGCCAAACTCCCCGCCGCCAGCAGATCATTCCACCGCACCACTTCCGCCCGTATAAAACCTTTCTCAATGTCGCTATGAATCGCCCCCGCCGCCTTCACCGCCGTCGCACCCTTTCGAATCGTCCACGCCCGCACTTCCGGTTCCCCCGCCGTGAAAAACTGTATCAGCCCGAGCAAATCATACGTCGCGCGGATCAAACGGTTCAGCCCCGGCTCCTTCAATCCGTAGGACGCCAGCAACTCCGCCGCCTCTTTCTCATCCATCTCCGAAAGTTCCGCCTCCAGCCGCCCGCAAATCGCCACCACCGCCGCATTCGGCCGCCCCTGCAGCGCGCTCAATTTGCGCCGCTCCACCGCCGTGTCCAGCTTGTCGGCTTCGTCGTCCCCCAGGTTCAGCACATACAACACCGGCCGCGCCGACAAAAACAAAAACCCGCCAATCGACTTTCTCTCCTCCGGCGTCAACTCCAGTTCGCGCAGCGCCTTCTCCGCTTCCACATGCGCTTTGCATTTCTCCAGTGCCGTTTTCTCTAGCAGAAGCACCGGCTCGCTTTTCTTTTTCAAATCCTTCTCAAGGCGCTCCAGCCGCCGCGTTATCTGGTCGTGGTCCGAAAGCATCAGCTCCAGATCCAAATTCGTCGCATCGCGCAAGGGATCGATGCTCCCCTCCGAATGCGGCACCGAAGGATCGTCAAACACGCGAATCACGTGCGCAATCACGTCCACCTCGCGCAACTGCGCCAGCGCATCGCGCATGCGCTCCTTCTGCATCCCGCCCAAATCCACGTAATTCACCGTCGCATACGTAATCTTTTTCGGGCTATACAGCTTCGCCAGCTCCACCAGCCGCGGCTCCGGCACCTTGGCCACGCCCACATGCGTCGCCGACGCCCCGCCCTTCCCCTCGACGTGCGCCTTCGTCAGGATTCGAAACAGCGTCGTCTTCCCCACCTGCGGTAGTCCAATAATTCCTGTTTGCATAAACCCGTAATCCTAGCACACCCCTCCGCACGAGCCGCCTTCTGAGGCGCTAACTGAGCCACCCTCGCTTGCACGGCACGGCCAATCCCTCAATCTGCTGCCGAATTCACATTCTTGTAAACGAAACGACCTACCCTCACGTCAAATTGGTGGACTTGCGCGAAGGGGAGAATTTCTAAATTCATGCTCCCAATGGGCCTCACAGTCTTAGATCTTTCAGCTTATACCGGCCTCGTCGCCGTTTGCGCCGTCACGCTAAACATGCTCCTGGGATTACTCATGGCCTTCCGCTACAGCCCTCACCGCTCCTGGCCCCATCGCCGATTTAATTATTTCCGGTTTCACAACTGGACCGGGTACATTGCGCTATCTGTTTCAATTCTCCATCCAATGATTTTGCTCTTTAACAAAAATCCGCACTTCCGCATCCGCGACCTCGTCTACCCCGTCCAATCACCTTCTCAGCCCCTCGATAACACCATCGGTGCCATCGCTCTCTATCTGCTCGCATTTGTCGTCGTCACTTCTTACTTGCGTATCCGTCTCGGCCGCCATCTTTGGAAGGCCTTCCACTTCTCTGTTTATTTCGCAGCCGCCGCACTTTTCTGGCACAGCCTATTCACCGATCCCGGCTTGAAAAATGCCTCCGTAGATTGGTCCGATGGCGGCAAACTCTTCGTCGAATCTTGCCTGCTCCTCATCGCCGCCATCAGCCTGCTGCGCTTGCGCCATGCCCGCAAAAAAGCCCTGCGCGCCCGCCAAATCGCTCAGCAGACAGCCAGCGCCACGTCTCAATAACTATTAAAAAAGCCTTGCCTACGGTATGGAGCTTGTTAATCTACCTCCCCGTTTCCGGAATGGAGCCCGTGTGACTGAGTCATCCGCCGTTCTCTCGTTTGACCTTGCAGAAGCCACCAAGCACCTCGCTGAACGCGACGTATGCCTGAAGCGTTTAATCGAAGAAACGCTCCCTTTTCAAATCGACGTTGCCGACGCCCAATCTCCCTACGAAGCCCTCCTCGAATCCATTGCCTACCAATCCATTTCCGGCAAAGCCGCCGCCACCATCTTCGGCCGCATCAAAGCCCTCAGCTCCACTGGCCGCGCTCCCACCCCGCAAGAAATGCTGAAGCTGCGAAAGCCCGTCCTGCGCAAAGCCGGCCTCTCCGGCGCAAAAATCCTCGCCATGAAAGACCTCGCCCAAAAAACCATCGAAGGCATCGTGCCCTCATTCGAAGAAGCCGTAAAGCTCTCCGACGAAGAACTCGTCGAGCGCCTCGTCTCCGTCCGCGGCATCGGCGCCTGGACCGTCGAAATGTTCCTGATCTTCCGCCTCGGTCGCCCCGACGTTTTCCCCATCCACGACCTCGGCGTCAAAAAAGGCTGGGCCATCACCTACGGCAAAAAGCACATGCCCAAGCCCAAGGAACTCCTCGCTTTCGGCGAACGCTGGCGTCCCTACCGCACTGTCGCCAGTTGGTACATGTGGCGTGCCTGCCAGCGCGCCGGCAACACCGCCATGCGCAAAATCCGCCCCGCACGACCACGCAAGCGTCGCCCATCCAAATCCTCTGGGCGAGGTAGATTCCGCAAACGCCCGAGGTAACAGACCGGCGGATGTCGGCTTTTCCTGACCGGACATCCCTTCCCGAAATGAGCTAAGATTCCCTTGCGATGCGCCCTCTCGCTTGCGTGATCCTGATTCCCCTCTGCCTTATGGCGCAGGGTTCGCGGTCTCCGAAGTCCTTCCCCATCCCTGAAGACATGCAAGAGGACTGGCCAGGCGCTGGACTCAACGAAGCTGAAACCAAGCTGCTGCAAAAAGCCGTGCGGGCTGATCTTCTCAAGGTAGAGGCCGATTGCGAGACCAAGTTAAGATTAGATCGCGTTGAAATGGCAGGCGTTTCACTCGGGAAGCTAGGGAGAGGCGTCGTCGTCCGAATGTCCGGTTCTTGCGTGTGCGGGGCGACCGGCAACTGTCCCATGCATGCGTACGCACGCAAGAAAGCCGGATATCGCGTGGTTGCCGATGGTGCCATGGGTTGGGCTTTTGGTGTAGTTGACTCGCAAGCTGATGTCCCCGACCTCGTTTTCGCCAGTAACGGGGGCGGAGGGCAAATCGGTCTCGGCTTATACCGGTACGTCGGTGGAAGATATGTCGTACAGGCCTGCGAAACACTCATAAAGAAAGACGGTGCCGATGCCAGTTGGTGGGATCCCTCCGCCGTCGTGGTCAATCCCTGGCACTGTGGCGGGAATTAAACCCTCCAAAACGGCATTTTTTCTTGACGTGGATCACTACTCCGAGTAATATACTTGACAGGTAATTATCCGTTTTGGAGTGCGGGAGCTCTTCTCGCGGTTTTTCATTTGTAGCTGATCCTGATATGGTCGATTAGCACCATCCTCCAAGAAACGCTAACCAGAAATGTCGGCGTCTTGGCACAATTTAGGTGCAAAGCAACTTCTTTAGAATCAACACTTACAAAAAACGGGGGGAAGGGTCCCGATTGTGGTTAACTAGCGGTCCTTTTTACTGCCCAGCCGCTAACTCTCTCACCATCAAATACACAGCTACCAATCCCGCCAACAACACGCCGCTCTCGAGCGAAACCGAAATCCGATGTAACCGGCTGAACTCCGCCAGCAACGGACTATCCGCCGCTGCCGCTTGAAGCGAACCCATCTGCACCCGCAGCGCCGCCATCTTCGGGCTAACCGAATGTTGCGACACGACTGTGAGCCCAATCATGAGTACGACAAACAACGCCGCCGGCGTCGCCAGGCTCGCAAACGTCCGTGTCCGCAACAATCGCGCCAGCAGCATGGTAATCCCGCACACCACTCCAATCATGTGCATCCACCACAATCCGTACCCGACCATTGCCCCCGCCTGGTCCCGGCTCGCCAAAATCCGAAACGCCCCCGGCGCCACCACAAAGCTCAGGAACACATCGCTCCCCAGCCACAGGCTCAAACCTAGAAACTCGATAGTTTGCAACAAAATGGTCATGACACGCTCCGGCCAGTTCTCCTCGAACGGCCTAGTTTACCCGAGAACAGCACTTCGCCGGGCATAACATATTATGCCAAACTTCGTTATCGTCGGAACGGGGGGGACGATTTAAGATGAACGTGTCGCTTACTCCAGAACTTGAACATTGGGTGGACGAGAAGGTCCGCACGGGCCGCTACGCCTCCGCCTCAGAGGTTATTCGAGAGGCGTTGCGCCTGTTGGAACAGCAGGAACTGGCGAGAAAAAGACAGCTGGTCCAGGTTCGCGAAAAGATTGACCGGGCGCTTGAGCAGCTCGAACAAGGTAAGGCGCTTGACCTGAAAGATGCACGCGCCCGGTTGCGGGCCGCGCGGAAGAAGTAGAGAAGCGTGGCTTCCTATGAACTTTCACCGGAAGCGGTCGAAGATCTTCTGCGAATCCAGGACTTTATCTCTTCCGACAATCCCCGAGCCGCAGACTTGGTCATTGACGGACTGTTTTTCCGCCTTCGAGCACCTGGCACAATGGCAGCGTTCTGGCCACTCGCGTCCGGATCTCGCCTCCAAACAGGAGCTCTTCTGGCCGGCGGATTCCTATTTGATTGTCTACCGCGTGAGGGAAGCTGGAACTCCGATCCAGATTGTTGCCGTGCTGCATGGGGCGCGAGACGTGCTTGCGATTGTAGACGACCGGTGAGCTTGAATGCGTCATGTTGATACTCAAGACCGCTGCTACTCCAGTGGCCGCATCGCTCTTCAAGTAACAGTTCTGGAGTTGCTGCGATCTTTCCATGCGCCCGCTTCTAAATAACAAATTCGGCACACGTCCTTATCCCGGCGGACCTAAAGTCTGGAGTAGTGGCACAATTGGAAGGCTGAGGCATGGTGGGCGACAAAGGACTTGAACCTTTGACCTCTCCCGTGTGAGGGGAGCGCTCTAACCAACTGAGCTAGTCGCCCGTCTTGCGCGGCCGCGACGCTTTGAACCGCCATCTATTTGTAACAGGAAGGACGCAGGTTTTCAACCAAATGCCCGCCGCTACCTCCCAAGTCGTCTCGCAGCTCCAGCGCTCCATCTCGCGCGCCATCTACGGCAAGGAAGACGCCATCCAGCTGGCGCTGATCACGCTGCTCGCGCGCGGTCATCTGCTCATCGAAGACGTTCCCGGCGTCGGCAAGACCACTCTCGCACAGGCGCTCGCAAAATCCTTTCACTGCAGTTTTCAGCGCATCCAGTTCACGTCGGACCTGCTCCCCAGCGATGTTCTCGGCGTCAGCGTCTACAATCCCGAGTCGCGTGATTTTGAATTTCGTTCCGGCCCGATTTTCGCGAACGTGGTCCTCGCTGACGAAATCAACCGCACCACCCCGCGCACGCAATCCGCGCTTCTTGAAGCCATGAACGAAGCGCAGGTCACTGTCGACGGCAAAACGCTCCCTCTGCCGCAGCCGTTTCTCGTGATCGCCACGCAAAATCCTGTCGAGCATCACGGCACCTATCCCCTGCCGGAATCGCAGCTCGACCGTTTCTTGATGCGCATCAAAATGGGCTATCCCTCGCACGAAACGGAAAAGGAAATTCTGCGCAAGCGCGTTGGCGATAATCCTCTCGATTCGCTCGATCCGATCGCCGATGTCAGCGATGTGCTGGCCATGCAGGATGCCGTGGCACACGTCAAGGTGGACTCCAGCCTGCACGACTACGCTCTTGAGATCGTCAACCGCACGCGCAAGAGCGAGCAGCTTGCGCTCGGCGTCAGCCCCCGCGGCACGCTCATGCTCCAGCGCGCCGCGCAAGCCCGTGCCTACCTCGCTGGCCGCGATTATTGCCTCCCCGACGACTTCAAACAGCTCGCCGTTTCCGTTTTCTCACACCGCGTTGTCGCCAGTTCGCGCCACGCCTCGCTCCAGAAAAAATCGGAAACCACCGATTCCGTTCTTCGCGATATCGTTGAATCCGTCCCCGTTCCCTTGTGATCGCCCCGCTGTGAGCGTGCAATCAACCATCTCGCAACTCTGGGCCAAGGCCGACCGCCCCGCTGTGCGGGCATTTCTTCTCTCGATAACTGCCCTCACCGCTGCGCTCCTCCTGGCGCTGTACTCCGGTGCCGCCGCGGAAATAGGCCAGCTCGCGCTCGCCAGCACTTCGGCGCTTGCCGCGCTCGCTATCGCCGGCTGGGTGGGCGTGACGCTCGTTCCGGTTCTCGCAAAACGCACGCCGCTCCGCTGGATCGGTTACAAAATGGAGTACCGCATCACCCTTGAGGGTTGGATTTATCTCGGCGGGATCATTCTTGTCGCACTCGCGGCGCTCAACACCGGCAACAATCTCCTCTTCCTGATTCTCGCGAGTCTTATCGCCCTCGTTTTGATGTCCGGTATTCTCTCTTCCATTACGCTCTCGGGCATAGGAATGCGGCTCGTATTGCCCGAACACATTTTCGCCGGCCAGCCGGTTCGCGCCATGGTCGAACTTGAAAATGAAAAGCTGACCCTGCCTTCGTTTTCGTTGCGCGTCGAGGCCGCCAGGACAAAACAGGCCCCCTCCGCTGCCATGCTCGAAACCCCGGTCTATTTTCCTTATCTCCCAAAACATGACCGCGTGCAGCAAACCATTCCCGTGACGTTTCCGCAGCGCGGTGTCTATCGCCAGGAAGCTTTCCGAATCGTCACCCGTTTCCCCTTTGGCTTCCTGCGGAAAACGCGCAGGCTGAACTTGAAGACGGAAGCTCTGGTCTATCCCTCCGTGGAACCGACCGCTGACTACCTCGAAATCCTGCCCGGCCTGCAGGGAGCGCTGGAAAGCGTCACCAAAGGCCGCGGTCAGGATCTTTACGCGCTGCGCGATTACCTCCCCACGGACAGTGCGCGCCACGTGCACTGGAAAGCCTCCGCGCGCTCCGGTTCATTGATGGTCCGCGAATTTACCCGCGAGGACGACTGTCGCATCCTGCTGGTTCTCGATCCTCATCTGTCCGCCGAAGAATCCTCCAGTCTGAAACCGGGAGTATCTACGACGAGCGAGCGCTTCGAGCGTGCCGTCACGATCTGCGCCAGCCTGGCCTGGCACTTTTACGAAAACAATTCGCTGTTGCAATTCCGGAGCGCCGGTGTGGAAACTCCTCTCGCTCCGGCCGACGAAATCACTTTTGCAATTCTCCAGTACCTGGCGATCGCGCAACCCCTGCCACCCGACCCAGGGCAATCGCTCATGGCCGATCTCGCGGCTTCGCCCGAACTTTTCAAAATCATCGTGACCAGCCAGCCCCACGGTTCCGTCCCCGCCTCCGTGTGGAGCTCCTCCTACGTCGTCTTCCTCGATGACCCTACGTAAGACAGGCATTCCTGCCTGTCCCGTGCCTGTCCACTTTGATCAGGAAACTTTCAGCAACCCGACAGTCAAGAATGTTTGTCCCACTCAGCTGTGCGAGAATGTGCCAGCACCATGCTCAACGGCCGCGAGCTCGCCACATTTCGCAAACAACTGCTCAGCTGGTTCCGCGAATTCCAGCGTGACCTGCCATGGCGGGGGACAAAGGATCCCTTTTGCATCTGGGTTTCGGAAATCATGCTCCAGCAAACGCGCGTCGCCGCCGCGATTCCTTACTACGAACGATTTCTGCAACGCTTCCCGGATGTTCACGCGCTCGCCGCTGCGCCGCAGGAAGAAGTGCTGCGCCTCTGGTCGGGTCTCGGGTACTACAGCCGCGCGCGCAACCTGCAAAAAGGGGCGCAGCAAGTCGTTGCGAAACACAGAGGACTTTTTCCAACGCACCTGGATGACGCCCTGGCATTGCCCGGCATCGGAGTCTACACCGCCGCGGCGATTCTGAGCATCGCCTTCGGCGAAAAACTCGCCGTGCTCGACGGCAACGTCACACGCGTCCTTGCGCGTCTCGGCGCAATTCGCGGCGACCTCCGCGAGTCGCAGCGTTGGCAAGAGCTGCAAGAAACCGCGGATTGCTTGCTCGAACCGAAATCCCCGGGCGATTGGAACCAAGCCGTGATGGAACTTGGCGCGACGTTGTGTACTCCAAAATCGCCGCAATGCCTGCTTTGCCCAGTCGCACAATTCTGCGAAGGGCGCAGGCTTGGCATCGCCGAATCCTTGCCCGAAAAACGGAAGAAACGTGCCACGGTGCAAGTAACTCTTGCCGCCGCGGTATTCCTAGATGCAGAGGGCCAGACGCTTTTGTTGCCACCGCCGAAAAATACAAAAGAGAAATCCTCCGCCGATCACGTGCCAACGCTGGTATCAAGAATGTGGCACTTCCCGACGCTCTCGGTGACCGGGGAACCAGCCGGGAAGCTGAGCGCGTTCCTCCGAAAACTTATGCCGGGCGCTCAAAGCCACAAATGGAAATTCGCCCCGGCCGGCAAGGTCCGTCACGCGGTGACCTACCGCGCCATCACCGTCTTGCCGTTCCTTATCAACATACAAAAACTCCCCCGCGTCCCCGGCGCGAGACAGGTTCCTCTAGACAACGTCTGCAGCCTCCCCGTTTCCAACCTCACCAGGAAAGTCGCCCGCGCCGCCCTGGCAGCGGCGGCTTCCGTTCCAGCCAAGCACTGAGAGTTATCCTTTCGCCCAGCCTCGTTTCTGCCGCGCCTCGCAGATGCTACGATAAAAAGTCTGCCATGGCCACGTCCATCACAACTCCGAGTAAGCCCGCACTGCCCGCCGAGCGTTTCTTCCGCACCTCGCTTTCACTGCTCATCCTCACTTCGACCGTAACGCTCGTGAGCACCGGGAAGCTCGACGTCATCACCAGTTTTGCTGCTCCACTCATCGTGCTGTACAAGGGCTTCCGCTCGTGGCACGGACGCCCCGCCGAACTTTCGCAGCGCTCCGCAACCTGGTACGTGCTCGCTTACCTGGCGTTCTTCCCCGTGGACGCCCTGTTTCTCTCGCGTTTCTCTGTTGGAAATTCGTCCAATCCGCCGCTATTCGCCGCGCTTCTGGGGGTGGTGCATTTTCTGATTTTCGTCACCGTCGTCCGCTTCTATAGCGCTGTCACGGACCGTGACGCGCTCTTTCTCTCGATGCTCTCTTTCGCCGGTATTCTCGCCGCAGCCGTTCTTACCGTCGATACCACCTTCCTGATTCTTTTTTTCATCTTTCTCCTGTTTGGTGTTTCCACTTTCGTCGGGATGGAATTACGCCGCGGAGCCGTCGGCGCGGTTTCGCCGGCACTCCATATGCACCCCGAGCGCGATCGAAGATTGAATCGCGCGCTGAGTCTTTCCGCTCTCACTGTGGCCACGGGATCCATCTTTTTAGGGAGCGTGCTGTTTTTCTTTTTTCCGCGTTTCAGCGCCGGGTATCTCGGCCGTGCCAGCTTCAGCCCCTCGCTCATGTCCGGTTTCACGGAAAACGTCGAGCTCGGTCAAATCGGCGAGATCAAAAAGAATTCCGCAGTGGTCATGCGCGTGCAAACAGGAAAACCGATTGGTTACGACCGGCTGCGCTGGAGGGGCATCGCGCTTAAGACTTTCGACGGCAGACGGTGGACCTCCTCGGAGCACAACCCGCAAAGATTGCAGCCGAGTGAAGATGGCTGGATTCACGTCGCAGATTCGACATCGAAGACGGATCCGCATGAGCCGAGCATGTTCTACACCGTGTACCTCGAACCTCTGGCCACCGATGCTATTTTTGTTCCCGGCAAAGTCACCCGTCTTCGCGGCAATTTTACAGGCGAAGGCGGAAACTCGTATGCCGGGATGCACCGGACTTCAATCCTTCGGGATTCTACCGGCACGCTTTTGAATCCCTCCCACAATTACACGGCCGTACGCTATGCCGGTATCTCAAGCTTGCCTCCGCTGGATGCGGCCAAGCTCCGCGCGGCTTCAACGGACTATTCGCCGGATATCACGGAAACGTACCTGCAACTCCCTCAGCTTGATCCGCGTATCACGGAGCTTGCCAAGCAGATCACGAAAAACGCCCGGACTCCTTTCGACAAGTCGCTGGCGATCGAAAGCTACCTGCTCAACCGTTTCACGTACACCTTGAATCTGGCCGGGAAACCCGGAGACGATCCGCTCGCTCATTTTCTTTTTGAGACTCGTGCCGGCCACTGCGAATATTTTGCTTCGGCAATGACCATCATGCTGCGCACGCTTGGCATTCCTTCGCGTGAAGTCAATGGCTTCCTCCCGGGCGAGTACAACGACTTGGGCGGAGATTACATCGTCCGCGCAAGTGACGCGCACAGCTGGGTGGAGGTCTACTTTCCCGGCATGGACTGGCAAACATTCGATCCCACGCCGGCGGCTCCCGAAAACGAGACCGGCTTCCTCTCGCGCCTAGGAAAGTACGCCGACTGGATGGAGATTACCTGGAGCGAATGGGTAATCGGCTACGACTTCGCCCACCAATTAGTTCTGGCGCAGAATCTGCAGCGGGACTCGCGAAATTGGAGCGAATCCGCGCGCAATTGGTTCGAACGCAAGCAGCGCGCGGGTAAGAAATGGATGAAGTCGCTGCAGCTTCAGCGTGGCGTGCTGGGCTATATGCTGCCGATCGCGCTGGTGCTCTTTTTAGTAGCCCTGCGTTTCAATCTTCTCGCTGAACTGAGCCGGCGCGTCCGTTTGTTCTTTCAATTGCGCGGATCCAAAGTGGTCCGCGCCGATCCCCAGCTTGCATCGCGGCTCTACGCGGAACTGCTTCGAATGCTCGCGCGCCGTGGACTGATGCGAAGTGTGTCGCAGACACCGTTCGAATTCGCGGCCGCCGTGGATTCCCCAAATCTGGCGCCCGCCGTGCGGGAATTCACGCAACTGTACGGCCAAGCGCGCTTCGGCGGCGCGCCTTGCGATACTACTCGCTTGCGCCAGCTCCTCGACCAGATTCGCACGGCATTGCGCGGGCGCTAAAGACAATTTACTTCCTGCCAAGAAGGGACGCAGCGGTGCTGCGCCCTACAAATACGCGAATGAACGGCGCGTGTTACAATTTAAAATTGCGCAAAGGCGCAAGTTTACAGCCTATGACCAAGGTCGGATTCGTCAGCCTGGGATGCCCCAAGAACCTCGTGGACAGCGAGGTGATGATGGGTATTCTTGCGCGCGAAGGCTACGAAGTGACACCGCGCGCCGATGAAGCGGAAATTCTGGTCGTCAATACGTGCAGCTTTATTGAAGCAGCGCAAAAAGAGTCCGTGGACGCCATTCTTGAAATGGCGGAGCACAAGAAATTCGGCGCGGCAAAAAAACTGATCGTGGCGGGCTGCCTAGTGGAACGGTATCGCGCGCAGATTCTGGAGCAAGTCCCGGAAGTGGACGCAGTCATCGGCACCGGCGAAGTCGAACGCATTATGGAAGCGGTGGAAGGCGATCTTCGCGCGCTCCCCGCGCAGCCGCCCGCGTTTCTCTATCACGACCTGACTCCGCGCATGGTCACCACGCCGAAACACGCGGCGTACATCAAAATCGCGGAAGGCTGCGATCATCCCTGCACGTTCTGCATCATTCCGCAGCTACGTGGCGCGTTTCGCAGCCGCCGATTCGAATCGGTGGTGCGCGAGGCGGACAATCTAGCAAAGGCCGGGGCGCGGGAAATCACGCTGATCGGGCAGGACACTACTTCATACGGCGAAGATCTCGGCCTGCGGGACGGCCTGGCGCAACTCCTTGAAAAACTCGCGCAAACCAGCGATTTGTTGTGGGTGCGATTTTTGTACGCCTATCCGAATCGCGTTACGCAGAAATTGCTCGACACCATCGCGGCGCATCCGCGGCTCGCCAAGTACATGGATATGCCGCTGCAGCACGCCAGCCGCAACGTGCTGGCGCGGATGAAGCGCGGTTCGAACGGCGAGGCGTTCTTGAAATTGCTGGAGCGCATTCGAACGACAATTCCCGGAGTTTCACTGCGCACATCGTTTATCGTGGGCTTCCCGGGCGAAAGCGAAGCCGATTTCGAGGAGCTGTGCGATTTCGTAAGAACCGCAAACCTCGATTGGATGGGCGTCTTCGAGTATTCCGACGTGGACAATGCGGGAAGCTACACGCTGGATGAAAAAGTGGACGCGGAAACGATCAGCGACCGCCGCAACCGCTTGATGGCCATTCAGAAGAAAATCTCCCGAGAGAATCTGCGAGGGAAGTATTTGCGCGCAAAGTCCCGCGCGCCCAGGGACCGCACTTTCACGGCGCTGGTCGAAGGCCCTTCGAAAGACAATCCTCTCGTCTGGGAAGCCCGCCTCGAAGGCATGGCTCCGGAGATCGACGGGAAGCTGTACCTCACGGACATTGAATTGCCCAGCGGAGAAGTCGCGGAAGCCGGCGACATCGCCTGCGTTGAAATTACCAAGACGGACGCCTATGACCTGGTCGGCCGGGTCACCGAGATTCTGCCCCGGCCTGCGGAAGGGGCCGGCGCGGACGCTGGGCCAATGCCGCCAGTTGCGGCCGCCGAAAAACTTCACCGCATCGCTACCGGGGCGCCCCTTCGCGTGCTGGGCTGAGATATACTCTTCTTTCGAATATGACCTTTTCTTGACCGCTGTGGTTTGTGCGACCTTATTATGAGGTTTCTCAACCCAGAGGCCACAGAGAACACAGAGAAGAAACACTCGCGATGAAGCACAAATGCCCCATCTGCAAAACGGAGACGGACTCTGCGGTCCACGCGGACTTCCCTTTTTGCAGCGAGCGCTGCCGGGGGCGGGACCTGGGCAACTGGGCCAGCGAGAAATACGTGGTGTCCGAACCAGTCTTCAATGAAGAAGACACCGGTGAAGGCGAGGGGAATACCATCGTCCTTCCGTTGGACAACGATCTGGACAACCCGAATGACGCCGACCACTGAGGCCACGGCAGCGCCCGCAGCACCGCCCAAGAAACCGCGGCTCGCACTCGCGCTGGCCACGGCTCTTGGCGTCGGTTACATTCCCAAGGCGCCGGGTACATTTGGGTCGCTCGTGGGTGTTGCGACCGCCTACCTCTCGGCTGTTTTTTTTCTGCGGCCCACGTCCTTTGGCGGATTGCTCCCTCTGCACCCCGATTCCGACGCGGTGCTAACGGATAATCACTTTCTCGTTCCGGGCAGCGACATTCACAACACCATACTGGCCTTGCCAGTGTTCTGTGCCCTGGCTCTCCTTGTCCTTCTTGCGGCGATTGGAGTGTGGAGTGCTTCCCGGGCGGCCGCCTACGCGAGAATCGAAGACCCGCAATTTGTGGTTATTGATGAAGTCGCGGGACAGCACCTCGCTCTCCTGCTCCCCCTTGTTCCCATTGCGCTGCCGCATTTTACGGCGCACATGGACTTCTCCGTCTTCGCGATTTTCTTTGCGCTAAGCCTGACAAATTGGAAATATCTTTTGCTCGGTTTTATACTTTTTCGTGTGTTTGACATCTGGAAGCTATGGCCGATCCGCCGGCTGGAAAAACTGCCGGGTGGCTGGGGAATCATGGCCGATGACTGGATGGCGGGCATCTACGCTGCAATTCTGCTGCGTGTCGCGCTACACTTTGGTCTGTTCACGTTTCACATTGGTCTGGTATGAAATTCGGCTTCGGCTCGTCGGCAGAAAAAAACGGCATTCCGCACATTGAGAGAGTTGCGCCCACGGCGGCTATTCCTGGTGGAGAGATCACCATTCACGGGCGCGGCTTCGTCTCGAACGCGCAGCCGCGCCCGGTGGTATTCTTCGGCGAAGCCGAAGGCAGCATCGCGCTCGCCAGTGAGAATCGCCTGGTGGCGCGCGTTCCGGAAGGCGCGAACGGCGGAGTGGTGCGCGTCGCCACGGCGGGACACGAAAGCCAGCCGCACCCGGTACACATCGGCCTGCAAATCGCGGACAATCTTCATCCCGTGGCGAATCCCGCGGTTGATCTGGACGGCAACATTTACGTCACGTTTTCCGGTCCGCGGGGCCAGCGCGTTCCCGTTTCGCTTTACAAAATTACCGCGAATTACAGCGTGAAGCCGTTCATCACTTCGTTGATGAATCCCAGCGGCCTGGCGCTGGATCGCATGGGCAATCTGTTCGTCTCCTGCCGCAACGACGGGACGATTCATCGCATCACGCCCGATGGCCGCGCCGAGCAGTGGATTGAAGGCATGGGCGTCGCCACCGGCATTGCGTTCGATCTCAAGGGCAATCTCTACGTTGGCGACCGCAGCGGCACGGTTTTCAAGATCAGCCCGACCCGCGAGATCTTTGTTTTTGCCACGCTCGAGCCTTCCATCGCCGCCTATCACCTGGCGTTTCATCCCAGCGGCGATCTGTACGTTTCCGGGCCGACGACCTCCAGCTTTGACCGCATCCACAGAATCACGCAGGGTGGTGATGTGAGCGTTTTCTTCCGGGGCCTCGGGCGGCCGCAGGGCCTGGCTTTGGATCGCGACGGAAATCTCTATGTGGCGGCCTCTTACGCCGGGCGCCGCGGCATCGTGAGGATCACGCCGCAAGCTCAGGCCGATGTCGTGCTCAGCGGCTCCGGCATTGTGGGCATGGCGCTGCAGCCATCCGGCCGCGCGATTCTCGCCACCACGGACGCTCTCTTCACGCTCGATTGGGACGTGCGCGGCTTGCCATTGACCGGATAATTGAACGGATGAAAGCGGAAATCATCGCCGTTGGTTCGGAACTGCTGACTCCGGACCGCGTGGACACCAACTCGCTCTTCCTGACCGAAGAGCTGAACAAGCTCGGCATCGAGGTGGTGCGCAAATCGATCGTCGGGGACAATCGCGACTATTTGAGCGCCGCATTCAAGGAAGCGCTGGAGCGCGTCGAGCTGGTCATCGCGTCGGGCGGGCTGGGACCCACGGAAGACGACCTGACGCGCGAAACCGTCGCGGAGCTTCTGGGCCGCAAGCTGCACCTTAACAACGAGATTCTCCGATACATCGAAGGCCGATTCCGGCAGCTCGGCCGGGAGATGCCCGCAGTGAATGTGCGGCAGGCGATGGTGCCG
>Ga0179592_10000226_pt1 | contig 22812 bp, 32 predicted proteins | sample CZODoug2_1_08_16_FD_148623 | JGI IMG/M metagenome (GOLD analysis project Ga0179592, IMG submission 148623) | Vadose zone soil fungal communities from Angelo Coast Range Reserve, California, USA - CZODoug2_1_08_16fungal (Illumina Assembly) | ecosystem: Environmental > Terrestrial > Soil > Vadose...
TGCCCGACCCAGGCAAACGCGTAGCCTTGGATCAGCGCCGCGCCGGCGAGCCACCACTTTTGCGTGACGGCCGCGGCAATGAGCAACGCCAGCGCGATGCTCGTTCCGGCGAAGTGCAGCCGGCGTGACGTGGAGTTCGCGTGCTCGCTGAGATAGAACGGATAGAACTCAGCGAAAGTGCGATATTGCTTTTCGTCGTTCATAGAATTGGATCTAACTCGCGCGCGAGGGAGCCTATTTTGTCAGACTGCCGTCGACCCAGTCGAGACCATTCTTGTGAAAGTGCTTCGGGGTGCGCGAACCAACCGGCAGTCGCCGCGCGCACGCCCGGCCAATTCGCCGGATGGTGCGGCTCGCGCCAGCGTAAATCCCCCACCGGCGGTGGGGCGGCGGCGGTGGAATCGGCAGCCCTTTGTGCCTGAGTGCAGGCCGCGCAGCCCGCCAAGATCAATGCGATCCCTGCCGCCCGCGCGACGAATCGTTGTGTCGGCATCACTCCCCCGGCCTATTTTGTTAATCAATCATTCTGCAGAAGACGCGACCATTGCCGGCCTGAAGGCACTGCGGCAATTCGAACGCAAGCAAAGCATATGCGATGTGGCTTCAGGCGGCGATAAATAGTGCCGCGCCGCCGGCCGGCGGCTCCGACAGACCGGTTAGAAATTCAACAAATCGCCGTGCCAGGACTGACGTGATGCGTACGTCGCGGCGCGTTGCTGCAATGGCTGCAAGTTCCAGCCCAGCCGGGTTGCCTCTTCAATCGCCTGGGATTGAGCCTTGCTTGCCGCTGGGTAGTCGCCGCGTGATGCATAAGCGGCCGCGCGAATCTCGAGAAGGCTCGGATCCTTCCTGTATTCATGTGGCAAGCTATCGGACAATGCCAACGCGCGAGGCGGATCGCGGACATCCGCTGACGGATTTGCCGCCAGAATGGCGGACAGCAGCAGCTTTGCGGAGTCGTTCCCCTGTTTTACTGCGCGCTCGAGCCATACCATCGCGCCCGCCAATGATTCGGCGCCCGGCTTATCCCTCAACAGATACTCTGCAAGTGAGACCTGGGCGTCGGCTTGGTCGGCTTGCGCGGCTTTTTGCAGCCAAATTTCACCTTTGTTGTTATCGCATTGGCAGCCTCGGCCGCGAAGCAGTCCGGTCCCAATTTGATATTGGGCATAGGGGGCGCCGGCCTGCGCGGCCTTGAGAAACCACGGAATCGCCTGAGAATATGTTTGATTCAATTGCGGTAGACCGGCAATCATCATGCCGTAGAGCATCTGCGCCGACGGGTCACCGGCTTCGGCTTTCGCCTTGGCCTCGTTAACGCGCGTTTGGAGCTCTCCGTAGCTATTCATCGACAGTTCATTCATCTTGAATCTGTAGAGCATGCTGAACGGGGTTGACACGGGTTGACCGTTGATCCGTGCGGGCAGGTACACGGAGCGCAAAACACTGTCTCTGACAGTCGATTCGAAATAGCCCGTGGGAACCGCGTACAGGATCCGCGGGATGCGCGCGCGGCCATCAGGCGCCACAATGAATTCGACAAACACCTCGCCTTGAACGCCCTTTCTTTGCGCGGCGTTCGGGTACCCGGTCAGGAAGGGCTTTGAGGGCCGGACCGGATCGCGATCCTCGTACTCCCTACCTTGCAGGACGTGCGGCAACAGGCGTTGATTGAGCTTTGCCTGACCGAACTCGGCCTGAATGTCGGCCGAAACGAGGAGCGAGTTGGGCGTCAGTTGGGGCTCCAAAGCCGCTGCGATTTCCGTCCCGCGCGATTCACCATTCTGACCGGCCAACGACGCCCAAGCGTGCGCAAAGGTATTGTTTGTTGCGACGCCTTCACCACGGGCGTACATGGAAGCCAGATGCAATTGCGCCAGCGGCTGACCTAGTACGGCCAGTTCTTTGAATTGCTGAAATGCACTCGGAAAATCCGCCTTCTGGTAAGCGGCATTCGCCGAGTACAAGTCGGCGCGCGCGGGCATCGCAGGTAGAATTAGCGCCAGCCCGGCGGCCGAGATCAGCAAGCTCCTTATCAAACGGGTATGCATAACGTTTCCCTGTTTTGGCGGACTGCTGTCCGTGCCAACGCGACGGCCCGCAAATAATAGCACCGCTGCTACAAACAGCGCGATGCTGCCGCCGCCGATACCACCGCGATCTTCATGGGCGCCGGGGGCGTTGTTTTGCCGATATCGACTTGATAATGAGACGCCGCCGCTGACGGGGGTCGATTGGTTTCCTGGCTGATGTCATGGCAATCGCCATGAGCTTTTTGACCGACGATTGCTCGAGGACATTGGGCTCGGTCAGCACGATGTGGCGCACTTTGGTGCCTGTTCCCTGAAGCAATCCATCGGGATCAGGTAACTTTGCCCCTTGCATGAAAAAAAGGCTGACCCAGCGCGGGAACACCGCGATCGAGAAAATCGCCTCCGACGCTTTGTCGCTAGGCCCAAAACCAATCGCGAGTGCATTGTAGTTGTCGTAGACCAGTTCCGTGGCGCCGGGCAAACGTTTGCGAAGCCGCGAAAGAGCTGACCGCGCTGAGACGGCGACACGCGGCTCGAACTTGGCGAGAAATACTCGGAGCTGCTGTGCGGGGGTTCGTGTGGGCATGATGGGGTGTAAAGGTTAGTCGATCCACGCCTGGATTCGCGTTGCAATTTGCCAGGTGTTACCCCACTGGTCCTTCACCATTCCGCGGCGGTCGCCATACGGCGTGTTCGACGGAGCCTCCAGCGATTGCGCACCTGCTTTGACAGCCCGCTGCCAAGTAGTGTCCGCGTTTTCGACATATACATAGAGGCATGCAGGCATTGCTTCTCGCACACCGGCCTCACTGATCATAATGATGGAATCGCCGAGTCGCAGCTCCGCCGGAGCTTCGGGCCGATAGTTACCAGTCGCTTCGAACACTTCCTTCACAAACGCGACCAACTTCTCGGCGTCGCGAACAATGATGCGTGGCGTGACCGTGTGCCAGCCGGCAGGCTTGATGGGGCGGCCCGGGGTTGCGTTCATGAAATCATCCTGCTACGACAGCCAAGATCTAAGGCCCTCCCGCGTCGCCTGTTGTCTGGCGGTTGAGTTCGGCATTCGCCCGCCGTCGCCGCGCCAGGCCCAGAGCTCGATCCAGCAAATACCCCAATGAATAGGCGATGACGACTTGTATGATTCCGTTTGTTTGGTCGGGAGCCTTGTGAATGACGCTGGGCGCAAAAATGAGAAGCAGCCCGTAACCAACCCAGACCACCATCAATAATCGCCCGATATTCAGCAATATGATCATGTCGCCGTTCCTTCGACGTTTTGTTTTGAAGCTGCAGTATTGCGGACGTTTGGCTCGCGTTCAAGCACCCATGGGTCAACGTTCGCGTAGATACAAGCTACTCGAACCAGATTTCTATCTCATATCCGTCCGGATCGCGCGCGAATGCGTATGGCAGGCCCGGACCAAACTCCCCCTTCGAACTGATTGTCCCGCCAGCGCTCTCCACGGCGACGACAGCAGCATCAATATCTTCGGGCCGGGTCAGCCGGAAACCGAAATGAATGATGCCGCCGCGTACGCCCGCTTCATCAGGGCGTCGTTCGAAAGCGAGCACGTCATGAGGTCCAGGTCCAAGTACTTGAATCGTGTTGGCGTCGCGAAAGTACTCCCGAACGCCGAATACTGCCGCGTAGAAACGCAGCGATCGTTCCGGGTCGCTTACAGACAGCGCCAAGTGCGTCAAGCCGTGCGTTGCGATCATTGTAGTCTCCCGATTAGCTCACAGTAAGCGAGGTCGCGTAATCGCCAGATGATGCGGACGCTGCATCCGGGCGGCGTCCCAAAATAACAGGCTGAAACAAGACTGCGTCTCTGCGTTTGAGTGCCAATTCCACAAGCGCGTCGAAGATTCAACGATACAATTTCCCTCGGCGATCGACAAATCGCGGTTGGCTTGAACGGCGGCGCTTTGCGCCGCGAGCGATCAGCCGGCGCAAGCGACAAGATGTGCGGCAAACACCCTATTTGGCATATAGTTCCCGAAACGGCGGGCGGTCTCGAACCGGTGACATATGAAAACAGGTGAGAAGTGTTTTTTGCTCACGCCGAAAGGGACGGAAGAGCTGCGCGGCCGGACTCCGAAGCTCGACGCAAACGCCAGGAGTATTCTGTCCCTGATCGAGCAGGGCACCACCGTTGCGGAATCGATATTGCAACGCTCGAAGTTCACTCGCGATGAGGTGATTGAGGGGCTGCGCGTGCTGTTGAGCAACGGTTTCATCTCAACTTCGACGGGCGACGGGGCTGTCCCGCCGCCGCCCAGCGCAATGCCAGCCGTTTCTGTTGCGGACTCGGTCAGCGAGCGGCTGCGCCTGAAGCCCGGCATATCGCCCAGTCAGGCACGCTTTGTACTGTCGAACTTCTGCCTGGATCAATTCGGCACGAATGGCCAAGATCTCGCCGAGGCGGTCGGTTTCTGTACCGACGTCGCCAGCCTGCAGATGGCGCTGGACAATATTCGAACCGAAGTGAAGAAACTCTTCCCGGAACGGCGAGCGGCTCTTGTCGCCTGCGTGCGAGAGATCAACGAAACGGACTTTTGAGACTGCTGGGTGGCCAGGTCTCAGTCACTAACGCGAGCGGCGGCTAGAGCCTGAATCGGCCGACCGATTTTTCCAGCAGGGACAGAGTGCGGCTGATTCCCTTGGCCTGCCGCACCATCTCCTGCGAGGAGGTCTCCTTGCGATCGCTCTGGAAAGTGGCGAAAGCCGTCTCGAACTTGTGCGATTGCTCGCTGACCTCAGCCGCGCCGCCGCGGACCGCCGAAACCAGGTTCTTCAGCTTCAGTTGCATCACTTTCAGCGAGGCCATCAGACTGTCGGGCCGTTCGCCGACAACCGCGACGTCGACCGCCAAATCGCCGTCGGCGATTCTCTTCATGTAGTCTGCTGCGATACGAGGCTCACCGCCGAGCAGATGCAATACCTTCCGATCCAGCAAGAAGAACAGAGTTAGTGAAATGGCGGCGCCAAGGACGACACCCGCCAGCGCAACACCGTAGCCGATTTTTCTACCCTCGGCGCGCAGTTCGGCGGCAGGATAGGCAGAGACGATCGTGAGTCCCCATTCCGGCAGCGGTAGGCGGTTGATCACCCAAGAGCCATCCTTGTTGTCGGTAGCCTCCTGCACCTGCTCTGCTGTCACCCACGACGGCATGTAGCGCGCCTTGCTGTTGTCGATGACCGCGACAAAACCGCTCTTCAGCAAATGCGACTGTTCAAGAGCCTGGCTCAGAACGGGAAGCTCGGCCTTGTAGCCTACATAAGCGATACCAATAGCTTCGCCGTTCTTGGCCAGCAAGGGTTCGTAAGCTGTGAAATAAGGATTGCCGAGGATGTCGACCACACCATAGAAGGGGCGCTGAATCTTGAGCTGCGCGTAGGCCTGAGTGGTGTTGTTCAACTCCGTACCGACCGCCCGCGTCCCGTCGTCCTTCATCACGTTGGTCGCGATGCGCACGAAGCGCTCACCATCCTTGGAGAATATCGTGGCGGTACCCTTGTTCAGGCGAGTAACGTAATCGACGATGGCAAAATCACCGGCCTGCCCTTTGCCGCCGATCAAAATGTCGTTGACGGTTTTGCCGCCGATCAAGACCGCAGCGCCCTTCTCGGCGCCGCCGCGCACCCTGATCTGCTCCTCGAGCAAAGCCATGCTCGCGTGCGTGCGATCTTGCATGAGCGTGGCGGTCGTGACGAAGACACCCTGAATCGAAGTCACATTATCGGCAACTTCTTGCCGCACCACCGACTGCTCTTGCTGCATCGCCCAGACGGAAAAGCCGATGGCGCTGAGACTGATCAACAGCAGGGTGATAGCCGCTACCGGCAGCACCACTTGAAACTTGAAACCGCGAAACACGGGCATGCTCCTTGAGGTCTAGACGCGCCAACTCCCCCGCCCGTTGCGGGTGACCTGGTGCTGGGCACGCAGTGGTCCGCAACGAATGAGGAGCTTTTTGCCATTTTCGTCACGTTCTCGGCCCGCAAGCTACCTACCGGGTCTCGAAATCGGCGAAAACTGCCCCGGAGATTCACCCGCCGGCCGAAGATCAGGTGTTGCCAGCCCCGATGTCACCCTTCTCGCGAAGACTGTACCGCACCGAGGCGCACCCTTCGCGACTATGCCGGGCAGGGCGACAAAAGCCGCGATAGCGCGAATGAGCATTCGACTGGATCCTCAAATGCGAGACGCCTAGAGTTATTGCGTGGTGTTCCGTGATGTGCCACGTTGTCCTCGCACCTCGTAACATAGACCTACCATGCCGCTCTTATACGCTTTGATCTCCGCAAGATGGAGAAGGATGTCGCTGTCGAGCTTCTCAAAGAACGGTATTCCATCGCCAATCAAGACCGGCAGGATCGAATAACGAACTTGATCGGCTAGCCCGCGACGGAGACATTCGCCGGAAACTGCGCCGCCTCCCACAAACCAGATGGTACGAAACGCGGACCGCAGGTGACCATTCACGAACTGCACAAGATCGCCTGAGTGGAACTTGACGGTATCCCGCGTCCGCGGCAGATCGCGACTGGTGAGGACGAACGTGGGTTTGTCGCCGTACGCCCACCCGAACCCTTTGGCTTCGAAACTCAAGGCGGTCTCGTAGGTTCGCGACCCCATGACGTAGCAGTCGATCGTCTTAAGGAAGGCCTCAACGAATCCTGGGTCTAGGGTTTCCCCTTCTGCGAATTCGTCTGAGGTTTCGAGCCAGTCGACTCGCCCGTCCTTTCGAGCGATGAAGCCGTCGAGGCTCGCCGCCATGTGAATCGTTACGCGAGAATCAGTGTTTGGCATCATGTCGCCCTGTCGTAGCTCGGCGCCACCGAAGCTTGAGTCCACCTAACGATGAGGTTGAGCGGCGCGGGTTCACGGATTGACTTTGAGGCCGCGTAATTCTTGTCGCTGCGCGTAAGTGTTGCCTCCAGCCGAGTATACCTCGGACCCCAACGCGCGAAAACGTGAATTGCCTGTGGTCCGCTGCGACCGGTCGCATACCCGGGTTGCCTGAACCGTGCCCTTGATGCATTCTGCTTCGGCGAAGTAGAAGAAACTGTATGGAGGGAGGATCCATTTCCTTGCCGATCGGGGCGGTATTCTTGAGTTACGCCTCGGGAGACGCCGCAGCGGCCGAGCGGATCTGCACGAGCTTGCGGGCCGTCGGAATCGAGGTTTGGTTCGACCAGAGCGAGCTGCGCGGCGGGGACGCCTGGGACCAAACGATCCGCAAGCAGATTAAGACCTGCGCCCTGTTCCTCCCGCTCATCTCTCGGAGCACGCACGATCGCGACGAGGGGTATTTCCGTCTCGAGTGGAAGCTTGCGGTCGATCGCTGCCACCTGATGGCTGCCGACAAGGCTTTCCTGTTGCCGGTCGTCATCGACGACACCCGAGATGATGATGAACGAGTGCCGGAGCGGTTTCGGGAGGTGCAATGGACGCGCCTGCCGAACGGGGAGACAACTTCGGAATTTGTCGAACGAATACGTGCACTGCTCTCAGCCGGCCCGGCAACCGCCGCAACCGCCGCAATCGCCGTCCGCCCCGTGGCGGGGGCTTTCGGGGGTGCATCGCCGGCATTCGGGCACCGGAGTGCGCGAGAGTGGGGGCCGCAAACCATCCTCCTGGCGCTTGGCGCAGTTGCGGTGCTCGCAGTCGCTTATTTCGTTTTCGAGCAGCTCATGCCATCGAAGCCTGCCGTGCGCACGGGTCCACCGAATTCCATCGCGGTGTTGCCGCTTGCCAACGAGAGTGGAGACCCGAGTCAGCAGTACTTCTCGGATGGACTGTCGGAGGATTTGATCACCGCCCTCTCGCAGTTCCCGGGTTTGAAAGTGATTGGCCGTACCTCGTCGTTCAAGTTCCGGGATTCGAAGGAGGACAGCGGCAGTATCGGCAGGAAGCTCGGGGCCGCACATCTGCTCGAAGGGAGCGTGCGCCACGCGGGGGATGTGGTGCGCGTGAGCACCGAACTCATCAACGCGTTGGACGGCAGCACGCAGTGGTCTGCGCGCTATGACCGTCCCTACAAGGATCTCTTTGCGCTTCAGGACGACATCACCCGGGCGGTGGCTGCGGCTCTCAAAGCGAAACTGCTGCTCCCGGAGAACGCCGCGCAGAGCGATCGCCCCCCGAGCGGCAACCTCGAGGCGTACAACAGGCTGCTACAGGGCAGGTTCTACGACGCCCGCAATACGGAGGCCGACGAGCGCAAGGCGATCGAGCAGTTCACCGCGGCAACGCGGCTCGATCCGCGCTATGCGCTATCCTGGGCCAGCTTGTCCAGCGCACTGACGGGCCTCGGCGAACAGTGGCTCGAGGGCGCGGCCGCCCAGGAGGCCTATGCACAGGCACGCGCGGCAGCCGATAAGGCACTCACCCTGGAGCCGGATCTCGCCGCCGCGCACGGCGCTCGTGGTTACGTGCTCCGAATCGCGGATTTCGACTGGCGTGGGGCAGAGGCGGAATACCGCCGCGCCCTGGAGCTGGCGCCCACCGTTGGTTCGATGAAGTTTTCTCTTGCTAACCAGCTTGCAACGGTCGGCCAAGTCGAGAGAGCGATAGAGTTGACGCGCGAGGCGCTCGCGACCGAGCCGTTGCGATCCGGTTGGTACGGGTGGCTGGCGGTGGATCTCTTGGGACTCAATCGTCTCGACGAGTCGGAAGCGGCTGTGCGCAAGGCGATCGAATTACAGCCTCATGCGGAAGGGTATTACCAAGCCCTGACCATGATTGCGATCAAGCGTGGCGATCCCAAAGCCGCGCTCGCAGCGGCGCAGCAGGAGCCGACAGGGGTCTGGCAAGACATCGCGCTGGCCATGGCACGCCAGATCGGCGGTGACTCGGCTGTGGCGGACGCGGCGCTCAAGAACCTGATCGACCAGCATGCTGCAATCTCCGCGTATAACGTGGCTGAAGTCTATGCGCTTCGGAATGACGCCGACAAGACCTTCGAATGGCTCGAGCGCGCTTGGAGCATCCGTGATCCCGGCATTACCAGTCTGCTCAACGACACCTTCATCCTGCGCTACAAAAGCGATCCACGCTTTTCCGCATTCTGCCGCAAGGTTGGCCTGCCAACGCCAGCGGAGCTTGAAGGGCACACATGATTTGCGCGGCGACGCGGGCTTGTGCCGACGAAAAACGAGGCTTGCTTCGTCATCGACTCCCCTCCTTGGCTCAACGAAGGCGTGGATCGCGATCGCTCCAATCGAATGTTAGGAGACGGGCGACCGCCCTCGTACACCGAATCCTAGTGCGTCAAGCGCACTATGCTCGTCGAGCCGGCTCGCTTGTTCAGAAATCTCTCGTGTTACCCAATCGGGAAAAGCGACTTGCTCACTGACGTGTCTGCCTGAGGCGGTGTGCATCTCGTGAACCTTAGCAAGGTGTTGGTGCGGAAATCGCCCGGAGACGCGTACCAGGGCCGGCCATAGTCGCTGGTGTACATATGTAATCTTCCCTTCTATGAGCCTACAAACCAGTACGTCGGAGCGGTCCCTGACGGCACGGGTTAGAGCAAAAATTTCGCGACTGCGGGCGTGTGCCCACCAGCTGCCGTGAATTGGGCCGCCTGCGATAACGGCTGCGAGCGATGGTACGGGCCCGGTTGCGGACTCCAGTACAACTCCGCGTGTGCGGACAAATTCTATGGCGTCCGCTGTTGTCATAAGAGGCGAGACCATGGATTCCTTACGAGCAGATCTCTACGCGGTTGCCATCTGGATCGATTATAACGCTCTCATAGTAGCCATCACCGGTCCGTCGCGGACCATCGACAACCACGATACCGTCGTTGCGGAGACGCTGTGTGAGCTCATCGACAAGACGCTCCGAACCTACCGAGATCGCGAGATGGGTCAGCCCAAGGCGCTGAGTTCCAGGAGCCAATTCCACCAGCGGCAGCGATGTCGTGGTCATCGCTTCCAGGCGCGCACCGTCGGTGAAAGTAAGAAAGCACGATTCGAACCCTTTCGCGGGATTTACGTAATTCGGAGCCGCGGTTGCGCCAAAGTACGAAGTGTAGAAGTGCTTGCACCGAGCGAGATCGGTAGTCCAAATCGCGACGTGTTCAATTCGCACCGGTTACGCCCAGCGACGAGGTTGAGCGATGCGGGATTGCGCCGGCACCAATTAGGATCCAAGCGCGAGGCATACATACAGGACCGTCGCGGCAACGCTGAGCGCCGTTCTCACCGCATGAAGCTTCGCCCAATGCTCGAGCAATGTGCGCGTCTCTGCGTCACCGAGGTCGCGACCCGGCGCAAGCAAGGCCCTGTTCGTCGGCATGATGCCGATGAGTGTAAAAGGAACCACGGCCCCGATGAGAAGAGCTGCAATCGCCCATCCGAACCCACCACCGAGCAACCACGACCCGAGGCCCGCCACAAGGCTGAGCAATGCCAAGGGCGCCTGCATCCAAGTGGCGCGTCGGTAACTCGGAGCCCACTGCGCCGCGGCAAACCTAGTGTCGAGCTCCATACGAGCCGGATGCTCTGCGACGTTTATGTATAGCGCCGCGCCGGCAAATATTGCAGCTGTAAATATTGCCATGAATTTCAGGAGCATCAGCATTCGCGTCTCCTTGATCCTAACGATGATATTGAGGGACGTGCGGCTGCGCCGGAACCAAACGAAATCGGTTCATCTCAATCATCGACTCTCTCCCTGCCGTACCGAAGACGCGACCGCCGCGCTCGCTCGAACCGATTGTCAGACAACCTACACGTGCTGTTGAATCGGCACTAGAGCAAAGCCGGCCACTCCCTCCAGCTCTAATTTGGCTGCGTCCGTCAACTCTCCGATGTTGGGATTTTGAACAGTCCAACTAAATCTCCCAAAGGCCTGCGCCCAATCGTATATCAGCTCGTTTAAATTAACGGATTTTGCGCAGCAAGGCGCCTCGTAACTGTCAAGCCGAAACCCGAGACCGTCGGAGTCATCATTCATGCGCCCTTGCCACCAATCCATGTCCATTTCGGAAGAACAATGAGGGCACAGTACTCTTGCAAAATTCTGACCACAGTCGAAGAAATTAACCTGCAAGGAAGCCTCGGCCGCGACGTTTTCAGCGTCGGGAACAATGCGCTTTAGCACCTCCATAACACGCCGTTGAACCTCATCGGTTGGAACTAGCGTGGGATCGCGAGGCACCACAACGATAAAGTGATCGGACATGGCACGACCTAAAAAAGGGTGTCTAACAATGAGGTTGAATGGCGCGGGGGTGCGCCGCCGAGAAACGAAGCTGATTTATCCCAATCATCGACTCCCTCCTGGCCCACCGAAGACACAAACCCCGCGATCGCGCGGACCGATTGTTAGGCACGGGTTCGGTGGGCTATCAACAGTGATGCCGCACATAATGTTACGCCAAAGATCGTCGTGGCACAGATGACGTAACGAACAACGAACAGCGAGATGTTAACGGACCCTACGCTCGTTGCGGATACGGCATGCGCGACGGGAATCGACAGAACTAGCGATATCACAGTTAGCGAAATTAATATGCAGTAACGCCAACCATCGCTGATGGAACTGGGGACGGCTGTGCCACGGTCAGTTGCCCTTAACCACCTAACGTAAGCGGCGACCACAATTATCAAGCCTATGATAGTACTTGCGTGTTGAAGGAGCTCGAAAACCCGAAGCGTTTTGGTGCCAAGGACAAAGGCCGGCATTTGCAGAGGCGACCACCGAACAACAACGTAACCTGCGCGGTGAGTAAAGGAGTCCCAAATGTTATGTGTGACTGCCCCAAGAACTATTGCGGCAGATACATACAGGATCGTCATTGGACTACCGAGTTGGGGCATCCGCGGAAGGGACAGGATCGCTTGGCGGTGTGGTTGAGGTAGCAAGTTTGCCACCGGTCTATGCAGTATCCGAATAAGTGCCAACAGTGCCAGGCCAGTAGGCAAACAAACAATGAGGAGACCCAGCAGAGTGTGTGCGGTGGTTGCCATATCAAAACGCCCCAGGTAGTACCCGAAGTCGGGTGAAATGCTTCCCACCACCAATGCGCCGAATAGATGGCGATCGGCAAAATATTTACGAAGCGGTAACACCGCGGCGGGATGAACGAGAGTCCACGGCATGATCGAGCGTTGCGCCTAACGATGAGGTTGGGCGACGCGCGGTTGTGCCGACCGCAAAGGAAGCTGTTTTATCCCGATCATCGACTCCCTCCTTGGCTCACCGAAAATCTTGCCCCGCGATCGCTCGGACCGTTCGTTAGACGCCTGCAACACTATTCTAGTTTAACAAGAACGTAGCCGGCGACATCGTGCGGAAGTTTATCAATCGATGACCATTGAAGTTGCCTCACAACACACCCTTCATCCAAAATCTCAATGTTAGGTTGAGGATTCGCGCGACTCACAGGAATGCGACCGAACTGAACACCGCGCATTAGAGAGTACCTGGAGCCGAGCATGTTCTACCGCGGTGCAGCCTCCGGCACCTGCTTGTGCACTCGATACATCAGAGCGAACGCTACAAGTGCGATTGCCATCACCACATAGCCCACCCAATCAAAATGTGCCAACGAGCCATTCGCCGTCTGAACGATGAGCCAGCCGGCCACTGCCGCTGACACCCCACCCGCGAATTGCTGCAATGAAGCGCTGACGGCGTTGAAGGCGCCGCGCTTGGCGGGTTCTGGGATAGCCGAGAGCAGGGCCTGAGCCGGGATCATCCGCGAGAAGATGCCCGCGAACAGGATCACGTTGACCACTATGACGGTGGCCAGCGGCACGTGGCCGATATTCGTCCAGATCGGCACCATAATCAGCGTCACGATGCTCCCGAAACAGAACATGGGGAACTTGCCGAAACTGTCGCTGGCCTTGCCGACCAGCGGGCCCACAAAAATAGTACTCACCCCTGTCACAAGATAAATCACCGGCAGCACGGTGAAGTTCAATCCGACATTGTTCACAATATAGGCCGTGCCAAAGGGCATCAGCATGTAGCCGCCGGTCGGCATCAGCATGACGAGGAGGAACGCGAGGCGATAGCGTGGCTCGGTGATGGTGTTGATGAGATGCGTCAGGGCGCTGTGCTCCTGCTTAAGCGCGAGGTGCCCGACGATTGGCCGCATGAATAGCATGATGATGACGCCCGCCGGTACACCGATGGCAATGATGGCAAGAAAGGGGGCGTGCCAATCCCAATGGCTGGTCAGATACAGCCCGGCGGGGAGCCCGAGCACCTGACTTGCGGCAAAGGCGGTGGAAATAACCCCCATCACGCGGCCGCGCATTTCCAGAGGAAAGAGGTCCGTGGCGATGGCCAATACGACGGAGCCAATTACGCCGCCAAACAATCCGGTAACGATGCGCGCCAGCAAAAGCAGCGGGTAAGTGGTGGCTAAAGCGCACAGCAAGGTGCCGAGCATGAACCCGAAATAGAAGAACAGAAGCAGCCGTTTTCGGTCGAAGCGATCGGCGAAGCCAGCCGCAAGGAATCCCGACACTCCGGCGCTGAAGGCGTAAGAAGAGACCGCGAGGCCAAATTGCTGTGGGCTGATGTGCAGGCTCGGCATCACGATCGCCCCGAGAGGCGAGATGATCATGAAATCCAAAATGACGGTGAACTGCAGAAATCCCAGAATGCCGATAACGACTTTCTCGTACCGCGAGAACTTGATCCGAGCTGGGGCCCGTGTTGCCGGTTTATCCATGGGGTTCCTGCGTCGAGAATGCGATCCTAAAGCCTTGGCACAAGCGTACGGGATCCTTTGACCAATCGGAATGCCTGTTAAGACGCTGTCACACCTTACGGATAATCGGATAGTGCGGCAACAACGAGGCATAGCGAGCAGACAAAAGCTGCGAGGGTCATCAGTGCGCGCTCAATACGACTCCTCGACGCGAGGTTGGCGGTTGTGCTTAAGGCCAGGATGCAAAAGGTAACCCACGCTCCGGCGCGAACTGCCGATGGCTGCAAAGGAATCGTAACCACACCGGTTCTAGCGAGCACTATCCACGCACCTAAAACCAACGGGAGGGCTGACAGAGCGCTTGCAAATCGAAGGTGAAGAGGCAGGACACGGTGAGTTCCACCCCATGCCGCACGACCAAAGGGGAGCGCAAGTGCGAGAAGAATTTGGAGCACGGCAATCACGCCCAACACAAGTGCCGCGAGAATGGATGCGAGCTGTGCGGTGGACATACGGACGCCTAACGGTTGAGCTGAGCACCGTGGCGGCGGCGGTTTGGGCTTGGCACTTTATCTTCCACGCGTGCGCTACAGCGATTTGTTAGGCGGCGCTGTCTGGCGCCCGAAGGTGTGTATTCGGCGAGCCCTCGACGAGGCCTGAATCCAACAGATCGTCGGCCTCTGGTGCACCCACCGATGTAAGAACGGAACGTAGACGTGATGGAGGTGAAGTGCCATCCGCGCCGGCTAACGATGAGGTTGAGCGACGCGGGGTCGCTCAGACGCAAAACGAAGCTGATTTATCCCAATCATCGATCCCCTCCTAGGCTCACCGAAGATGCGACCCCGCGATCACTCCAACCGATGCTTAGGCTTCGTGAGTTTCATAGCCACCGACGAACCCTCACTTTGTATGCGGAGTACTCCGTGCCGAACAGCGCGGAAAGAGCTTTCTCTTCGGGTGTTATCTGAAAGAGTTGAATGTAGGCAACAAAAACTGGGGGTCCGACGAGCGCCCAACCTAACGACAAAAACACCGCCCATGCGAGGAGGACAAAAAGAAGGCCCACATACATCGGATTGCGCGTGATTCGATACACGCCCGAGGACACTAGTGACGATGCTGCCTCTGGCGTCCTAGGATTAATCGTGGTTTTGGCGTGACGAAATGCGATAAAGCCCGATGCACTAAAGGTGACCCCGATTACCGCCACTACCAGGGCAACCGCGCCGCGAGCAAGAACTGGAAATTCCCAGGTCGGGGTGGCTCGAGAAACGCCCCACATAAGTAAAGCGACGAGCACCGCAACAGCCGGAGGCGGGATCTTAAGTTCAAGCGTCCGGAGGTTCACGTTGTTAGGGCCTAACGATCGGGTTGAGCCGCGGGGTTTCACCAGCGTCGAACGAAGTCATTGTATCTCAATCATCGACTCCCTCCTTGGCTAACCGAAGACGCGTCCCGCGATCGCTCGAACCGATTGTTAGAGGGCACCGCGACTAATCCTCTGGAATCACCCGTACAATCCCCGTGATGCCATGAAATGCATCAATTATCCGGGTGCGCACGCCGAGACCCATGGGCTCTGGCAACTCGTCTCGCCCAAAGTAACCTATCTCGGAGATCTCGTCGTTTGGCTGCCATTGATTGCGGCCGAGCACGCGAGTTCGCAAGAAGATCACCAGGTCGTCCTTCAGCGGCTTGAAATACACACCGACAAGCCCGTCTTCAACCACATCCAAGCCAGATTCCTCCAAAACCTCGCGCCTTAGTGCGGCAAAGGGCGATTCGCCCGCCTCAACGCGACCGCCAGGTGTAGTCCAAGCTCGAGTTGCGTAATTCATGCGCACACAAAGGATTCGCCCGCTGTCATCAAAGATTGCCGCAAAGACGCCGAGACTTGGCACAGGTGGTCCAATAGCCTCTAACGATGAGGTTGAGCGACGCGGGGTTGCGCCGACGTCAAACGAAACTGATTTATCCAGATCATCGACTCCCTACTTGGCCGACCGAAGTCGCGACCCCGCGTTCGCTCGAACCGATTGTTAGACGAACCGCGAGATCAGTCATTTGCGGTCGCCCCAACGCCACGATGGCGGCTCACCCTTGGCATAGCAAACCAATATCAGCGCTAACACCAATCCTGCCACTGATAGTTGAAATGCCATCGGCCGTCTTGGTAAAAACGCAAAGGCAGCAATTAGTAGGGCCACGAACCAAACAACCAAAACTGCCCACCCATGCCATGAAATAGGAGGGCCCCACCCCCAACCGTAGCGCTTTGCCGGAAACCAGTACGGAGAAGTCTTAGCCACGCGCGGCGCACATAACTGTCGTCTAACGATGAGGTTGAGCGAGGCGCCTGCGCATCGCTGAACGAAGATGCTTTATCCCGATCATCGATTCCCTCCCTGTCTCATCGAAGATGCTACCCCGCGATCGCTCGAACCGATTTTTAGACGTTAACGCTACACGCCTACCATAGCTTTGGATTATTCATCATGTAGGCGCCGAGCGCGACAAAGATCGCCGCCAAAATGAATAGGCCAGTCAGGAGCACGCTTTCCCAGTGCGTCAAATATACGATTGCGCCATGTTGGTTAAACGCAAACGTCTGTCCAAGGTCCGCGTGTGGGTTTCCGGGTCTGTGATCCATGAAGTACGCGGAGAGAACGATCCTCGCAACGAAACAGCCAATTCCGGTTGCCAGTAAACTGCGTCCGAGGAGGTGACCACAGGATGCCCAGATGTGTCGTCTAACGATGAGATTGAGCGACGTGCGGGTGCGTTGATCGCCAACGAAGCTGATTTATCCCAATCATCGACTCCCTCCTTGGGCTCACCGAAGACGCGATCCCCGCGATCGCTCGAACCGATTGTTAGCGGGCAGCCTCTGTGAACGCCCGGAGAACAGAGTTGATGCGCGTTTGATAACCCGCGCCCTTCGACTTAAACCAATCGAGGACATCGGCGTCGATGCGCAGTGACACCGACCGCTTAGGTGGAACGGCCTTTAGGCCGCTTCTTACGATGCCGCGGACGATGTGCTTTACGTCCGCTTCCGGGTGTTCGGGGCTTAGCAGAATGTCCCTGTCCTTCATCGAGCGAAGGCGTCGGAAGTTGGTCTGAGATCTTTTCGAGGAGGATTGCCGTTTCATGTGTAGTAGCTCGTCTAAATGATATGACGCGTATGACAATGGGAGACTCCGTATGCACTAGGGCAACGGGTATGCCACTTAGCAGGCCGAGAGAGCCAAACCGCTGCTCTTGGCAGGCAAACCTATCGTCCTCAAACGTGAACGTCGGTCCCGAGAACACCTTCGGCGCATCAACGAAGTCCAGACCGTGGGATTTCAGATTGGCTTTGCGCTTCTCTTCATCCCACTCGTACTGCATCTACGGAGTGTATATACAACCTTGATGCCGCGCAAGCGCAGAAGATGCCAGCTAACGATGAGGTTGAGCGACGCGGGATTGCGCCGACGCCCAACGAAACTGATTTATCCAGATCATCGACTACCTCATCGGCTCATCGGAGGCGATACTCCCGCGATCGCTCGAACCGTTGGTTAGGTCCGATTTGGCACAGCCATTAAATGCATATACAATAAATACCGTTGTGACCTATGACCCCGCAAAACGTCGGTCAAACAAGCGAAAGCACAAGATTGACTTGGCCGATTGTGAAGCGGCGTTCGACGCCCCAATGCTTACGCGTGAGGATGCCAGTCAGGACTATGGTGAGCAACGGTTGATTAGCTTGGGCTGGTTACAGGGTCGGGTCGTTGTGCTGGTATGGATAGATCGCGAGGACGGTCCCCGATTGATTTCGTGTAGAGAGGCAAACCCACATGAGCAAGAAGCGTACTTCCGGGAATACCCGAAAATCTGAGTTGTCGTACAACCCGAATGACCGCGACGAGGTGTTGTCATTTTGGAAGGAAGCGACAGCGCACCGTGGTGTCGCCGAGCTGCGCGCAAAGCGCGGGCGGCCAGCCAAGAACCCCAGTGAGCGAAAGGAGCAGATCGCGCTGCGGTTGGATGCTGATGTCTTGGCCTGGTACCGAGCGCAGGGTGGTCGATGGCAGACACGTATGAATGCGGTGCTCAAGGCATTCCGCGACGCATCAGTCTGAGGTGAGTTAGATAGGACCTAACGATGAGGTTGAGCGACGCGGATTTGCGTCAACTTCAAACAAAGACAGTTTATCCAGATCATCAACTCCCTCCTTGGTTCACGGAGATGATACTCCCGCGATCGCTCGAACCGATGGTTAGACGCGCTACCCTTTCTGATGAACGACTAACATCCATAGTACCCAAGGCAGTAAGAGCAGTGCGCCCAAGACAAGCAATGCCCAGGCGACAATTGTCCTCAGCACCAACAGCCTCGCGAACCTTGGAGGATCAGCTTCTCGGCGAAGATCAAGCGAGCGTTGGAACGTGAAATCAGCTATGCCCGAGCCACGCGCGTCTTTTACTTCGCGAAGGAACATGACTCCAATGGCTAGAAGTGCGCAGGCAAGAGGGAGTATTAGTAACAACATGCGTCTAACGATGAGGTTGAGCGACGCGGGATTGCGCCGACACTGAACGAAGCTGCTTTATCCCAATCATCGACTCCCTCCTTGGCTCGCCGAGGACCCTGCCCCCCGCGATCGCTCGAACCGCTTGTTAGGTTTGCGTCGGGCGGCTTCGAGCTGGCACATACCTAGCCGCAACATAAACGCAAAAAATTGAGAGTCCGATATACACCAGTCCAGGCAATAGTATGAGGCAAACCTCCAAAGCATGGCGATCACGGAAGACTCCGCCGGTAATCGCGCGCCACACTTTCCAAAGGGCTGGAACCAATAGCAATAACACTAAGGCGATAACAAGATGCCTGCTCCACCAGCGCCGGTAAACGAGCCCAAAAGCCGAAACTACCGCAGCAACACAAAAGGGCAGCGGCACCCAATAGCCCTCAAGCCAACACGCCACGAGGCCGTACACGCCCTGAGTCAGCATTAAACCTGCCGCGATCAAGGTGGGGACGCGCGACTTTGTGCGAAGCATGATCAACAGCAAACCTAACGATCAGGTTGAGCAACGCGGGGGTGCGTTGCCGTTAAACGAAGCCGCTTTATCCCGATCATCGATCCCCTCTTTGGCTTTCCAAAGGCGCGACCCCGCGATCGCTCGAACCGATTGTTAGCTTTCTGTGTGCGACGCCAATTCTTCACGCACAATTTCGCGCACCTGTTTCGCCGTGAGCGGCTTCTCCGCGACGCCGTGATGTGCCCGGAGCGCATCGTTGATCAGGGTTTGATATCCCTTTCCAGAGCGGTCTGCAGTCAACCTGAAGCGATCAAGTACTTCATCATCCAGATAAATCGTAATGCGAGTTTTTCCCTTGGACGAGATAACAGCACCTCGTTTTCCTTTCGAAAAATCATATTCCTTTTTCATAAGATTTACGCTCCTTGGCCGAAGCAGGGCGAACCGAGATTAACCGGATCTCTTCCCCACGCCCAGTCCAAACTACAACCATCAATGACCCCAGAGAGTTCGCGCCAACGGTAATCCAACGTTGTTCGTCAAGCGCGGACGAATCCTCAATTGTGATCCCCAGCGGATCACGTAGCACACCGTCCCCGGTGGACAGAGACACGCCGTGCTTGGCGATATTCACGGCGTTCTTCTTCGGGTCGAACTCCGGACTCACGCGTCGATTATATGTATAATGTGCATATACGTCAAGAAATCCAATGAGTTCGGATCAGGAAGCTAACGATGGGGTTGAGCGACGCGAGGATGCGCAGTCGAGCAACAAAGCTGATTTATCTTAATCATCGACTCCCTCCCTCGATCACCGGAGCTGCGCCCGCCCGCGATCGCTCGAACCGTTGGTTAGCGTGGACGATCCGGTTCAGTTATAAAGCCAACCTTCAAAATACCGACTATTCTAAAGCCCTCACTCTTTATCGATGCTGTCAGCACATCCATCGACGCTTCGCTTGTTTCCGCTGAGGCCCCAATTGTAACTGTTCCTCCCGACCTCACCTTTAACGCCTCTCGAATATAGCGGCCAGCTGCGGCGCAAGGGATGCTAGTTCCGGGACCTTCGAGCTTCCGCCGAATCTGGCATTGTTCGTCGCCCCTAAATATCGCAACGAATGCATCCGCGTTATCGCGAACGCGAGCGTCCCGGGAAATGTACCACCACCATCCGCAGCATGCTCCGACGATCAAAACTACAAACACTAAGAGGTACGCAATGGCCTTCACGGCAGACGCTAACGATGAGGTTGAGCGACGCGGAGCTTCGCTGACGAAAAATAAAACTGATTTATCCAGATCATCAACCTCACTCCTTGGCCCACCAAAGACAGGGCCCGCGATCGCTCGAACCGATTGTTAGACGACATCATTGCCCCTGGTCGAGGTAAAAGACATGGAGAATCGAGTCTCCCCAAGGCGGAAGTTCGACCTCGCCGGTGCGGTAGCCGACAGCGTCGACTCGAAGATGCAACTTGTCAAAGCGGTCATATGGACCGAGCGGGACTAGCTGCCATTTGCGTATGGCGGGAAACGCAAAGACCCCATCGTTCGATGTCAGAACAACGCGGTCCGGATACTTTTCATAGTGCAACTTCGCCCCCGCGATTGGCTGTCGAGTTGCCGCATCCATCACCGAGCCGGTCACCGTAGGGGTCTCCTGCAAATGATACGGGATGCAGCCCGAACACATCAGTATCGGTAATAGTGCGGCGGTGCGAACAAGCGGCATGCGGTACGTCGTCTAACGATGAGGTTGAGCGACGCGCGGTTGCGCCGACGACAAACGAAACTGGTTTATCCCAATCATCGACTCCCTCCTTGGTTCCCCGAAGACGTACCCCCGCGATCGCTCGAACCGTTGGTTAGATCTCAACCGCTACGCTACTTCAAGCAACGCCGCCGGATTGCGATCCACCATAATCAGCAAGGTTCGGGCTGCGCCCGACGGCGCGCGACGCCCCTGCTCCCAATCCTGCAATGTGCGTACTGATACCCCCAAGACAGAGGCGAAGCGAGCTTGCGACAAGCCGGTCTTCTCGCGAATAGACGAGACTTTTGGCACGTTGATTACACGCCCGGTTTCGCCGCGCCTTATTTCCCGCAATCCGGCAAGAATCTCGCGCCCGACATTTCGCTTCTGTTTAGCCATCATCAACTTCCTTCTTGATCTGCCGAAGGACGTGCGCAGAAATGTTTTCCGCGACATTCTTCGGGTACATCGTTAGCATCCAGATCACGCCGTTGGCGTGGCGCACATAATAAATCACCCGGTACCCACCTCGCTTTCCTCGCCCAGGCGCCGCCCATCGAAGCTTTCGGACCCCGCCAGAACCGGGAATCACCCGACCAGCCTCGGGATCCCGCATCAACGCTACCTGAAGCGCGGCGTACTCCTCATCGCTCAGGTAATCGACAACAAGCTTCGTGAAGAGGCGCGTCTCGATAAAACTGAACATTGCCAGAGTATACGGCACTGCCGTATAACGTCAAGAAAAATGCAAAGACTGAAAAGGAGATCTAACGATGAGGTTGAGCGATGCGGGACTGCGTTTCCGATAAACGAAGCTGATTTATCCTCATCATTGACTCCCTCCTTGGCTCACCGAAGTTCATACTCCCGCGATCGATTGTTAGGTGCTTACGGTACCAATTCGACCACGCAGCAACAAATGACCATGTAAACGCAACGACTAGCGCAACACGTCATGCATCACGGCCACTCCAGCGATTGTCAGGCACGCAATCACTTTTCACGCAGCGCCAAGACGATTTTCCCGTGATCGTCTAGCACGAATACTTCGCGGCCCCCTTTATATGGGAGCGGCGGGTCGCTAGGCGTGATGCGCTTCGTATGCTCAACAATTACGGTCCATCGACCGTTAGCACGCTGGGCTTGGAATGTGCACGGGGTGGACTCTGTACAGCTAGCGGCGGTTGCTGACCTCACGGCCTCAATGGCTTGCGCTTCCGCGAATTGTGATGCCGATGCGCTGAAGCTGAGAGCAATCGCGCTAGCAACAATGACCGATTGCCAACTAGCGAAGTACGTGTGCATTTGGCGTCTAACGATGAGGTTGAGCGACGCGGGTTTGCGCCGACATGCAACGAAGCTGATTTATTCCAATCATCGACTCCCTCCTTGGCTCACCGAAGATGCGACCGCCGCGATCGCTCGAACCGATGGTTAGGAAACAACGCGACGAATGTACCAATTTCTTGACGAGGGAAGCAGAAGCAAGGTCACAGTCAAGAGCGTCGTTACGAACTGCACCCAGTAGAGGTCAATTTGTATGGGGTCGTGGAGAAGCTCCAACGACCAACGCGCACCCATGCAACCGAGAGCGCCCAAGACTATCGTCGTCCAACGCAACCAGTTGAGGCGACGCCAGAGGCCAAACAACCACGCAACGCACAGCACAGATAAAACCGCAACGGGAACTACTGCGGTGGACGGGTGCGACCAATCTCTCATGAGAATCGAGCGAACAACAGCCACACACAAGCCTAATGCCATAGATGTGAGCGCCCAGAGAACAGCTCTAGGTACTCGTGTAGGTGTGGGATGAGTGGCAACAGCGTTCACTTTGTTTCCTAACGATGAGGTTGAGCGACGCGCGGTTGCACCAACGACAACCGAACCCGCTTTATCTCAATCATCGACTCCCTCCATGGCTCAACGAAGATGATACTCCCGCGATCGCTCGAACCGATTGTTAGGTCGCCCATCGCGCTCACATTTCGCCTTTCATGACCTTTGCCCTGTACATATACACAACCGGAAGAGCGGCCTCAGGAGATGCCGCATCCAAGATCAATTGAGACTCTAGAGATCCCGCGCCCTTCACCGGACCGTCGGGGCCCTGTCCGACAAATTCGAAGATTTCCGAATCTACGACACGATATTGGGAAGTGATTTTCAGCTTCTCGACCTGTTTCAGTTCGACGGCGTGTATGAACTTGTCGCGTGTACTCGGCGTAAACTGTGTCTCGGTGGTTCCTTTTTGAAGAGTAGAGAAAAGCCAGAGCCACCCGGTATAGGCGGCAACGAGTTGGCGAT
>Ga0179592_10000232_pt1 | contig 22477 bp, 22 predicted proteins | sample CZODoug2_1_08_16_FD_148623 | JGI IMG/M metagenome (GOLD analysis project Ga0179592, IMG submission 148623) | Vadose zone soil fungal communities from Angelo Coast Range Reserve, California, USA - CZODoug2_1_08_16fungal (Illumina Assembly) | ecosystem: Environmental > Terrestrial > Soil > Vadose...
ATCCAACGTCTCTCGAGAATCCCACGAAGCGTGGCGAACTTCGACAACCAGGGGATAGTCAGCGAAGCGTTTTAATAGGGCCGAGAGGTAGGCGATGGTCTCAGCAGTGCGATGAAACGAAAAAGGAAATTGCAGCAGGACCGCCCCGAGCCTTTTCGCCGCGCGAAGCACATCGAAGCCCGCGCGAACGGCGCGCTCATCCGCCGCACCGGCGCGCGAAGTTGCGGAACTGATCTCATGCGTGAACCGCTGCCAGAGCTTGGCGGTGAAGACAAAGCGCGGATTCGCGGCCACACGGTCGATCCATTGCGCCGCGTGGTCCGGACTCAGCGGCTGATAAAACGAAGTGTTGATCTCGATGGTGTCAAAGAATTCCGCGAGATAGGTCGCCTCGTGGAATCCTTTGGCACGGCGTGCAGGATAAACGTAGCCGGCCCAGTCAGGATAAGACCAACCCGCGGGGCCCACGCGCAGAATACTGCTAGGCGCGGTGCTGGCCGAAGAATTGGTCTCGTCTGACCGAGGTGCAGTTTGTGATTTGCGCCGCGCCATGAAGTGGCGCACCCGATTTGCGCCGACAGCAGAGTAGAGGGAAGGGAGGAGAAGTGTCAACGCACGCAAGGTCAAGAATTCCGGTCGCCGTTGCCCCCGGCCTTTCAGGCTGCTATGCTTTTCTCCGATGCGGTGCAATCAGACGAACCTTGTCCTCCTCCTCTTTCTCAGCTTTTCCTACAGGTGCGCACATGAAACTCTCCATCAGTTACAAGCATGTCGAGTCGCACAAACCGGTCGAGGTCGAAGTCGAGCGTCACGTAGGTAAACTGGGGAAACTGCTGAAGAGTTACTCGCCGGACCTCGTGCAATTGCACGGCACATTTTCCAAGCATCCACGCACGGACGAGAGTTCTTGCTCGCTGAATTTATCGCTGCCAACCGGAACGCTGCACGCCACCGGCACCGGGGCCACCGTGCGGGCCAGTTGCAAGAAAGCCTTCAGCGAACTCGAAGCCCAAGTGAAAAAACACCAGTCCAAGTTGCGCAAAGACTATGAGTGGAAACGCAAGCGCCCTCTCCCTCGTGCCCAAGCTCTCTCCTGAAATCTGCGCCAGCGCGGCAAGCCGTAACGTATTGGAATGCCTAGGTTTGCCCTGACCGGGCCGCGAATCCGAATGACTTAAGCAGACGTGCAGTATCGAACATCGCTTCCAGCGCGGTCAGGTGCATACTCGTTGCGGGGCGAGCATTTCGAGACGGTAGCCAGCAAGTTGCGCCACGTACAGGGGATGTCTGTAGGCATCGGCCGGGCGGGCGCTGCATGAAAAGACAGCGCCCACAACCGGGCAGTACTTTGACGAAGCTCAATTTGTTCTGAACACGGACAAAAAAGGGAGAGTCGAATGAACAAATTTGATTCCGGATCACGCGAGAGGCCACAAGCACGCAGAGGCCGCCGCAATTTTGACGACAAAATCGAGTATTTATTGAGCACGGAAGAACAACTTCTTCAATCGATTTCCATCCATGGGCCCCTTCCCGAAGTACTGAACAGAATCTGCAGCGCTCTCGATTGCCAGATTGGCAACGTGGTTTCGCTCATTTCCCTGCCTACGGACGGTGCAAGCGAGCTTGACTGGCTTCTCTTCCAATACGAGAGATTGCATTTCAATCAGCGCCACGGTTTCAGTGAGGGGCATTATTTTCGGCAGGGCCATTCGATTTCCAGTGAATCCATGACTTGCGGAAGAATCACCGCGTGATTACCCAGAACCATTCGCCTTGGACGTGCTTTGGCTAGCGGGCTTTTCTGCCGAATCCTGTAATTCGCCCCAGTTATCGGAGACGGCCTCGTCGCTTTACTCGTGTAAGACTACCGACAACAAAGACTTATTGACTTTGATTTTGCCGTTGTATTCGATGAAGCCCAGTTTTCTGAATTTGTTCATGAAAAAATTCACACGCGAACGTGTGGTTCCGATCATCTCCGCCAGGGTCTCCTGGGAAACTTTCGGCAGTATGCGGTCCGGCTGATCTTGTTTTCCATAGCGCGCGAGTAGCAGAAGCGTACGCGCCAGGCGCTTTTCACACGAGTTGAAGAGTTGATCCATCAGATCCTCTTCGACTCGGATGTTGTGCGCGAGCATATACGAGATGAAATGGTCGGATAACTCATGCTCGGTGTGGAGCACGCGCCGCAGCTCGTCTTTTTCGATGACCAGAAGGGTGGTCGGTGTAATCGCTGTAGCCGTGCCCATCCGGATCGACTGGCCCGCCATGCATCCTTCGCCAAAAAAATCGTTCGGGCCAAACATCGCCACCACTGCTTCCTTTCCGGACCCATTCACCACAGAGAATTTCACTCCGCCCTTCTGGACGTACATGACGCTCTCCGCTGCCTCACCCTGAGAGTAAATCGATTCGCCTCTCCGAAATTCCGCAATTTTTCTTGCCACTCCAGCGGTATCCAGAAAGGCCTGCGGGTCAAAAGTGCCGGTCTTTCCGTTTTTCTTGAGTTTTTTTGGCTTCATATTTAAGTTGAAGCGCCATCTCCACACGGGTGCTCCGCGGCCGCTTCCACCTTACCAAGGAGATTCCTCATAGAACTGTACAAAAGAAGACAGTCAAACGACTTAAGAGCGCTACATCGATTTTGTTCAATATTGCACATCTGACCGGGCCGAAATCGAAACTAGAGCACCACAAAACTCATGACTGCGGTCACTGGCAACGCAAACGATGACCGCAATCCGCCGCTTACAGCCTCGTCCACCACCATAGTGAACGTGGAACCTCCGCCACCTCCTGCCCCTGGCCCTGAGATCAAGCGGTTGGAAGCCAAGCTTGCCGTCCATAGCATTTACTTTCCGACTGCTCGGCCCACCCCCGCGAATCCCGAGGGTGGCCTAGTCGACAGCCAGGCAGAGACCCTGAAAACCCTGGCCGCGGACTTCAAGAGTTATCTGAGATACAAGCCTAATGCCCACTTGATCCTCGGTGGCCATGCAGACCCCGGCGGCTCGGAGGAATACAACAAAGCCCTCGCAGCGACGCGTGGAACGCACCAAGAACTTCCTGGTGGAACACGGCGTCCCTGCGGACCACTTTGAGACGCGGTCATTTGGCAAAGAGGACCAACTGACTGCCGACCAGATAAAGGAGCTGATTGCGCAAAATCCGGACTTGAGTCCGGCCGACAGACAACAAATGCTGAATAATCTCCAGGTGTTGGTCCTGGCCAACAATCGGCGCGTGGACGTCACCTTGAGTACCACCGGACAACAGTGCACTCGCCTATACCCGTTTAACGCCAAAGATTATTTGGCGCTGATCAACCCCAAGAGCGGAGAAAAAAAGCCACCCGTCAAGAAAAAGCCCAGAAGGTAATAGCGGAGCGCGGCCTACAATTGATAAGGATTTAGATCTACCAGCCAGTATTCGGGGGCATGGGCGCGCCCCCAACTTCTCTCGAAGTCGGATGTCATTTGTCCTAAATCACGTGGCGAATCTGAGTTCTCATTTTTCAACTGCACAATCCGAAAACAAAACCGTCTAATGCAGTCGCTCCTCGCTGTCCAGTGGTGCCAGGCGAGGGGATCGCAAAGTGGCTCACGTCGATTCCCGTGTATTTGTGCGCTCCCGGAAAGCTGCCTAGAAAAGCCTTCAGCGAAACTCCCGACGCCTGTCTCCAGCCCATCCTTTGCCTGTCGGTGAAGCACGCGTAACCCGCCTGCCAGGCGATAGTAGCTGCAGGAGCTTCCGTCGGATCCTCTCGAGCCAATTGTCGTTGGGGATGGAATTCGCGGTGGACAGGTCCGCCATCAACGATCCGGATTGTAATCCAACTGACCCTAAAACGGTGTCGATGGCCTCCCAAGAAGATTCCTCCCAGGACTGTCCAAAAGAGAACAGCTATTCGTTTTCATAGCCCGTAGGCTGCATCTATAGACGGCGAGACTGAGCGACATTGGCCGCGATGCAAGGCTGGGCCGGACAATGTCCCTCATTTCGCCGTTCTCCACATCCAGACCCCGGAAGACGGCCTTCCATTCCAAGTTGAGCGAGATAGAGGAATCTTTGAATCTGTCACGAGGGATCCGTCGCGTCTCGCAATTCTCCGGGTTGCTCCTGGTATTTAACGTGTACTCCTAACGCGTAAGGGAACGTCTGGTCTGCTGGCTATTCTTCAGTCTGCTGTTTGTATTGCTGGCTCTGGTGACTCCAGGCGTACTCGCTTGCTACGCAGGGAAATACGCGGCTCTTTGGGAGGGCACGACAGCGTCAATCGCTTCAGTGTTCGCGCCTCGTTCTGCTGAACTTCACTTGAAAACAGCCTCCTGCCGTAGGAAGTTGACTTGACTGCGATCCTCGCGATCCCATCATTGAGCTCCGCTCGTGTTCGGACGATTGCTAGAATTTGCCAGAATGGAACATCGGCCTGCCTGTGTCAGCACTTGCCCCAACGCGTCAAAACGTTGTTCCGCCCGCTGTGTCACCATGCAAGACTACCCGGCGAAGATTTGCAAAATCCAATAAGCTCATCGGTACGCCCGAAATTGGCAAGAAGCCATCAAATTCATATACATGCTTTCACTCAACAGTATATACGCCTTCGAAACGAGGGCCTGAACTCGACCGCTTTGTTCCGTGGGCTCTTCGAGATGCGGCAAACTGTCGCATGGCCACCTGAATCGTCCGCGGTACCATATATGAAAGCCTGTCTTTTCAGTTAGTTGCAACCATTTCTGTAAGACAGTCCACTGGCGTCCAACTTGCATCTCATTCTGCCGGAGATTTCCTGCGAATTGCGCGATGGATCAAGATTTACGAAGCAGGCCGGCGAAATGGATCGACATGCCCCGCGAAAGTTTGTGGAGCCAGTTCTTGATAACAATTTTGTTCTTGGCCATGGGGCTTCCTTTGGTGAGTTCGGCGCAACAGCCATGCATCCTCCGACTGACCGTCCTGGACAATGAGGGGACCCCAATCCCTGAATCGAAGCTCAGTGTACAGCGAGAAGGGCGTGAACTATTCAATGCAACTTCAGATGCGCAAGGTCTTGCTTCCATTCTTGGCATTCCTTCAGGCAGTTACGAAATAGTTGCAGAGAAAACAGGATTCTTCCCCGCCTCGCAACCGATCAAACTGACTGGTCTCGAATCGGCCATCGAACTCATGCTCTCCCCCAAACCTGCCGGGTCCGAAAAAGTAGAAGTGCGCGCTGACGCCCCAGGTTCTGAACAGCAGAGCGCTTCTTCGTCAACGATACTCCAGCGCGACGAGATTAAGTCGTTGCCCAATCGGCCCACCACCGTCGCCGACGCTCTGCCATTAGTTCCGGGAGTCGTGCGATCCGCGGACGGACAGATCATCATTGACGGGGGAGGCGAACATAAGAGCGCTTTTGTAGTGAATGGAACGGATGTGACGGAACCAGCGACGGGAAGATTTGGCATGACCGTTCCGGTGGACAGTGTAGAGTCTCTGGACGTCTTGAAGACGCCGTTTCTTGGTGAATACGGACGATTCACTGCCGGCGTGGTCTCCGTCGAAACACGCCGCGGAGCGGATAAGTGTCATTTTGAATTGAACGATCCGTTTCCCGAATTTCGCATTCGCAGCGGACACCTCAGCGGTTGGCGAAATGCATCGCCGCGAGTGAATTTCGGCGGCCCGATTCTCGGCAACCGCCCGTACCTCGCTGAAGGGTTCGAATACCGGGTCGACAAGAACCCTGTGCGAACTCTCTATTTCCCCTACAACGAATCCAAGACGGAATCGTTCAATTCATTCAGCCAGCTTGACTACGTCATTTCATCGAAGCACTTCCTGACAGGAACCGTGCAGGTCGCGCCGCAAAACACCGACTTTGCCAATCTGAGCTATTTTTAGCCCCCAGCCGGTGTCGCCGAGTTTTCGGGCTTCGGAAATGCTATTCACACTAACGGATCATTTCGCCTTCGGGGCAACGCTGCTCAACAGCACACTCAGCATCCAGCGCTTTCGAGCCACGGTCGGAGCGCAAGGTAATGCCAACATGGTGCTAACCCCCACTGGAGATCTCGGCAACTATTTCCGCCAAGAATCGCGGAACGAAGCGCGCCTCGAATGGCTGGAAAATGCGGGCAGGACGCTAACCAACGGTTTGGGCGTAAGCGATTTAAAGTTTAGCCTGAGTGCGGCTCGCACCGGCAGCTTTGGACGAACCATTGAGCGTCCCGTGGAAATCCGGGACGCTCAGGGACGTCTTCTCAAACGCATCGCTTTCTCCAGGCAGGGACTCTTCGATCAAAGCGACACGGAAGTATCAATCTATGCTCAGAACCATTGGATGCCCACGCCCGGGCTCGCCTTCGATCTCGGAGCACGACTGGAATACCAGGCAGCGACGCATACCCAACGCATCGCACCGCGTGCCGGCATAGCGTGGACTCCGTTCCGCGGCGGCTCGACGATTCTGAGGCGTGGCTTCGGAATCTATTACGATCGCGTCCCTTTGAATGTTTTCGCGTTTTCCCGCAGCCCCGAGCAGATCATCACGACGTATGGCCCAGGCGGCGTGATTTTGGATGGGCCCCGGCTCTTCCGGAACTTGGCCGAGTCCACGTCCGGTAAAAGATTTCCGCTGGTGGACAGCAATAACGCGGCGAGCAACTTTGCGCCTTACAGCAAGACCTGGGACGTAGAGGTCGAGCAGACCGTGGCAAGGAGGCTGCGGCTGCGGGCCCGCTACCTGAGCAACGTGTCCGACGGAGTTATCACGCTGACGCCTCGAAACGGCCAAGGAATCGATGCCTATGTACTCGGGGCCCGAGGAAGATCCATCTACCACCAGGTGGAAGTCACGGCAAAGGTAAGGTGGCTTAAAGACCAGGAGATGGTTTTCTCCTACGTGAGAAGCCGGACTCGAGGCAATTTGAATGAGTTCAGCCGGTATCTCGGCGACTTTCCATCGCCCATCATTCCTCGGGACCTGTTTTCGCAGCGTCCCGAGGATCTTCCGAACCGCTTCCTGACTTGGGGAGTTTTTTCGCTGCCGTGGAAACTCAGAGTGTACCCCATCGTGGAGTACAGGACGGGCTCGCCCTATGCGGTTGTTGACGCGGGGCGAAATTATGTGGGTGTTCCTTACCGCGACCGCTACCGGTATCCGAACTTCTTTTCGGCCGATGCGCGGATTTCCAAGGATATTCCTTTCCGGCACAAATACACGCTGAGATTTTCGGTGAGCGGATTCAATCTGACAAATCACTTCAATCCTTTGGATGTCCATGCGAATCTGAGTGATCCTCTCAACGGCGTGTTCTTCGGGAATTACGTGCGCAGATTCCGGGGCGATTTTGACGTGTTGTTCTGACAGAAAGCCGTGACCAGAGAAGAAATGCCCAGCAAGAACAATTCGCGAGCGCGACGCAGACCCGGTCAGATTGGTTGGGTGGCGGCTCTTCTGCTCCTTTCGGCGGGGCTGGGGATGTTTGTCACATGGAGGGTACCGGGGCTGGAACTGTATGCACGGAACTGGCTGACGAGGGCTAGAGGTCCGCTGCCTGTGCCCGATGATATCGCCATCGTGGCGATTGACGAGGCGAGTCTCGCCCGGTTCGGGCGTTATCCCTGGCGTCGCAACCTCACGGCCCAGATGCTCGATCATCTCGCCGTTGCGCACCCCAAGGTTATCGCACTGGATGTCCTATTCAGCGAAACCACAAACAGTGCAGACGACTCCCCACTCGCTTCAGCGATTGCGAAGGCGGGAAACGTCGTCACCGCGGCCCAACTCACACGCACGGAATCAGGCCAAGTGGTCTGGCTTCGGCCATTGTCCTCCGTCGAAAAGGCGGCGGCCGGGGTTGGACACGTGCATGTTTCGACCGAAGCCGATGGCGTCGCGGGATCCTTTCTCGTTCGCCAGGCAGACGACCAAGGGCAAGCTGAGTGGGCGATGGCACTCGAAACCATTCGCGTCGGAGAAGGTGCGAACGATCAGTCTATTCAAGAGCTGCCTGGGGCAGTTTCCATCGGCGGACGCACATTCCCGATGCGATCCGAAACCCGTAGGATTGAAATCGAATCTGGCCGCCCGCGAAACACACAGCGCCTGCGGGCAAGTTGGATTCCCATCGAATACGTCGGTCCGGCCGGTTCCTTTGCGCCCTACACATTCAGCTTCGGTGATGTTCTCGATGGGAAAGTGCCCGCCACCGCGTTCCGCGGAAAATACGTCATCGTAGGGGCCACGGCGGCGGCGTTAGGCGACCGTTTTATCTCACCATTCGTTCATACGGAAGGTCCCAACGGCCAGCAGCATGGGGAATTTGTGCCCGGTGCCGAGATCCTCGCCAATTCGCTCAACACGCTCTTGCGCCGAAGATGGTATTCGGAAACACCCGATTGGCTCGCCGTAGCTTGTGCGGCGCTGGTCGCACTCCTTACTCTTGGTGGACTTTCCATCGCGCAGGGTAAACAAGAAGTCCTCAGACAAGTGGTAATGGTTATCCTGCTAGGCGCTTTGATCCTGGGTCTTAGCTATTTTGCATTCACCCGGGACCTGATATTCCCGCCGATCGTGGCTTGCGGTGTTTCGTTTGTGGTTGCGATTCCGCTGGTTCTGCTGCACCGGTCTCTCGTCGCCAGCCGCGAGCTGGACGTCCAAATCCGGCAGATGGTTCACGCCGAAAGCTGGCTGTGGCCTTCCGCGAGAGAGACGAAATCGGATCCAGCTGCGCTCATCGCGCAGCTTTCGAATGCAAGTGGCGTGGCCATCCTTCGATTTGTTTCCCCAGGAAAGTATCGCGTGGCTGCAAACCACGGATTTCCATTGTTGCCTTCGGTTTTGAAGAGCCATGGGTTGAGCATTGAATGGCCGCAATCCCCAGGGCCACTCAAAAATGAGAATGCCTTTTCCGGCAAGGTGGATCCGGAGATGGTCTTTTTATTCCATGAGAGGCAGGACATCCAAGCGCAAGAACTGGCCGCATTGAAATGCGCCTTGGGAGATGGCAACCCCCCGGCTGGATTCCTCATCCTTTTGCATCAAAAGGATGAACGGATGCCGCTCGAACTGCTTCGCATTTCGGCGGAACTTGCCACCGGTTTCATCGTGGGGCTCGGAACTGGGGAGACAACGAATGGCGAAACAATGGAAGCCTCGCGCCGGACATCTTGGCGTTTGCTGCCTCGTGGAATCACGTGGAAGACGCGCGCATTGGGTACGCTAAACCAGCGGCTTCTGTCCGATTCGCGCTTTGTCAATAAGTCTCTGCGCTCGGTAGGGGATGGCTTGCTAGTCGCTGGGATGGGAGGACAGATTGTATTTGTGAACCGCCGGGCGACGGAAATTCTTGGAATGAAGGAGCGTTCGTTATTAGGAAGCAGCCTCATGGGGCGTTTAGGTCAACCCGAAAAGACAATGCCTGAAACACTCGAAAGGCTGCTGGTCGACCGAGCCACGGTAGAGCGGGAAACCACTTTCGGGGGTTCGTCAGCAAAACATTTCATTCTGCGACTCTCCCCCGTTTGCGAGAACGGTGAAGACCGCGGCGCCGTCGTGGGGATTGTCGCCTCGCTCTCCGATATAACGAAACAGCGGGAACTGCAACAGATGAAAACAGAAGTCATGTCCTTGGTGACGCACGAGCTGCGGACCCCGCTTACAGCAATTCAAGGTATGAGCGAAGTGCTCGCGCAATTCGATGTGGACCCCGATCGGCGCCGGGAGATGCATTTGGCCATCAACGAAGAGTCCAAGCGTCTGGCCCGGATGATCGATGAATACCTGGATATCACCCGGCTCGAAGCCGGAGCACGCCCTTTGAGAAAAACGACCCTGCGAGTGGACACGCTGGTTGAGCGTGTGCTTTTGCTGCTGGGCCCGCTCGCTTCGTCCCACAGCATTCCGTTGACGACCGAGTTTGACAAGGACCTGCCGGTGGTAATTGCCGACCCGGACTTGCTAGCTCAAGCGGTCACGAATGTCATCGCCAACGCTGTCAAGTACAGTCCACCAAGCGAGGAAATACGAGTGTCCGTACGAACCGACGGCAGTGATCTTGTGATCGAAGTGGCGGACAAGGGGTATGGAATCGCATCCGAGGATGTGGAGCGCATTTTCGAAAAGTTTTACCGCGTCCCTCGCGTGGAGAGCGCCGACGAACCCGGCACGGGCCTTGGACTAGCGTTTGTTCGCGAAATCATGGATTCGCACGGAGGTTATGTTACCGTCGAAAGTGAAGTTGGCGTAGGCTCAACGTTTACGCTGCGTTTACCCGTGGAACTCAAAGACGGTAACAACCTCAAAAAACCGGCCGATGGCTAGACTGCCCCATATCCTCGTTGTCGATGACCAGCACTCCATCCGTCTCATGCTGGAGTCCGGGTTGTCGCTGAGCGGCTTTCGCGTGAGCTGCGCTCGGAACGGGGCCGAGGCGCTGGCAGCGGCCAGCACCGAAGAATTTGATGCCGTGATCAGTGATGTTTACATGCCCGACGGTGACGGACTCACAATGGTCCAGGAATTGCGCGCCCTCCTGCCATCTCTGCCGATCGTCCTGATGACGGCCCAAGGCTCTGTCGAGTTGGCTGTCCGGGCAGTCGAAGAGGGCGCGACGGATTTCATCGCCAAACCATTTGAAGTAAGCGCGATCGCGGCCTTATTGCGACGGCATCTATCCGCTGCATGGGAAGCCACGAAAGGAGGCGCTGACATTTCCAATCTCGTTGAAGACATCTCCCGGTCCGGTCTTGTGGGCAAAAGCCCGGCGATGGTGGGGGTTTACCGGTTGATCGCGCGGGCCGCTCGAAGCGACGCGCCGGTCCTAGTGATGGGAGAGTCCGGTACCGGCAAGGAGTTAGTGGCGCGGGCGATTCACGATTTCAGTCCGCGGGAAAAGAAGCCCTTCGTGGCCGTGAATTGCTCTGGCCTGACCGACACACTGCTCGAAGCCGAGTTGTTCGGCCATACGAAGGGAGCCTTTACCGGTGCAGCCGGAGAGCGTTCTGGGCTGTTCGAGGCGGCGGATGGTGGCACGATTTTCCTGGATGAACTCGCTTCCACGAGCGCAGGATTTCAGGCCAGTCTCTTGCGCGTGTTGCAGTCCGGCGAAGTGAGGAGAGTCGGTTCAACACAGACAAAACGGATTGATGTTCGCGTTATCGGGGCAAGCAATGCGTCGTTGCGTGAAATGGCGGCCGCAGGCCAATTCCGGCCTGACTTGTTCTATCGTCTGAGCGTAATTACGCTGGAGCTCCCGACGCTTCGTGAACGCGGAGGAGATGTCGATCTCTTGGTGGCTCATTTCTTGCGCTCTGTGGCAGTAGAAGGAAAACCACCCTACCGTCTTACCCGCGAAGCTGCCTTAGCTCTTCGCTCGTATGCTTTTCCCGGCAATGTCCGCGAGCTCGAGAATGCCATGCGCCGTGCCGTTGCCCTTTGCCCAAATGACATGATTTCTCTCGACTGCCTCCCCCCTGAAATCGCGGCGGGCAGCGGAGTTCCGAAGGAAGCTGCCCCCTCTAGCAACGAGCGAACGATTATCGTCGACCGACCGACGATGGATGAGTTGCAACGGAGGTATTTGCAGCTCGTCCTTGACGAGAATCAAGGCAGGAAAAGGCGTGCGGCGATGGTACTCGGACTCGATCGCCGAACGGTTCAAAGATTGGTGGCCAAGTATCGGCTGCGTGCTATCTCGGATGGAGACAGCGAAGAGAATACCGACACGGAAACACCCGGGGACGCGGACGGTGGGAATCCGTGATTGCTACACCAGCGTCATCGCGAGTCTTGTCCAAAACATTCAAGGTCTTGATTCTGAGTGCCATCGCGCTGGCATGTACGGCTCCGTCGGTGCGCGCCCAAGTGACACCTGTCGAGGCGCGCATTGCAAGCGTGAGCGGCGCAGCTCTAGTCTCGAACGGCGGGCAGGCTCCCCGTGCCGCGCAACGCCGCGACGTGCTCTTCCCCGCAGAAGAGATTGACACACGAGGCGGCGGACACCTCACCATAGAGTTGAGCGACGGCAGCATTGTATTGGTCCGTCCGGGTTCTCGGGTTCTGCTGAAGGACTTTCGTGCGGCCGATACGCTCCGGGAGCTGTTCGAAGTCCTGCTGGGCCGCGTTCGGGTAAAAATCAACCATTTCGGAGGGAAGCCAAATCCCTACCGAATCAACAGTCCCACAGCATCGATTGCGGTTCGCGGCACCGAATTCAGCGTTGCCGTGAACGGAGTAGGAGATACCGAAGTAATTGTGTACGAGGGCCTCGTTGAGGTGACCAGCCTTGCCAATCCGCAAAACAAAGTTCTTGTGCACCCAGGGCAAGGGGTCATCGTCCGTCCTAACCAGGACATACACTTCTTCGTATCCGGCCCGGCTGGTGAAATTGGCGGCCTTGGCGGGGACCAAGACCATGAGGACAGCACGCGCGATCAAAGCGCAGGGGCTTCCGGCGATCCGGCGGATTCAACCAATGCAAATTCTCCGCGGAATTCTCCCGGGATTTATGATCGTTTCGTCGAGAATGTGATCGACGCACGGCAAGGGCCGCTGTTCCTGCGCTTCACGGCCTATCCGGATTCTTTTCTGGATGGTCTTGAAAATCCTGCCTATGCAACAGAGTTCTCGGCGCCCGAGGGACGGGTATTCCTGTTGCCATCGTTTCGTGGTAGCCAGGGTGTCGGGGCCGATCAGTCCTCCTTGTTTTCCAGCCCCGGGAAATCAGTCGATTATAGTTTGTCGCCTCAGGGCTCTTTCTTCACGCCGCTGCCCGACCACCGGACCGCTATTGGTGGGGGCGTCGCCGCCTTTCGGAGTGGTATCCAGTCGTTCACGCTGGATGATGCCGCAATTCTTTCAAGTTCTCTCTTTCCTCCCGGGACGAGCGGGGCCCGGGCCTCCACAGATTCCACGAACACCTCTTTTCTCTCTGGTACGTTTGCCGTGGCCCACGCGTTTGGGGAAGAAAAAAGAACGAGCGTCGGTCTTGGCTTGGATTATGTGAAGGGCTGGGGATCTCTCCTTAACTTTGTAACGCAACAAGATGCTGTAGGAATCGTCGCGAGCGAACGAGTCGACTCAAATACCAATCTCGCGCAGACGCGAATTAAGGCCGGCGTGTCGCACGACTTTTCCGGGGAGCGAAAACTTGGAATTTATTACAGTTATGGATTCGTGTCGGCTGATTTCGGAAATGTTTCTCATACGGTGAATGGCCAGCCGCAGAGCCTCGACACCACCCGGAGTGCAGGCCGGTCCTCCGAGGTTGGCGTCCGGTTTCGCGGCGTGTTGACTAAGAAGCTGTTCTACGGGGCGCAGGGGTCCTGGGTTCTACTGTCTTTGGATGAGAAGTTGAAACTCTCCACGATCGTAAATTCTCACGAGCACGACCGCACTACGGGATCAAGCTTCGCAGTAGGCATCGGGTATGCCTTCCGCCCGCGGATTGTACTTACCCTGGATATCGCAGGCGGGTTTGCCAACACCACGACGATGCGCACAGAAGACGCGACCGACAACCTCTTAGAACGTAACCGTAGGGGCAGCCCCTTTTTATCCGCTCATGAAGCCATCCAAGCTGACATCTGGGGACACTTATTCGTCAGTGGTTCACTCTTGACCGTTCGCCAGACGCTTTCGACGAACCTCGCGCTGTATCCGGACCGTTTCGGCCGCTTGCTCACCTCGGATGGTATCTTCGCTCCGAATGGGCTCACACGTGACCGCTCGACACTCTATTACTCGGAATTTGGCGCGGGTTGGCGGTTTACCGATAATTTTCTCGCAGAGTATGTTCTTTCGACCAACTATGACCTAACCCGGCCCAGCCACGTTTTTCTTCTGCGATACAGCTTCCGAGTGCGCGAGAACTAAAGTCTCAGGTTCGCCCGTGGAACAGGCGTCCTTCGTCGCCTCTAAGAGAAGGGCCCCGCCAAAAATAGCGTATCTCTCCCTGGCCGAAAGACCATGCGGCGGATTGAGACAACTTTCACTGCGCTTTGCGGCAGATTGCCGCCCGCGGCATCAGCGCTGTTCCTTCACGGATCGGGTACCTTTCGATTAATCAAGAGTTTGCGCCGACCAAGATGCTGGCCCCTCATGTGCTGCCATTACTCCGACGGTGAGGGAGCGGCGGGCCAGGTCTACCTCTGTTCAACCGGGCTGAGTTTGCAGGGGTGCTATTGCACCCGCCCTTCCTCTTAAGCTCTACTCCCCAGCCCCTAATAAGTGTGAGGCGGAATGCTCCCGGCTATTCCTGCCCCATCCTCAACGAAAACGGAGGTGTGGCGTGGTAAATAAACGCAATCATTTGGCGGCATTCATTCTAGGGGTCCTATTCATCGTGGGATGCGGCAATTCGAAGTCGTTCACACCAACTCAACCGCAGGGCGGCACGGCCGTGAGTCTTTCCTTGACGGACACACCTCCCGCGAACGTGGACATAATCTCCTTCGAGGCCACTGTTTCTGGGGCGGCCCTGAATCCAGGGAATATTGACCTGCTAGGCGCAACAGGACCGCAAGATATCGATGTGAAGAAACTTCAGGTTGAAAAAGCATTCCTGAACACGACTGGAGTCCCGGCCACCGCCGGTCCTTTCCAGAGTCTAACTTTGACATTTGCCAGCCCAAGGCTGACCATCCTGAACGGCACGGCGAATTCCCTTGCCGGATGCGCCCCGGGGGCCGTTTGCAAGATCACGCCATCCGGTTCCCTCGTGGCAACTATAAATTTCAATCCCGCATTGAGCCTCAGCGCAAACAATTCCGTTGGGCTGCTGGTGGATCTGAATCTCAACACTATTGTAACCAACGCACTAGGAGTGGATTTCAGCGCGGCGAACGCGCTCAGTGTGACCCAAACACAGGTGAGCCCGGATAACCAGAACCAAGAGATGGAGAACGTCGAAGACCTTACGGGCAAAGTTGCGAATAAGGGAACAAACAGCTTTGATCTGCAAACGTCGCAGAAAAAGTTTTCGGGAATCCAGGTGGATAAGAACACGGTATTCAAAGGTTTCACCGCCTGTTCAGCCAACCCGCTCGACTTTACCTGCCTGCAGAACGGCCAGATCGTTGACGTCGATGCGGCGGTCCTCGCTACCGGGGCACTGGTCGCAAAAAAGGTCAAACTGGAAGGCAGCGATGCAAACGTCAATGATGAAGAACTCGATGGCTTCGTGACCTCTGTGAATTCGCCGGCTGGCACATTTGCCTTCGTTGTCGCTGACAATTTGAGCTCGCTGTCGAAAAGTGTTCTTGGCAGCCCCTTACAGGTTCAGCTTCAATCCGGGGCGAAACTCTCCGTCGATCTCGAAGAATCCGAGAACAACTCTGGTCTCTCCAGTTCCTTCGTCGATGTCAATTCGCTCCTCGCCGGACAGACGGTACAGGTTCACCGAGTGAGTGGAGACGGCAGTACCGCCGCTCCCCTCGTGACGGATCGTGTGAGATTGCAAGAGACTCGCCTCACCGCTCTCCTCAAAGCGAAACTGGACGCAAATACGTTCAGTCTGGATACGACCAAGCTGAGCTTCTTCACAGCCGTGAGCGTCACCGAGATCACCGTGGATGCTTCGCATGCCAGTTTCGAAGGCGTTGCCAATGTGGCGGCACTGGTCGCACCACCGGTGCCGGATACTGTCTCCGTCCGGGGCTGGCTGTTCAAGCAGCCGTCCCCCGGTGCGCCACTCCTGGTTGCGAGCAAGGTGCGTAAGCACTAACTGGATCCTCCAGCAACTCTCTCATCTGCGAGCCGCGTGATTCTCTTGTGCGAAACACGTGGCTCGCATACTGAAATTCAAATCCACGATTTCATTTCTTTGTGAAATCATGATCTGAATTTCGAGCGCGCCATTCACCTTGTGAATCTCACAGCGCCCGTCTTTTCGGCGCGCACAGAGTTGGACTGTCAAAGACAGCTTCCCAGGGTATTTACTGTCTGCTCCCTTGAAAAAATCACTGTAGGCCATCGGCGGTAGCCGGCGAGGCACTCCTTATGCCTGACGACGTAGAGGCAGATTGTCGCATCGCGTAGCGCTTATGGCGGCACGGTGCCGCTTCCTCGGGGGATTTTCACAGATGGCGCCAATGCATCCATCTGCGAGCAAAAGACTTACTTGGTCAACACCAGTGGCCCGTCTATTGCACTCCTAGAGGTGGAGTGGCAAGAGATCATCTGGCGAAAATCGCCAGAGATAAGTGGTTTAGTTATTGTTCGGATACGTAAGGCAGATCAGAGGAACGAATTTAGAAGGAATCGTGAGGGGGCAACCCAGACTATGAGACACAACTCTCGAATTCTTCTGCTATTTGCACTTAGCGTTTTCATTGAAAGCTTCTTGGAAAGCGCTCTCCGGGCGCAAACTGCGTCCTCCGAAGGAACGCGGTCAGGCAGCACGGAAATTGCCTTTTTTGCCGGCATTTCGGCTCCTGTCAACCATGAAAGCAACGGATTCGGATTGGACGTAAAGACCGGTACGCCGATTGGCGGCCGGGTGAGCTACAACTTCAACCGCCATAACGCTGTCGAGTTCAGCATCGCCAACCAATTTTTCGCTCTCTGCCAACTATGTCTGTAACTTTTCCGCCTTTAGCGAGAAATGGGTGCCGTATGTGACTGCAGGAGTGGGAGGCACGCGGCAAGAAATTGCGCTGAGCGACAACAATCAACCCGCTCAATTGAGTTCGAATTTGTTGGAGACCGGACCCGACCGCCACCAAACCGCTTTCACGGGGAACTTCGGGGTGGCCTGAAGCACTTCTTCACTGAGAGGTTCGCCCTCAGGTTCGATGTGCGCGACCAGATCGGCCATTACAAAGCGACCTTTAGCAATGTCGCTGGCGTCCCCGGCGGAATCGTGACCGGCAGCAAGACACTTAACGATTTTCAGATCACAGGCGGAATTGTTTTTCGATTTGGCAGCAAAGGTTGAAAACGTCGGCCTCGGCTCTCGTTCGTGATTTCTGATGCACGGAGCAGTCGGCCTTGCTAACTAAAAGCCTAGGAAGCGTATGCAAGAAGCCAACTACAAGAATCAGTCCGACCCTGAAAATGCACTAGGCCGCGGAACAAACAAGCCGCTGATGAATGACCGGCGCTGTAGCCGGCGCTTCGCCCTGAGCCTACCCATCGAAGTCAGTGGAGAAAGCCCCTTCAATCCACAGACTTTCCGCGGAAGAACCCGAGACATCGCTGCGAATGGGATCTATTTCTTTTGCGAGGAAGCATACATGGCGGGCCAGCTGGTCCACGTCACGGTCAGATTGTCCGGTGACTCGGTTGCCTTCTCCGATCGCGTCTTTTTGACGCTGCGTTGCCGTGTTCAACGAGTCGAGGAAATAGTCCCGAATGCCTCAAAAATATTTGGCGTTGCCGTAGCACTGGACAAGTAAGTGGCAATCGAGTGGGACTGCGACGTCGGCTGGCTCCGTGCAGTGGAATTTGCATTTAGATGAGAGTTTTGTATTGGATGGGCGCAAGTTCACGATCCAAGCGTCCCAACAAGCCACCTCGAATATTTTGCGGCGGTTCCCGACCGCCCCGGACCAGCATCTCCAATACTGAAGCCGTGGCTATGCAGGTCAAGAAGATGATCGCACCAGCTTGGAAATTCGGTAAGGAACTCCTGCTCTTCTGTAGCGTGGGAGGGCTGTGTGGTGCCGCAATTGGCTTCTTCATGTATTTGCAACTTGGCCCATTCAGAAACCCTGAAGACGCAGGGTATGCGGCGGGCCTCTTTGTGAAGTCCGGTGCGCAGCTAGGCTTTATTGTTTGGATGATCCGCTTGGTGCTCCTGCGTCTCCGCCGCTGGTTTTTCGGCTCATCGAAGGAAATATTTTGAAGAGACATTACTCAGCTACGCGAAACCCGCCTCAAATTATGAAAGAAAAAGTGACTGGGGATGCCGAAGCAGTGGCCGATTTAACCGCCATCTCAGTGAGTACTCGATGCAGAGCGAAGAGGGGGGGTCGAACCCTGTGACCCTTTCTAGCCAAGCGATTTAGCAAACCGCTGTACGGAAAAGCAATTCCTGAGTACACTCAGAGACAACGAGCGGGCGTAGTTCAATGGCAGAACGGGAGCTTCCCAAGCTTCGGACGTGAATTCGATTCCCGTCGTCCTCTCCAGTTCTACAAACCCAGTTAGGCGATCGGGGCTCTCGTTCGCAGCCTGTAAAAAAATCATCGCAGTAGCTGGGGCCGTCTACTTCTGGCGCTTGCAGAGTTTGTCATCAAGGACCATCGGACTAACTGTTCGATGTCGAATTCCGCGTCAACCTCGCCGCGTTCGTACAATAACCGCGTACGGTTTCTCACTGAGGAAGAGGAAAGAAATCTCCGAATGGTTATCGAGGCCAAGTGGCCTTTGCACCTTCCCGAGTTAGACCTCGCAATCAACACTGGTTTGCGGAAGGGCAGTCAGTACAGCCTCACGTGGGACATGGTAGACTTTACGGGTCGGATGTTGAACGTTCCGCGGACGAAGAACGAAGAGTCCATACACGTCCCGCTAAATGACGCTGCGGTTGCCGCCCTGAGGGTTGTGCATAACCGGGGCGAAGGCAGAGGCCGTGTGTTCCAGTCGGTGAAGACCGGGGAGCCGCTCGAAAATGGGCGGCACTGGTTCGACAACGCTGTGACCGAAGCGCAGGTCAAGAACTTTCGTTGGCACGACTTGCGACATACATTTGCGAGCCGTCTGCGAATGAAAGGCGCTCCCCTGGAAGATATTGCAGACTTGTTGGGGCATAAGAGTTTGACGATGACGAGACGGTACGCGCATCTGGGTCCGAACAAGCTGCATGCCGTGGTGTCCCTCTTGAGACCAAGTGACACCACAACTGACACCAGCCAGAACGAAGATTCGGACGGTGGCTCGCAAATTGTTGTGCAGTAACCACTTTAGGGGCGTAGCTCAGTGGTAGAGCAGCGGCCTTTTAAGCCGAAGGTCGTGGGTTCGATCCCCACCGCCCCTACCAACCTAACCGATTGAAAAGCAAGTATTTGCTTGGGTCCATTTTCCCGTGTACCTCTGGTGTACCCCACCGACCGCTTTCATTCATTCCTTGAACCGCAGAGAATCGACATGGCGCTGGTCGCTTGAAATCTCACACACGCCAATCATCTGCGTCATTTTCGTTTTCTATACGTTTTGTAGAACGGGATTCCGTAGATGCGCTCTTCGAGCTTCTTCCAGCGTACTCCGGACAATGAACATGCGGGGGCGAGCCGCATAAATTCCGCTCTCTTGGCGAGACCTGCATAGCTGAGAGTCGTTCGAGTTTCGTGCTTCAGCCTTACAAGAATTTCAGGCGTGCATTGCCCTTCGTTGATTCCCATCTCTTCGAGATCAGACCGGAACACTTCGTCTGGATAGATTAACTCCGCCGCGAAAATCTCTGCCCCAATTTCGATGGGATTCGACTGATTCGAGGAGTCGCAATACGAAAGGGAACGATCCCGGTCAACCAAATGATGTTTTAGCTCGTGCGCCATGGTAAATACCATGGAGTCTTCCGGAAGACCCTTCATCAACATAACTGTCGGGCCTAGTGCGTCGTTAAAATACGCGCCTCGTAAATGTCCAAGCTTGTGCGGCCACAGGTCGATCCGGACTCCCTCTGCTCGATAAATTCGGCGAAGGTCGGAGCGCAACACTCTCGGGGAAACAAGATTGAATCGAGAACGAGTCTCTCTCGCAAGTGCTTTCAGCTGTTCGTAGTATTCGGTTCGCAGCACGTACCAACATTGTCACTACTTTCGTTTGTGTTTGTAAATGCTTCGAGCTCTCCGAAATTCGGCATATCTGCGCAATTCGTCTATGTCGGATTGGTCAAGCTCGTTTGCTGCGCGTAGGAGCGCATCAACAGTTTGGTCTTTCGAAGTTTCCTGATCGATCTTAGGAAATAGATCAAGCATTCGGACGCCTAGTTTTCGAGCCAGAAGTTCAAGGTCATTCAGAGTCGGTTCATAGGTGCCCGTTTCCCACCTGGAAATGGTATTTGTTGAAACCCCCACCATTTGCGCCAACTCCTCCTGGGAAAGTCCCTTTTTCCCGTAAGCAACGCGAAGCTCGCGAATTCTTCGAGCAACGTATTCGCGCATGTTTACGTTCGGCATTAAGTCTCCTTTTGGAAAGCTAATGGCCATCCTTATACGGGATGACTATATCCTGTTATCAGTTGACAAGGGAATGGGGTTAATGCTGTACTGTTTCAGGAATAACACTCTACCTGTTTAGGAAGATGAGCAGACCACCACAAATAGTTTCGAACGCTCATGAAAGACATCACGAGATACATCAAATGCACCGTCGAACGCGAATTGTGGGCGCGAGCCGCGGGACGTTGCCAATTCAACGGGTGTAACCGGATTGTGTACAAGTCGGATGTGACCCAGGAAAGAGTCAACGTCGCAGAAAAGGCGCATATCTATTCCTTTTCGAAGGATGGTCCCCGTGGATGGGGACCCTTTGTCACAAATCAGAAACAACTGAACGACTTAGCGAATCTCTTGCTAGTTTGCCACGACTGTCACGAGACGATCGACCAAGGCGATTCCGTTACGCGTTATCCGGCGACACGCCTGATCGCGTGGAAGCACGAGCATGAAGATCGCGTGCGGATTGTCACCGGGATTCATCCGAACAAGAGATCGCATGTGATTCTATACGGCGGAAAGATTGGGCAAGAAGATTCGCCTCTCGAACCGGAGCTGGCCATCGAAGCGATGTTCCCAGAGTGGTATCCATCGGAGGAGCGACCCACGGAGCTTGCGATGTCCTCCGAGCATGAAGACTCGACAGAACTCTTTTGGAAAACGGAAGCAGCACACTTGCGTGCTGCCTTTGAACGACATATTCGCCCGAGAATCCGGGAGGCAAATCCGAATCACCTTTCAGTATTCGCGCGGGCAGGCCAACCGCTACTTATCCTCCTAGGAACCCTATTGACGGACAAGGTCCCCGCTGAAATCTACCAGCTTCAGCGCGAACCAATTTCTTGGAGGTGGCAGGCCGATTCGGAAGATTTGGGCTTCCGCGTGATCAGCCCCGAAAAAAAGGACGGCGATCCCGTGCTCGTCATCTCGGCAAGCGCAAAAATCAGCCTGGATCGAGTGACCTCGGTGGTCGGTAACAACGCGTCTATCTGGGAACTAACGACCGATCAATGCCACAACAATGTTCTGAAATCCCGAGCACAATTGTCCGCGTTCCGCGAAGCGGCGAGAAGAGTCGCCGCCAGGATTGCTGAGGTACACGGGCAAAGCGTTCCACTCAAGATCTTTCCAGCCATGCCGGTTGCGTGCGCTTTGGAGCTTGGACGCATTCGGATGCCCAAGGCGGACATGCCGTGGATCATCTACGACCAGAACAACAAGGCCGGAAAGTTTTTGTACGCGCTGGAAATTGGAGGAAGCCATGACGGACAAGACCGCTGACCGCATTCTTGAAGAAATTGCAGGAGCTATCGAAATTCCGGACTCCGCCTATGAAACAGCCGAGGCCCGGTACCAAGATCTGGGCCGATGGTTCGGCAGGTCGGACTCAAAGTCCTCGAAATTCAATCCTCATATCAGTGTGCAGGGCTCATTCCGTCTGGGTACGGTGAATCGCCCATTGAACGGCGAAGAGACCTATGACCTCGACCTCGTCTGCAACTTGGAACGCGGTATCTACAAGAACGCGGTTACGCAGGAACAATTGAAACGCCTCGTGGGGCTCGACATCGAAAGCTACCGAGCAGCACGACGCATTGAGGAAGAGAAAAAGGAGAAGCACCGCTGCTGGCGTCTTGAATATGCCGATGAAATGCGCTTCCACATGGATATCTTGCCTTGCATTCCCGAAGGTATGGAGCGCCGGGCGCTTCTTCGCGAAGTGATGGTACGCGCGGGCACTCCCGAAGACTTAGCAAAAGGTGTGGCAAATCTGAGTGTGAGTATCACCGATGATCGGGATCCTTATTTTCGCTTGTTGACCGATACGTGGCCAATCAGCAATCCCATCGGGTTTGCTCGGTGGTTTGAATCGCGAATGAAACTCGCAACAATGTTGCTTGAGAAGAGACTGCTTGAGGCCCGGGCGGCCCGAATCGACGATTTGCCGGCATTCCGCTGGAAGACGCCACTTCAGCGCGCAGTGCAACTGATGAAGCGCCACCGAGATATCCTCTTCGCAGGCAACTGCGAACTAAAACCAGTTTCGAATGTTCTGACGACATTGGCGGGACTCGCCTATCGCGGAGAAACTAGCCTGGCCGAAACCCTTGACCGGTGCTTGGACGAGATGGAAGGGCTCGTCAACCGCCAAGCGCCGCACGTGCCAAATCCTGTGAATCCAGACGAAGACTTCGCTGACAACTGGGACACACAGGAAGGGCGGGCAAAAAGGCTCGAAGAAAATTTTTGGGCATGGCTTGCCCAGGCAAAGGCCGATTTCAAATCAATTATTACTTCGTTTGACCCAGACTTCATCGCCGAACAGGCG
>Ga0179592_10000234_pt1 | contig 22431 bp, 19 predicted proteins | sample CZODoug2_1_08_16_FD_148623 | JGI IMG/M metagenome (GOLD analysis project Ga0179592, IMG submission 148623) | Vadose zone soil fungal communities from Angelo Coast Range Reserve, California, USA - CZODoug2_1_08_16fungal (Illumina Assembly) | ecosystem: Environmental > Terrestrial > Soil > Vadose...
TTCGCCGACCAGGCCGAGCGTCGCGCCATTGGCCACGCTGAGGTCGACGCGGTCGACCGCATGGGTGGTGCGGCCGTCGTCGCCATGGAAGATCACCCGCAAGCCTTCGATTTCGATCAGCGGGATCGCCGTCATTTCTGACCCGCAATATCAGCTTCGATCCCGGCGTCGATGGTCTCGCGATCCGTGATTCCTGCCGGATTTTGGCGGGTCGGCAGATATTTTCGGAAATGAATCCAGCGCTCGCGGCTTACCTGTTCGAGGCGTTCGAGTTCGGCAAGCGGATCGGTGTGATCGTCGACACGCAGATCAAGCGCCGACCATTCCTCGTCGCCGTAAATCACAAGCGCTGCCGATTGCCTGCCGCGCTTGTCGCCGCCCGCGGCTTCGCCCGATCGCATCGCCGCGATCAGCCGTTGCGCGAATGGCAGCCCTTTGCCGGTGATGTAGGCTTGCGCGGTGTCGTCCAGCACGCCTGCGCCCGCCAGCACGTTGCCGGCGATCGAGAAACCATCGCCCTCGACATGTCCGCACCAGTCGACGCAATCGCGCCCGGTATGGGCGGCGACGCGGCCGCTGGCGTCCAGGATGTGCAGCTGCCGGCTTTCGTGGCCGCTATCGGCTGCAATCAGGGTCGCGACGATGTCGCGGGGGCTGCGGCCTTCGCGCAGCAGCTTCAAACCGTCGATGCCGTAATACGGATTGACCAGCGCCTGCGTCGCGATGCCGCCGAGGCCGGCGGCGATATGCGGCACGCGTGCGCCGACCGCGAAGAAACGTGTCGCTACCGCTATACCGAACTGGCCGGTCATGTCGTCGCGGGCGATGATCGACCAGGTCATCTCGGCTCTTTATCGACCGGCCGCGTAGCCCTGCATGCCGCGGGGATTGGCGGCAGCACGACGGCGGCGGCCGACCTTCGAGGCGGCGGTGAGGCGGCCTTCCGACCAGTCGGGACCGGTCTCCACGATATGCCCGCGGCTCTTCAGGGTATCGACGGTCGCCTTCGGCACGCGGTTCTCGACCACGAGCACGCCGGGCCGCGCGGTGCGCGGCCAGAACGAGATCGGGAAATGCTCCGAATGCCACGCCGGGGCGTCGATCGCTTCCTGCAGGTTCATTTTGGCATGAACGTGCCGCAGAAAGAATTGCGTGGTCCATTGATCCTGCTGATCGCCGCCGGGCGAGCCCCATGCCAGGTACGGCTCGCCGTCGCGCAGCGCCATGGTCGGACTGAGCGTGGTGCGCGGACGCTTGCCCGGCGCGAGGGCTGCCGGATGATTTTCCTCGAGCCAGAACATCTGCGCGCGGCTGCCGAGGCAGAAGCCGAGTTCCGGAATCACCGGCGATGACTGCAGCCAGCCGCCGGACGGGGTCGCCGAGATCATGTTGCCGGCGGAATCGATGATGTCGAAATGCACGGTGTCGCCGCGCACCTCGCCGAAACGGCCCACAGTCGGCTCGCCGGCGCCCATGGCGCCGACCGCCTCGCGGTTTCCCTCCTGACGGCGCAGTTTTACGACCGAGCCAAACCCTTCCACTGAGCCCGGTACGAAATCGAGCGAGGCCTTCTCCGAGATCAGCTTGCGGCGCTCGTCATTGTAGGCGTCGGACAACAGCGTCGTGATCGGGATTTCGTTGAAATTCGGGTCGCCGTAGAATTTCTCGCGGTCGGCGAAGGCGAGCTTGGCGCACTCGACTTGCAGATGAATGAACTCCGGTCCCGCGGGATCCAGGCCATCAAGTTCGAATCCCTTCAGCAGCGCCAGCTGCTGCAGCATCACGGGGCCCTGGCTCCAGACCCCGGGCTTGCAGACCGTGTAGCGGCCATAGTCGTAAGTCAGCGGCGCTTCGACGGATGGCTGCCAGCGCGCCATGTCGTCGGCGCGCAACACGCCGTGATGCGGCGAGCCGCTGACGTCCATGATGTCCTGCGTGCGGCAGAATTGGTCGATCGCTTCGGCGACGAAGCCATGCGACCAGGCCTTGCGCGCGCGCTCGATCTGCGCGACGCGGTCGGCGCCGCCGCTTTCGGCTTCCTTCAGGATGCGGGCATAGGTTTCCGAAAGCGTCTTGTTGCTGAAGAGCGTACCCGGTTTCGGCACTTCATTGTTCGGCAGATAGATCGCCGCCGACGTGGTCCAGTATTTGCGGAACATCTGCTCGACGGTCGCAATCGTGGCGGATGCGCGCTCCACCAGCGGATAGCCGTCCCGGGCATAGGCGATGGCCGGCTCGAGCACGTCGCGCAGCCGCAGTGTGCCGTAGTCGCGCAGCAGCAGCATCCAGGATTCGAACGTGCCGGGAACGCAGGCCGCCAGCAGCCCCGTGCCGGGCACCATTTCCAGGCCCTCGCTGCGGTAGTGCGCGATGGTTGCACCTGACGGGGCGGGGCCCTGGCCGCAAATCACCTCGGTGCGGCCGCGTTTGGTATCGTGGACGATGATCGGCACGTCACCGCCGGGACCGTTCAAATGCGGTTCGACAACCTGCAGCGTAAACGCCGTGGCAACACCGGCGTCGAAGGCGTTGCCGCCCTTCTCCAGGGTGGCCATCCCGACCGCGGTGGCGATCCAGTGGGTGGACGTGACGACGCCGAAGGTGCCGTCGATTTCCGGCCTGGTCGTGAACGGATCGGGATTGATGTTGCTCATCGGGGTTCATCTTCGCGCTGGCGTTGCAAGGCCGGCGCACTTGACCACAGCCCAGGCTGGCTGCCAACGGGGCCACGGAGGCGCCTTGCTCGTATCATTGTGATCATGCGGGCACGGGGACGGGACTGTTCACGGCGTGGCAGGCGACGCCGTCGATGAGCGCGGGTGCCTGTCTGCGGCACAGGTCGAACGCCAGCGGGCAGCGCGGGTTGAACGCGCAGCCGGGCGGCGGATCGATCGGATTGGGGATTTCGCCCTTGACCGGGATCCGCTGGCGGCCGGACATCGCCAGATCCGGCACCGCGCCCAGCAGCATTTTGGTGTAGGGCATTCGCGGGTTCTTGAAGAGTTCGCGCCCTTCCGCGATCTCGACGATGCGTCCGAGATACATCACGCCGATGCGGCTCGCCATATGCCGGACCACCGCGAGGTTGTGGCTGATGAAGAGATAGGTGAGGCCGAACTTGTCCTGCAGGTCGCGCATCAGATTGAGGATCTGTGCCTGCACCGAAACATCGAGCGCGGAGGTCGGCTCGTCGCACACGATGAATTCGGCTTCGGACGCCAGGACGCGCGCGATTGCGATCCTCTGCCGCTGCCCGCCGGAAAATTCATGCGGATATTTCCAGCCGTCATCAGCGTGCAGGCCGACCAGGTTCAACAGTTCGCTGACCCGCGTCTGAATATTGCGCTCGCCTTGCAGCAGATCGAAAGCGCGGATCGGCTCGGCGACGATGGCATCGACCCGAAAGCGCGGGTTGAGGCTCGCATAGGGGTCCTGGAAAATCATCTGAATGCGGCGGCGCAAATGCTGGCGAGCCTGCAATTGTCGGGGGGCGCTCATCGAAACGCCGTCGATGGTCACTTCGCCTGAGCTCGGCGGCAGCAGCCCGACGACCATCCGAGCAACCGTAGTCTTGCCGGAACCGGATTCGCCGACGAGGGCAAAAGTCTCGCCCTTGGCGATGTCGAAGGTGACGCCGTCGACTGCTTTCAGAAACTCCAGATGGCCGCCTTCAAGCACCCGGTTCAGCCACGGCTTTGAGACATCGAACACGCGACGCAGATTTCTGATGTCGACAAAGGGCGAGGCGGTCATGCCGCGGTTTCCTTCGCGGCGGCGTCATAGAGATGGCAGGCCACGGCCTGGTCGCCACGCCTGATCGGTTCCGGCCGCTCGGCCCGGCAGCGATCAAACGCGAATCCGCAGCGCGGGTTGAACGAGCAGCCCGGCGGAATTGCCGAGAGCCGCGGCATCGAACCGGGGATCTGGACCAGGCGCGTGGCGTCGCCCGCGAGCGTCGGGATCGCGCCCATCAAGCCCTTGGCGTAAGGATGTAGCGGGTTTCGCACGACGTCCTGCACCGGGCCGATTTCGGCGATGCGGCCGGAATACATCACGGCGACCCGGTCCGACGTCTCGGCGATCACGCCCATGTCGTGGGTTACCAGCATCACGGCGGTGCCGTGGTCGCGCCCCAGCCGTTTGATCAGCGAGATGATCTGCGCCTGCACGGAGACGTCGAGCGCCGTGGTCGGCTCGTCGGCGATGATCAGTTCCGGTTCGGCGCAGATCGCGAGCGCGATCACGACGCGCTGGCGCATGCCGCCGGAGAATTCATGCGGGTAGGCATCGATGCGCTTGTCGGGGGCGGGGATGCCAACCTCGGCCAGCAGATCGATGGCGCGCCTGCGCGCGCCCGATTCCGAGAAGTTGAGGTGGGTGCGGATGGTCTCGACCAGCTGATCGCCGATCCGGTACAGCGGATTGAGGCTGGTGAGCGGGTCCTGAAAAATCATGCCGATCCGCTTTCCTCGGATACGGCGCAGCTCTTCCGGCGGCAGATTGTCGATCCGCATACCCGACAGATAAATCTCGCCACCGGTGATGCGGCCCGGCGGATCGATCAGCCCGATCACGGCGAGACCGGTGACGGATTTTCCGGCGCCGGATTCACCGACCACGCCCAGCACTTCTCCCTTGGCGATGTCAAAGGAAATCCCGTCGATGGCGCGGAGCATGCTGCGACGGGTGGCGAATTCCACCTGAAGATTCCGCACGGATAGAACTGGTACGGTCATGCGGTTCGAGACCTGCGAATTGCGGCGGCGCTTGTCATCGGAGTTTCGGATTGAGCGCGTCGCGCAGCCAGTCGCCGAGCAGGTTGATGGAGAGGATCAGCGCTGCGAGGGCGAAGCCCGGGAAGGCGACGATCCACCATTCGCCGGCAAACAGATAATTGTTGCCGATCCGGATCAGCGTCCCGAGCGAGGGCATGGTGTCGGGCATGCCGGAGCCGAGAAACGACAGCGTCGCTTCGGTGATGATCGCCAGTGCGAGGTTGATGGTGGCGATCACCAGGATCGGCCCCATCGCATTGGGCAGCACGTGGCGCAGCATGATCACCCGTGCAGGGAGCCCGATCAACTGCGCCGCCGCCACATAATCCTTGTTCTTCTCCACCATGACGGTGCCGCGCACGGTGCGCGCATATTGCACCCAGAAGCTCAGGCCGATCGCAAACACCAATACCGCGAGCGTGCTCATGGCGTCGAGGCGATTGCCGAACACCGATTTGGCGACGCCGTTGACCAGCAGCGCGATCAGAATGGCGGGAAACGTAAGCTGCACGTCGGCGATGCGCATGATCAGGCCGTCGACGGCGCCGCCGACATAGCCGGCGATCAGCCCCAGGATGATACCGAGCGCGCCCGAGAACAGCACGCCAAGCACGCCAACCGTCAGCGATATCCGCAAACCATAGAGAATGGCGGAGAACACGTCGCGGCCCTGTTCGTCGGTGCCGAGCAGGAACGGGCTTTGCCCGTCGGCCGTCCAGAGCGGCGCGATCCGCGAATTCATCAACTGAAGCTGTGCCGGATCGAACGGGTTCTGCACGGCAAGAATCGGTGCGAGAATGGCGAGCAGAAAGAACAATGCGGTGATCGCAGCCGCGACCATGGTCAGCCTGGAGCGCCGGAACGAAAAAAACATGTCGCTCTCGAGAACGCGCGCGCACCAGCGCCCCGGCACGCGCCGCTCGCGCGGTACGCTTTGTTCGGCTGGGTGCGGGACAACGACTTCGGACATGGATTATCTCGCCTTCAAGCCGCGCGGCTGATGGTGGAGCGCAGGCGCGGATCGACGATGGTGTAGAGAATGTCGACCACGAGGTTGATGGTGACGAAGATCAGGGACACCATCAGCAGGTACGCCGCCATGATCGGGATATCGACATTCTGCACTGCCTGCACGAACAATAGCCCCATGCCTGGCCACTGGAATACGGTTTCGGTAATGATCGCAAATGCAATAACCGAGCCAAACTGCAGGCCGGCAACGGTGATGACGGGAACCAGCGTGTTTTTCAGCGCATGGCCGAAATGGATCGCCCGCGTCGTTAAGCCGCGCGCCCGCGCAAAGCGGATGTAGTCCGTTCGGAGGACCTCCAGCATTTCTGCCCGCACCAGCCGCATGATCAGGGTCATCTGGAACAGGCCGAGCGTGATCGAGGGCATGATCAGGGCCTTGAGGCCGGAGACCGTGAGCAGCCCGGTGCTCCACCAGCCGATCCGCACCACGTCGCCGCGGCCGAACGACGGCAGCCAGCCCAAGATCACGGCGAACAGGTAGATCAGGAGAATCCCGATCAGGAAGGTCGGCAGCGAGATTCCGATCAGCGACACCGCCTGGAGTATTTTGGCAAACACGGTGTCCCGTCGCAGCGCCGAATAGACCCCCATCAATATGCCGAACACCATCGCCAATATGGTGGCGCAGATCGCGAGCTCCAGCGTCGCCGGCATCCGCTCCGCTAGCAGGCTCGCGACCGGCTGGCGGAACTGGTAGGAGACCCCGAACTTGAACTGCACCGCATTACCGAGATATCGGACGAACTGCAGCGCCACGGGATCGTCAAGGCCGAGCGATTTCCGGACTTCGGCGCGCTCGGCAGCCGAGGTGTCCAGCGAAACGATCTGGTTGACCGGATCGCCGGCGAACCGGAACATCGAAAACGAGATGATCCCGACCGCGATCATGACGCCAATGGCCTGGATGGCGCGGCGAAGAGTGAAAGCGAGCATGTGATCCTTTCACTTTGCTTCTGGCGTGGCGGACGTCGTTGTCAGCCTGAAACGAAAAGTCCCGGAAGCATGAAGCCACCGGGACTTGTGACGAGGCTGTCTACTCTTCTTGTTTGGTGGCCCAATAGAACAGGATTTGATTATCCGCACGCTGCGTCAAGCTTACTTTCTTCGACACGCCCCACGCCAGGGCCTGCTGATGCAACGGGATATATCCGAATTCCTTCGCAGCAATGTCGAACGCCTCCTTGATCATCAAATCGCGTTTGGTCGTATCCGGCTCAACCAGCACCTTGGCGGCAATTTCATCGACCTTCTTGTTGCAGTAACCGCTGAGATTGGCCTCGCCGCGGTTGACTTTCGGATCGTCGCGGCAGCCCATGATGTTGTTAAGAACGTCATGCGCGTCGGACGTGCCGGGCGTCCAGCCGAGCAAGTAGAACGAGGTCAGGTAGCCGCCGGGCTTCAGCACCTTGGCGAAATACTGTGCCTTGGGTTGCGCCAGCAGGTTAATCTTGACGCCGATCCGGGCCAGCATGCCGACCACCGCCTGGCAGATCGCGGCATCATTGACGTAGCGGTCGTTCGGGCAATCCATCGTGACTTCGAACCCGTCAGGATAACCGGCTTCCGCCAGGAGTTTCTTGGCGCCGTCGGGATCGAATTTCGGTCGCGTAAAATCCTTTGAAAGCGGGAACAGCTGTGGCGCGATCATCAGCGCCGACGGCGTTGAAAGTCCGCGCATCACCCGGGTCTTGATCAACTCGACATCGATCGCCCTGAAGAAGGCTTCGCGGACGCGGACGTCCTTGAACGGATTCTTGCCCTTGATGTTCGAGTACAGCAATTCGTCGCGGACCTGGTCCATACCGAGAAAGATGGTGCGGATTTCCGGTCCCTTGAGCACTTGCGCGTTGGGGCTTGAATCCACCCGCGAAATATCCTGAGTGGGAACCGGTTCGATGACATCCACCTCGCCCGACAGCAATGCCGCGACGCGGGTGGCGTCCGAGCCGATCGGTGTAAAGATGATTTCCTTGATGTTGTGCCGAGGTTTTTGCCACCAGTTCGGGTTGACCTTGAACACGGTTTTCACGCCGGGCTGATGGCTCTCGATGGTGAAGGCGCCGGTGCCGTTGGTATGGAGCGAGGCAAAACTGGGCGTGGTTGCCGCGACGGGCGTCGGTTCTACCACGTTGTTCGCTTCCGCCCATTTCTTGTCCATGATGTACCAGGTACCCCATAGCGCGTGCAGAATGGGATTGGGCGAACTCAGGACAAAATCCACGGTGTAGTCATCGATCTTGACGACGTTCGTGTCGACGGCAATGTAGGCCTGCAGGTTCGAGCCTTTGGCACGAACGCGGTTGGCGGAAAAAACGACGTCGTCGGCGGTGAAGGGGTCGCCGTTCTGGAACTTGACGCCCTTGCGCAGATGGAAGCGCCAGCGGGTCGGCTCCGGCGTTTCCCAGCTCTCGGCCAGGGCCGGGATGATGTTCAGATCCTTGTCGCGCGCGATCAGGCCTTCATAAACGTTTCCGAGATGCCCGTGGGTGGTGCTCTCGTTGAGCGTATAGGGATCGAGCGATTTGAGCTCACCCTGGTTGGCGTAGCGCACGGTCTGGGCCAATGCCGGCGTCATCGCAAAAGCGACGATCGAGACGGTGGTCGCTGCAAGCAGGATTTGACGTACCGACATTTGCTCACGTTCTCCGCTATGGTGTGCTGTTCTATACAGGGAATATTGACAGCTATGACCGATCCATGTTGCCAGAGTTTGGCCGCCGCGCAAGCGCGATTTCCTGAAAGCCAAGGCGGTTGGCGGGGCGATGGCGCATTAACCAGCTTTACTGCTACGCGGCTAGGCAGCGCGCGCAAGCACGTAACATTCAACGGGAGCGCCGGATGGCGGTACTCAAGGCCGATGTCCTCGTATTGGGGGCAGGCATGGTCGGCGTCAGCGCCGCCTTGCACCTGCAGCAGCGAGGACGGGATGTCATCCTGGTCGACCGGCACGAACTCGCGGGCGAGGAGACCAGTTTTGGAAATGGCGGCCTGATCGAATCCGCGTCGGTGTTTCCCTACATGTTTCCCCGGGATTTCGGGCAGATTCTTCAATACGCGATGAACAGCACGCCGCAGGTGCGCTACAGCTTCGCCGATTTGCCGACCTTTCTGCCGTGGCTCGTGCGCTACTACCTCGCGTCCTCACCGGATCGCGCGCTGCACAGCGCGATGGCCGAATTGCCCTTGATCCGGCGCAGCCTGATCGAGCATGAGGCGCTGATCGCGGAGGCCGGCGTGCCGGAGCTGTTGCGGCGGACCGGCTGGATCAAGCTGTTTAGCTCCGATGCGACGCTTGCAAAAGCGGTCAGAGATTTTGAGCGAGCCAAGCAATATGGGGTCGATGGCGAGGTTCTCGATGGCAAGGCCATTGCTGCGCGCGAGCCCAATCTGACCGGCGAGTTCGCGGGCGCGATCCATTTTCCTGCACCCGGATTCGTCCCCGATCCCGGTGGATTGGCCAAGGCCTATGCGGCGCTTCTCAAGCGCAACGGCGGGCGTTTTCTGGTCGGGGATGCGCGAACGCTCGAACAGGACGCCGGCGGATGGCGTGTGAGCGGCCCCCATGGCGCGACGGTCGCGCGCGAAGTCGTGGTAGCGCTGGGGCCGTGGTCCGACCTGGTGTTTGGTCCGCTCGGATATTCCATCCCGCTCGGCATCAAACGCGGATACCATCTGCATCTGGCGCCGCGCGGCAATGCCGTGCTCAATCATCCCGTTCTCGATTCGGATCGCGGCTACCTGCTGGCGCCGATGAATCGCGGCATTCGCCTGACCACCGGCGTGGAATTTGCGCGCCGCGATGCGCCGCCGACGCCGATCCAGCTGCGGCGGGCGCTGCCGCGGGCGCACGCGCTGTTTCCGCTGGGAGACGCTATCGATGCGAAACCCTGGATGGGCGCGCGGCCCTGCTTGCCCGATATGCTGCCGGTGATCGGAAAGGCCCCCCGGCATGCCGGGCTGTGGTTCGATTTCGGACACCAGCACCACGGCCTGACGCTTGGCCCCGCGACCGGCCGTTTGCTGGCGGAGATGATGACCGGGGAGACGCCATTTGCTGATCCCAGGCCCTTTGCCGTGGAGCGTTTTGGTTGACCATATGTGCCAAATCAAGGCGCAGGAAGCCGACTAGCCGATCAGGTGGCTTGCGTCGTACCGCCTCTCATGACGATACTGTGACAGGCGGTCAAGAAGCGATCAGGAGCGGCCATGAAGGTAAACATTGAAATAGATTGCACGCCTCTCGAAGCCCGGCAGTTTTTCGGACTCCCCGATGTGCAACCGATGCAGACGGCAGTGATGGATAACCTCCAGAAGCAGATGCTGGCCAACATCGAAAAGGTTTCGCCGGAAGCCCTGATGCAGAGCTGGTTCACGTTCGATCCGAAGATCGCGGAGCGGTTTGGGGACATGTTCGTGACCATGGCGGGCCTCGGCGGCGCGCGCGCCAGCGACAAGAAATAGCGATGCCGATTGATCGAAGCGAACCGCTGCCGGCGGGCCGGCTTCGTCCACCCGGGCTCGGGCTGCTGCTGGCCGAGGTGAGGGGGATATTCGAATTCAATGCCAGCCTGATGCTGTCGCCGCTATTGATGCGCGCGCCGAAGGGCGACGGTCATCCGGTCCTGACGCTGCCGGGCTTCCTCGCCAGCGATCTGTCGATGGCGCCGATGCGGAGATATCTGAAGGAACTCGGATACGACACCTACGCATGGAAAATGGGCCGCAACGTAGGTGGCGTTTCACGCATGCGGGCCGCGCTGCGGGATCGGCTCGCCGAGATCCACGGCGCGACCGGCCGCAAGGTCAGCATCGTCGGATGGAGCCTCGGCGGCGTCTATGCGCGCGATCTGGCGCTGCAGGCGCCCGACATGGTGCGGTATGTCGTGACGCTGGGAAGCCCGTTCGCGAACGACGTGAGAGCGACCAACGCGACGCGGCTTTACGAGGCGCTGACGGGCGAAGCGGCTGAGGACAACCCGGAGCTTCGAGCGGCGATCTCAGGCGATCTGCCGGTTCCGACCACGTCGATCTATTCACGCGCCGACGGCATCGTGAACTGGCGAACGTGCCTGCTGCGCCCCTCCGATACCGCTGAAAATATCGAGGTCCACCTCGCCAGCCATGTCGGACTGGGCGTCAACGCCGCCGCTTTATGGGCGGTGGCGGATCGTCTGGCCCAGACCGAGGGCGAATTTAAGCAATTTGACCGATCGGGGCCGTTTGCCATTGCATATGCGCCTCCGGAGACTGCACAATCCTGACCATGTCCTGAACCCCAGGACGGTCGGAACGCCAGAAGCGCCACCAAGGCGCCGCGTGATTTGTGCCGGGAGGGAAAAATATGAATGACGCCAGGAAGCTGTCCTCGATGGATGCGTCGTTTCTGTACCTGGAAACGCCGGAAATGCCGATGCATGTCGGCAGCATGGCGATCTTCCGTCTGCCGGACGATTACAAGGGTGACTTCTTCGAGGACTTCAAGGCGATGATCGCCTCGCGGCTGCACATCGCGCCGATCCTCAAAGCGCGCCTGGAAAAGGCGCCGCTCGACATCGATCATCCTTCCTGGGTCGAGGACGACCAGTTCGACATCGACCGTCACATCTTCCGCGGCAGCCTGCCTGCTCCCCATGATCGCGCGACCCTGGAGCGGATCGTCGGCTGGATGCATGCCAAACTTCTCAATCGCGCCCGCCCGCTTTGGGAGTTCTACGTCTTCGAAGGCATGAAAGACAACGAGATCGGGCTCTATTCCAAAATGCATCACGCCTGCATCGATGGCGGCGCGGGAGCCGCGCTCACCAGCATGATCTACGATGTGACGCCGGTTCCAAGGAAAGTCGAGCCGCCGGCGGCGAAGGCGAAGGTCGCGCAGGAGCCGCGCGACATCGCCGCCAATTTCATCGATTCCTATCAGCAGCTCTGGAGTCAGGCGTTCGGCAGTTCGACGGCCGCCAAGGGTATCGATCTGCCACGCTCCGGCAAGAGCGATCTCGGGTCGATCCTGTTCGACAATGCGATGTTCCAGATCGAATCCGCGGTGAAGTTTGCCGGCAGCATTCCCACGATGCTCAAGAGCGTCTCGGATGTGGTCGGCAAGATTTCCGATCCCAAATCGCGCGACAGCATCGCCAGCATGGTGTCGCCGTCGACGATTCTGAACAAATCGATTTCATCGGAGCGCAGCTTTGCCGGGGTATCGATCCCGCTGAGCCGTGCCAAGGCGCTGGCCAAGCAGGCCGGCGGCAAGCTCAATGACGTGGTATTGGCGATTTCGAGCGGCGTGGTCAGGCGCTATCTCCTGGAGCGCGGCGCGCTGCCGGCGAAATCGATGACGGCCGCGGTACCGATCTCGTTGCGCGAAGAGGGCAATACCGATGCCAACAATCAGGTGTTCGGCATGATCTGCTCGATTGCAACCGACATCGAGGATCCCAAGGCGCGGCTCGAGGCGATCATCGCGCAATCCACCAAGTCAAAGGAGATGTCGCATCCGATGCGGGCCTTGATGCCGCAGGTCTCCAATCTCTCCATGCTCGGCGCGCCTATACTGGTTCAAATTCTGGCGCTGCTGTACAGCCGCTCAAACCTGTCCGATGTGCTGCCTCCGGCTGCGAACATTACGGTGTCCAATGTTCCCGGTCCGCGCCAGACGCTGTATGCCGCGGGCGCGGAGTTGCTGCACATATTCCCGGTGTCGATTTCGACCCACGGGCTCGCGCTCAACATCACCGTGCAGAGCTACCGCGATCAACTGGACTTCGGTTTTATCGCCGGCGCCAACATCATTCCCCATGTGCAGGGTTTGTGCGACATGCTGCCCGGAGAATTCGCCGCACTTGAAGCCGCCTTCGCGCCACCTGCCGATCTGAAGAGCGCGGCAAGCTAGAGCATGATCCGGGAGGGTGGGCACGGTTTTCCGATCAGATCGTGCGCGGAGATCAACAAGTGAGGCGACCATGATAGAAATGCCGCCGCTACAGTTTGCCCAGACCAACGGCATTCGTATGGGGTACTACGAAGCGGGCCCGAAAACGGATGCGCCGCCGGTTATTCTCTGCCACGGCTGGCCGGAGATCGCATTTTCGTGGCGTCACCAGATCAAGGCCTTGGGCAATGCCGGAATCAGGGTGATCGCGCCGGATCAGCGCGGCTATGGCGCAAGCGACCGGCCCGAAGCCGTCGAATCCTACGACATCGAGCATCTGACCGGCGATCTCGTCGGCCTGCTCGATCACCTCGGAATCGACAAGGCGATCTTCGTCGGCCACGACTGGGGCGGTTTTATCGTCTGGCAGATGCCACTGCGGCACATCGACCGCGTCGCCGGCGTTGTCGGAATCAACACCCCGCACACCAGCCGTGCGCCGGCGGACCCGATCGAACTGTTACGCCAGCGCTTCGGCGAGCAGATGTATATCGTGCAGTTTCAAGATCCCGCGCGTGGCGCCGACAAGATATTCAACAGCCGCGTCGAACAGACCTTTGACGCCTTTATGCGCAAGCCGGCCCCGCGCAGCGAACCTGTGCCTGCGGAGCCGCCGATCGCGGGTGTCGGCGCTTCGCCGCGACTCAACCTGGCGTTTCCGCAGATGATTGCCGGTTACGATGCGAAACACGACCCGCGGACGCCGATCCTGTCGCCGGAGGAAAAGCAGGTCTTCGTCGATACCTTCACCAAAACGGGCTTCACCGGCGGTATCAACTGGTACCGCAACATGTCGCGCAACTGGCAGCGCTCTGCGGAGATCGATCACACCGTGCGGGTGCCGTCGCTGATGATCATGGCCGAGAACGATCACGTGCTGCCACCATCCTCGGCCGACGGCATGGAGAAAATCATCCCCGACCTCGAGAAATACCTGGTTCGTGGCAGCGGCCATTGGACGCAGCAGGAAAAGCCGGACGAAGTCAGCGCCAAGCTGATCGAATGGCGTAGAAAGCGGTTTGGCTAAGGTAACGCATCGTCATTGCGAGGAGCGCAAGCGACGAAGCAATCCAGTTCTTTTGTGGAGCCATGGATTGCTTCGCTTCGCTCGCAATGACGGTTGAGGCAACAGTGCGCGACCAAGTTAGGAGAAACTACCGCGATGGCGTCGACCAACAGACTGAGTCCGATCCCGCATCCGCCGACGAAACCGGTGGTCGGCAACATGCTGTCGCTGGATTCGACCGCGCCGGTGCAGCATTTGGTGCGGCTGACCAAGGAGCTCGGACCGATCTTCTGGCTGGACATGATGGGCGCGCCGCTGGTCATCGTCTCCGGCCACGATCTTGTCGAGGAACTCAGCGACGAAAAGCGTTTCGACAAGGCGGTGCGTGGCTCGCTGCGCAGGGTGCGTGCGGTTGGCGGCGACGGACTGTTCACGGCCGATACCAGCGAGCCGAACTGGAGCAAGGCGCACAACATCCTGCTGCAGCCGTTCGGCAACCGCGCCATGCAGTCCTATCATCCGAGCATGGTCGATATCGCCGATCAGCTCGTCAAGAAGTGGGAGCGGCTGAACGGCGACGAGGAGATCGACGTCGTCCACGATATGACGGCGCTGACGCTCGACACCATCGGCCTGTGCGGGTTCGACTATCGATTCAATTCGTTCTACCGGCGTGATTATCACCCGTTCGTGGAATCGCTGGTGCGCTCGCTCGAAACCATCATGATGACCCGGGGGATTCCGCTCGAAGGCATCTGGCTGAAAAGGCGACGGCAGGAACTCGCGCAAGACGTCGCCTTCATGAACAAGATGGTCGACGAGATCGTCGCCGAGCGCCGCAAAAGCGCGGAAGCCGCCGAGGCCAAGAAGGATATGCTCGGCGCCATGATGACGGGCGTCGATCGCAGTACCGGCGAACAGCTCGACGACGTCAACATTCGCTACCAGATCAATACGTTCCTGATCGCGGGTCACGAAACCACCAGCGGTCTGTTGTCCTGTACGCTGTACGCGCTGCTGAAGCACCCCGAAGTGCTCAAGAAAGCCTATCAGGAGGTCGATCGGGTGCTCGGGCCGGATATCGATGCAAGGCCGACCTACCAGCAGGTTACCCAGCTCACTTACATCACGCAGATATTGAAGGAAGCCTTGCGACTCTGGCCGCCTGCGCCGGCCTACGGCATTGCGCCGCTCAAGGACGAAACCATTGGCGGCAAGTACAAGCTCAAGAAAAATACCTTCATCACGATATTGGTGATGGCGCTGCACCGCGATCCCAGCGTCTGGGGACCGAATCCCGACGCGTTCGATCCGGAAAATTTCAGCCGCGAAGCCGAGGCGGCGCGTCCGGTCAATGCCTGGAAGCCGTTCGGCAACGGCCAGCGCGCCTGCATCGGCCGCGGCTTTGCCATGCATGAAGCCGCCCTTGCCATCGGCATGATCCTGCAGCGCTTCAAGCTGGTCGACGTCAATCGCTACCAGATGCATCTGAAAGAAACGCTGACAATCAAGCCGGACGGCTTCAAGATCAAGGTGCGTCCGCGTGCCGACAAGGAGCGCGGCGCCTATGCCGGCCGTGCCACGGCGACCGCCGCCGTATCGACAACGGCGGCACCGGCCGCCCGGACGCGTCCGGGACATAATACACCGCTGCTGGTGCTTTACGGATCGAACCTCGGCACCGCCGAGGAACTCGCAACCCGCGTCGCCGATCTCGCCGAGGTCAACGGCTTTTCGACAAAGCTCGCAGCCCTCGATGATTTCGTCGGCAAGCTGCCGGAGCAGGGCGGCGTGCTGATTTTCTGCGCGTCGTACAATGGCGCCCCGCCCGACAATGCCACCGAATTCGTCAAATGGCTTGGCAGCGATTTGCCGAAGGATGCCCTCGCCAAGGTGCGTTACGCGGTGTTCGGCTGCGGCAACAGCGACTGGCTCGCGACCTATCAGTCGATCCCGCGCTTCATCGACGAACAACTGGCCGCGCACGGCGCCAGCAACGCCTTTGTCCGCGGCGAGGGCGACGCGCGCGACGATCTCGATGGCCAGTTCGAATCCTGGTTCGCGAAACTGCGCCCGCTGGCGGTAAAGCAATTGGGTATCGATACGAGCTTCGATCGCAGCGCCGACGACGAGCCGCTTTACAGAATCGAGCCGGTGGCGCCGACGGCAGTCAATACGATCGTCGCACTCGGCGGCGTCGCGCCGATGAAGATGCTGGTCAACAAGGAACTGCAGAACAAGCAGGGCGCCAACACCTCCGACAGATCGACCCGGCACATCGAGGTGCAACTGCCTTCCGGCATCTCCTACCGGGTCGGCGATCATCTCAGCGTGGTGCCGCGCAACGATCCGGCGCTGGTGGATTCCGTCGCGCGCCGTTTCGGATTTCTGCCCGCCGATCAGATCCGGCTGCAGGTCGCCGAAGGCCGCCGCGCGCAATTGCCGGTCGGCGATACCGTGTCGGTCGGGCGATTGCTCTCCGAATTTGTGGAATTGCAGCAGGTCGCGACCCGCAAGCAGATCCAGATCATGTCGGAACACACGCGCTGTCCGGTGACCAAGCCGAAACTATTGGCCTATGTCGGCGACGATGCCGCTGCATCGGAACATTATCGCGCGGACATTCTCGGCAAGCGCAAATCGGTGTTCGACCTGCTGGAGGAACATCCGGCCTGCGAATTGCCGTTCCACGCCTATCTCGAAATGCTGTCGCTGCTGGCGCCACGCTATTATTCGATCTCGTCGTCGCCGTCGGGCGATCCCCAGAGCTGCAGCGTCACCGTCGGTGTGGTCGAAGGGCCGGCGAGTTCGGGACGCGGCATCTACAAGGGCATCTGCTCGAATTATCTCGCCGGCCGCCGCGCCGGCGAGACGATCCAGGCGACGGTGCGCGAAACCAAGGCCGGCTTCCGGCTGCCGGACGACGCTGCCGCGCCGATCATCATGGTCGGGCCCGGAACCGGGCTCGCGCCGTTCCGCGGCTTCCTGCAGGAACGTGCGGCGCTGAAGGCCAAGGGCGCCAGCCTCGGCCCGGCGATGCTGTTTTTCGGCTGCCGTCATCCCGATCAGGATTATCTCTATGCCGACGAATTGAAGGCGTTCGCAGCCGACGGCATCACCGAACTGCACACCGCGTTCTCGCGCGCCGAGGGCCCGAAGACCTATGTGCAGAATCTGGTCGCAGCGCAAAAGGACCGGGTCTGGAGCCTGATTGAATCAGGCGCGATCGTCTACGTCTGCGGCGACGGCGGAAAGATGGAGCCGGACGTCAAGGCCGCACTGGTCGCGATCTATCGCGAACGCATGGGTGCCGACGCGGACGCAGCGCTGCGCTGGATCGACGATCTCGGCACCAGCAACCGCTACGTGCTCGACGTCTGGGCAGGCGGGTAAAGCGGATTTTCAACGGGTCGTCCCGGCGAAGGAGTTTGTGAAATTATCTCCGACCTCATCCTGAGGGCGCGCTCTTGCGCGCGTCTCGAAGGATGGGCGTGAGTCCGTGCGTTGTGTCCATCCTTCGAGACGCTTGCTTCGCAAGTTCCTCAGGATGAGGTCAGTATTCTTCACAGGCTTCTTCGCCGGGACGACGCTACGCCGCCTGCGCGGTCGCGCCATGGGCATGCTTGTCGATGGCGTCGATGATCTCGGGCCACATCGGAATCGGCAGCGCGTGGCCCATGCCTTCGATCATCAGGAGTTTCGCGCCGGGGATCGAGGCCGCGGTGTCCTTGCCAGCCTCCGGGCGCACCAGGGGATCGACGGTGCCGTGAATGACCAGGGTCGGCGCCTTGACCGATGCCAGCCGTTGCTTGCGGCTGCCTGAGGCGAGGATCGCGCGGAACTGGCGTCCGACGCCGGCCGGATTGAGTCCGCGCGCATAGGTGCGCTCGGCACGGGCGCGATCGAGCGCCTCGTCCTGCGGGAAGCTGCCGACGCGCAGGATCTTCCAGGTTTGCGCAAAGCGTTCGAGATACTCTTCCTTGGTGGCCGGGGGCGGGGCCATCAGCACGGCGGCGGCCTCGCGGGTTGGCGGCGGCACCTTTGGATTGCCTGTCGTCGACATGATGGAGGTGAGCGAACGCACCCGCTGCGGAAACGAAATCGCCAGTTCCTGGGCGATCATGCCGCCCATCGACGCCCCGACCAGATGCGCCGAATGGATGCCGAGCACATCCATCAGGCCGATCACGTCCTCCGCCATGTCACGCAGCTTGTAGGGCGCGGCGACCGGGATCTTCAGGAACCGCAGCTTGAGCAGTTCGACCGGGGTCAGGCGCTTGCCGCCGGTCAGCTTGCTGGACTTGCCGATGTCGCGATTGTCGAACCGGATGACGCGAAACCCGCGCGCCGCCAGCAGCCAGCAAAAATCGTCGTCCCAATGGATCATCTGGGCGCCCAGCCCCATGATCAGCAGCATCGGCTCGGCCCCGGCGTCGCCGAAGATCTCGTAGCACAGGTCGATACCGTTGGCGTGGGCGATCTGCGGCGGCTGATGGGCGAGTACGTTCACCTTGGATTTCCCCTCAAGTCGGTTCTACGGGGATTTTATGACACGGTTTCGTGCACTGCAGAAGGCTTGCCTGCGGCAGGGAGGCTGACAAATCGGCCCCGCGATGTTGACCACCTTGCCGCAACAGTGTGGTATCACCGAAAACAGGCGAGGTATTCGTCGTCTATCCGGGGGACGCCAATGGCAGAGAACAGCAACGATCCGGTCGCGATCTGGCAAAACATGCTGGGCGAGATGGAGAAGGGGTTCAATTCCTTTGCCAATCAGGCGATGGCGTCACCCGAGTTCAGCAAGGTCGTCAATCAGGTCGGCGGGGTTTCGGCGGGCGCGCAAAAGCAGCTCGGCGACCTCATGGAGAAATATCTCGTCGGCATGAATTTACCGAGCCGGGCGCAGATGGTCAGCATGGCCGAACGGCTGCAGTCGATCGAAGGGCAGCTCAACGAGATCAAGGCGCTGCTGTATCAGGCCCAGCAAGGTTCCGGCGCGCCGGCGGGCGGGCCGGCGGCTGCGCCGCGGCCGCCGCGCACCAAACGTCCGCCGCCCGCGGGCGGAGAGCAAAAATGAACGCGGCAGCGGACCTGGATCTTCAATCGATCCCGGACCGGATTCAATCCGAAGTGCAGCGTGCGATTCAGCGCAGCATCAAGGGGGTTGAATATATCGCTTCGTCGGGCCCATCGCTCGGATCGACACCGAAGGACATCCTGCAAGTCCGCGGCACGATGAATCTGTATCACTACCGGCCGATCTCGGACGAAATCTATCGCGTGCCGATCCTGATCGTGATGGCGACCACCAATCGCGGCTACATCCTGGATATGGTGCCCGGCCAGAGTTTCATCGAGTTTCTGTTGAAGCGCGGCTACGACGTCTACATGCTGGACTGGACCGCGCCGAAGCCGGAGGAGAAGTCGCTGCGGATGGAGGATTACGTCCTCGACTTCATCCCGGATTGCGTCAGCCGGGTGCAGCGCGATTCCGGCGAAACCGATGTCACCGTGATCGGCTATTGCTTCGGCGGCGTGCTGTCGCTGCTTTACGGCTCGATCTTCGCCGACGGCCCGATGAAAAATCTGATCTGCTTCACCACCCCGGTCGATTTCCGCGGGATGAAGCTGTTCCAGAATTTTTCGGACCGGCGCTATTTCGACGTCGACAGACTGGTCGACAGCGTCGGCAACGTCCCGCCCGAGATGATCCTTTCATCCTTCGAGATGTTGCGGCCGGCGTCGCGCGCCGCAAGCCAGCTGCAGTTGTGGGAAAACATCTGGAACGATGAATACGTCAAGTCGTACCGCATGTTCGATCGCTGGGCCACCGACACCCTGCCGCTGGCCGGCGAGTATTTCCGCACCATCACCAAGGATCTGATGTGGGATAACAAGCTCTATAACGATACGATGTCGGTCGGCGGGCAAGCGGCCGACATCTCCAAAATCAAGGTGCCGATCCTGCACGCGGTCGCGGAGCACGACCACATTGTTCCCTATGACGCCGCCAAGCCGCTGATCCAGAAGATCGGCTCGATCGACAAGGAAGAAGTGATGCTGAAGGGCGGCCACGTCAGCCTTGTCGCCGGCGCCAACGCCATCAAGCGGCTGTGGCCGAAACTGGATTCCTGGCTAGGTGAGAGATCGACATGAGCGACACACGTTCCTACCCGCGACACGCCAAGACCGATGCCGGCGAAATTGAATTCCGCCTGATGTCGCGTACCGACGAAGTAGCGGTGCTCGATTTCGCGCAAAAGCTTCCCACCCACGATCTCTTGTTCCTGCCGCGCAACATCAGCCAGCCGAAGGTGCTGTCGGCCTGGATCAATGAGATCGAGCGCGGCGACATCACCAGCCTGCTGGCGGTGCGGGCGGGCAAGGTGGTCGGTTGCGGTACGCTGGTGCGCGATCCGCATTCGTGGTCGCCGCATGTCGGCGAGATCCGAATGGTGGTGTCACAGGATGTTCGCGGCCAGGGCGTCGGACGTGCGCTGTCGCAGCAAACCTTCGCGCTTGCGCTGGGGGCCGGCCTCGAAAAGCTTTCGGTGCAGATGACGGTCGATCAGCAGGCGGCGATCGCGCTGTTCGAAAGCCTCGGCTTCAAGGCCGAGGCGCTGCTGCGCGAGCATGTGCGGGATGTCGAGGGCAACAAGCACGACATCGTCGTGCTCGGGCATAATGTGGCGCAGGTCCGGGCCCAGATGGAAGCCTACGGGCTGCCGGACGCCGTGCAGCACTAGGCGCGTCAACCGGCTACGACACCGTTGCGCGACGACGTAATGACGGAAAAACTCACAGTTTGGTACAACACCAAATGTCCGGTCTGTAACGCCGGCATTGACTGGCAGCACCATCGGCTGGTTCGCGCGGCCAGAGCCGGCGCCATCGATTTTCGTGACATCAATCTGGAGCCGGATGCGCTGTCCGGCTTCGGCATCGGGGTCAACGACATCAGGCGCAGGCTGCATGCCGTCGATGCCGAGAACCGGCTTTACGCGGGGATCGACTGCGCGATCGCGATCTGGCTTCGAACGCCCGGTGACATCTGGCTCGGGCGGCTGGTCGGCCTGCCGGTGATCCGACCAATTGCGGGCGTCGTGTACGATCGGTTCGCCGATCTGTTGTACGCGTGGAATCGCTGGAAGGGCCGTTGGTAGGGGGCGGCAAAGCCGGATTGTTGAGCTAAACGCACAATTTAATGGCCGATCACTAATTCGTGATATCGCATCGCAACATTGATGTTGCGATGCACCATTAACTATGGCACAAGGATCTCGCCCCGGGCCAATCCGGACGGGGTGAGCCCATAGCTCAAAACCTGAGGATGGAGAGACCGCAATGACCACCGAAACCAATTCAGTACTGAACACCGTCAAGGAAGCTTTCGCGCCCGTCACCGACGCGCTCAAGAACCTCCAGAACCTGGAAGTTCCCGAGGCTGCCCGTGAATTCGTCAAGCGCACTGCCTCTACCGCCAAGGACCGCGCCGCCGACCTGCATGCAGGTTCGGAGAAGGTGACTGCCGCGATCGAGACCGCGGTGGCCGATTCGGTTACCGAGGCCGCCAAGATCAGCCGCAACATCCAGCAGGCGATCTATCAGGACACCGAAGCCTTCTTCGCAGGCATCGACAAACTGGCCTCCGCCAAGTCGCTCAATGAAGCGGTCCAGATCCAGTCCGATATGGTCCGTGCGCGCGGCGAAGTGTTCATGTCGCGGGCCAAGTCCACCACCGAATATCTCGGCAAGCTCGTCGCCGACGGTGCGAAGACCGCCCAGGACAACCTCTCGAAGGTCGCGTCTTACAGCAAGACCGCCTGATCGCTTTTCGGATCAGTCGACCAGCCGATCTTTCGAAGGCCCGCTTGATGCGGGCCTTCTTTTTGACGGGCATGCCCCCTGCAGACGGCGTTCCCGGGATGCTGCGCAGCGCGCCGCTCTTGCGGCGTGGTGCGCTGCTGATCCGGGGTCACCGCCGCCGATTTGTGGGTCCCGGCTCTGCGGCGCAAGATGCGTTGCACCGCGTCCGGGACACGATGCATTGCTTCGGTCAAGATGATGGCGATACGCACAGCTCCTATGTACCGGTTCCCTTAGCTCGAAAGCCGCCATGACCGTCCCCGGCACATTCTCGTTCGACGCTCCCGGCGATGCTGCGCGCGCGGCCGAGTTGCGGCGCGTCAAGGCGCTGGCCACGCTGGTGCTGGCGGGCACTCTCGCCGTGTTCATCACGGCCAAGAGCCTGCTGCATGTGCATCCGGTGTTCGGCTTTGTCGCGGCGTTCGCGGAAGCCGCGACCATCGGGGGCCTCGCCGACTGGTATGCCGTGGTGGCGCTGTTCCGCAGGCCGTTGGGATTGCCGATCCCGCACACCGCGATCATCCAGGCCAATCAGCACCGCATCGCGGACAAGCTCGGCGAATTCATCGAGGTGCATTTTCTCGAAGCCGCACCCGTCGACGCCAAGCTGCGCCAGATCGACTTCGGCTCCTTCATCGCCGACTGGCTGCGCGACCGCAAGCGCAGCACCGATCTCGCCCGCTTCACGCTGCGGCTTTTGCCCGAAGCCGTCTCGGCGACCGAAACCTCGGGCCTGATGACGTTCATCACCCGCCGCATCAGTACCCAGTTGCAGTCGATCGATCTCGCGCCGCTCGCCGCCGGCACGCTGCGCGGTTTCGTCG
>Ga0179592_10000235_pt1 | contig 22359 bp, 20 predicted proteins | sample CZODoug2_1_08_16_FD_148623 | JGI IMG/M metagenome (GOLD analysis project Ga0179592, IMG submission 148623) | Vadose zone soil fungal communities from Angelo Coast Range Reserve, California, USA - CZODoug2_1_08_16fungal (Illumina Assembly) | ecosystem: Environmental > Terrestrial > Soil > Vadose...
CGCCCAGCTGCTTGTCGAGATAATTGGGAACCGCGGCACCGAGAGCGCCCGGTCCCAACTCGTCCGCGGGTATCAACCGCTCGCAAGCTGCCTCGATGAAGAGCACTTCATCAGAGTTGAAGAAAAGATAAACCGGTTTGCCCGCCGCCGCCGCGCTCGGCTTTTTTGCGGCGGTCGCCGCCTCGGCGGGCGTTCCGAGCGTGGTGGCGGTCAACAACCCCGCAGCGGGTACTACGCTGGCAGCGCCGACCGTCGTGACAAAGGATCGCCGTGTGACTTTGGCCATTTTCTTCTCCAGTGGCGTGGCCAAATCATATTACATAATGGATCTTGCTGTGAATTTAAGAATCTTGCCGCGAATTGAAGAATCTTGCGGTGGTGCAAAATAAATCTCATTCACGGATCAACCGATCAGCGACTGTATGAAATGCGGAAAATGACATTGCCGCCATCCTCGCTCATCAACAGCGAGCCATCCTTGAGTTGCGCGGTGGCCACCGGCCGTCCCCAGACATGGCCATCGTCGACCACGAAACCGGTCAGAAAATCCTCGTAGTCACCGGTTGGCTCACCGTTTTTCATGTGAACGCGCACCAATTTATAACCAGTACGCAAACTGCGGTTCCAAGAGCCGTGGAAGCTGACAAAGGCATCTCCGACGAAGGCGGCGGGGAATGCGGATTTGCCGTTGCTTGCCTCATAGAAGGTCATGCTGAGCGCCGCCGAATGGGCCTGATAGAGCACGTCGGGCACCGACACGTGGCCCGCCAAATCGGGCCGCTCACCCTTCAAGCGCGGGTCCTCATTGGAGCCCAAGTAGTACCAGGGCCAGCCGTAGAAATCGCCGCGCTTCACACGGGTCGAATAATCGGGCACCAAATCGTCGCCGAGCGCGTCGCGTTCGTTGGTCGTGCACCAGAGCGCGCCATTGGCCGGCTGCACGGTCAGACCCACACAATTGCGAATGCCGCCGGCGTAGAACTTGGGCGCCGCAGGAGCTGCCGCATCAAATTCCAATACGGCCGCTCGGTCGGTCTCTACATCCCATGCGGCGCCGCGGCCATGCTGTGCTTCCCAGGATTTGATCTCATCGGGCGTCTTCTTGGACATGGTGTCGGCCACATTCGAGCCGGAACCCACCGAGACGAACAGCTGCTTGCCGTCGGGCGAAAACGCGATATCGCGGGTTGAGTGGCCGACGCCGCTCGGCAATTGCGGCACGACGATTTGGCTCTTGCCACGAGGCCTCAGATCGCCCACGCGGTAGGCGTAGCGCGTGACGCGATTCGTTTCGGCGACATACAGCCATTGCGGATCCTGCGCATTCGGATAAAAGGCCAAACCGAACGGTTGTTTGAGACCTGCAAGATAGACAGCGGTGCGCCCCGCGCGGCGCCCATCCGGCGAGGGGTGAAGCACGGTGACCCGTCCGCCGGAGATCTCCGTGACCAGTATGTCGCCATTCGGCGCGATCAGGATTTTGCGCGGACCGGCAAGACCGGTCGCAAAGGGCTCGACATGGAACCCCGGAGGTAATGCCGGTGTCGCGCCCGCGGGCTTGGGCACTACTGAGGAGCCATTGCGCGAGGATGGCGTGGCAAACGGCGGAGGTAGCGACGCGACGGTGATTCGATGCTGTCGGCCCGGCGCGTCCAATCGCCAATTTGCCGACTGCACGCTGCTCGCCGGAACCACGATCGACTGTACGGCGGCGGGGGCCTGACTCGAGACGCTGCGAAAATAAGCAATCAAATTGTCGCGATCGGCGTCATCGGGTACGGCCAGCGCCATCGACGTGCCCGGCACGACGCCGGCCGGTGCGCCGAGAAACCGCTTCAGAGTCGCCGCATCCCATACCAGCTTCGAGTCGCGCAGCGCCTGGGTATACGAAAACTGAGGCGCGGTTGCCGCGGGTCGACCCAAGACGCCGATGAGTGACGGCCCCTGCGCGCCGCCGTTATCGCCCGATTCGGCCGTGTGGCACACGGTGCATCGCTGCCGAAAAAGGGTCTTGCCGGCGCCCGCGTCAGCGCTGAACGCCGGCGAGGACGCGGCCAGAAAACCAGCTGCACAGCTCAGGGCGAGCGATAGTCGAGTCATATCAGTACCCTTCTCAATGATCAACGCGGGTTGAGGATCACCGCGGGTTAAGGATCAACGCGGGCCACGTATTGAAATATAGCGCAGCGACGTACAATCCGCGCACACATGCAGCTGTTCGAAATCACCTTGCTATTGCTGGCCGTTGCGGTGGTGTTCCTGCAAATCGCGCGGCGCTTGCGTGTTCCGTACCCCTCGCTGTTGGCGCTGGCGGGCGGCTGCGTCGCGGTTTTACCTTTTGCGCCGCATTTGAATATCGAACCTCGCCTGGTCCTGGCGCTGTTCGTTGCCCCCGCGGTCATGGACACCGCCTTCGATTTGCCGCCGCGCGAAATGCTGCGCAATTGGCTGCCGCTGGTGTCCCTGGCCGTACTCCTCGTGCTGGTGACCACAGCCGCGGTGGCCTGGGCCGGCGTGTCGCTTGCGGGATTGCCATTGGCCGCCGCCATCGCCCTCGGCGCCATTGTCGCGCCGCCCGATGCCGCCGCCGCATCGGCCGTGCTGCGAGAGTTCAGTTTGCCCCGCCGTATGATGTCAGTCTTACAGGGCGAGAGTTTGCTGAATGATGCGGTCGCGTTGTTGGCCTTCGGATTGGCCGTGACGGCGGCAACATCGCCGGGCGGCACGTGGGAGGCTTTGGTGCCGCGGCTGCTGATCGCCGTTCCCGGCGGCGCGCTGCTCGGCATCATCGTGAGCTTGCTGGCCAGGCGCATCATTCGCGTCGTCGCCGGCACCCTGTCCTCGATCATTGTTCAGTTCCTCTTCACTTTCGGAACATGGATTCTGGCGGATCGATTGGGGCTTTCGCCCATCATCGCCGTGGTAGCGCTTGCCGCCGTGGCCGCGCAATATGCGCCCGCGCGCACCAGTGCCCGCGATCGGCTCAACACCAACGCCGTGTGGGCGACGGTGGTATTCATTCTCAACGTGCTGGCATTTTTGCTGATGGGGCTGCAAGCGCGCGTTATTTTGAGTCAGCTGCAGGGCGCGGCCCTGACCCATGCGCTGGTCTTTGCACTCATGGTATTGGGCATCGTCATCGGGGTGCGCTTTGCCTGGGTGATGCTTTACGGTGTCGTCGTGCGCCGGTTCCGCGCTTTCTTTGAGGAGCGCGTGCTGCATGCAAAAGCGCCGAACGCACGCGTGGGGGTGTTGGTGTCGTGGTGCGGCATGCGCGGGCTGGTCACGCTGGCGACCGCACTGGCGCTGCCGCACGAGTTCCCCGGCCGCGACGTCATCGTGCTCAGCGCGTTCACCGTCGTGCTCGGCACGCTGATTCTCCAGGGATTCACCATCCGCCCGCTGATTGCCCTGCTGCGAATCGGCCCGGACGCTTCGCTCGATGAGGATGTCTCCCGAGCGCGCCAAGCGATGCTGGATGCGGCACTCGAGGCATTGGCGGGCATTCCCGGCGAAGGCGCCGCCGCCATACGCGCCGAATATGCGGCGACGCGTACTGCCAGCGTCGATCGATCCCGGCCCACGACTGCGTACAACGAGTTGCGAACGCAGGCGATCACGGCCGAACGCCGCTTGCTCGCCCAGTGGCGCAGCCAAAGACGCCTTAACGACGATGCATTCCATTTGCTCGAGGACGAATTGGACCGCGCCGAGTTGCACGTCGCGTCGTTTGGGACCACCTGGCTCGACGGTTGAGTTTATCGCCCCTTTTGGCGCAATCGCTCGTCGCGACGCCGCGACTGTTCAGCTTGAGCGCCGATCTGCTGGTAACATGCGGGGCGATCAATCGTGGCAACTGAGGGAGACCACGGATGTCTTCACGTTTCTTAGCAATCGGGGCGTTGGGCATATTGACGGCTATCACGGCGGTCTCTGCCGTCGGGCCTTCGCAACCCATGCTCAAGCGTCCGAATTCACCCGGCAATTCTCAACTCCATGTCGCCGGCAGCCGCAGCATGCAGCAACGCGAAAGCGCAGCCGGATCGAAGTTCGATGCCTCCCTGGCCGAAATATCGCGTCACGCAAGCAGCGTCCGTCCCGGCCACGCCGTGGAAGATTTGCACGCACTCAATCCTGCGGCGAGATTCACTCAGCCTGCCGACAGTTCGATTCCCCTGGTGTTGATCGATGCGATTACGACCGGTGATCCGCAGAAACTGAAGTCCGCCCTGGTGGGATTGGGACTGCAGCGAGCATCGCAGTACTCCAATGATGTCGGCGGTTGGTTGCCGGTCGATCAATTGGATGCCGCGACCACGCTCACGGAATTACATGCGATTCGAGCCGCGATGCCGCGAACGCGCAGCGGTGCGATTCAAAGCCAGGGTGACTTCGCTCAGAACAGCGACCTCGTGCGCACGTCAAATGCACTGGATGGCAGCGGCGTCACCGTCGGAGTTATTTCCGACAGCTACAATTGCTATCCGGTATATGCCTCCAACGGCGTGCCGGCCAACGGCCTCAACGGCTATGCCAACAACGGCTTCAATACGACGGCGGCGGGCGATACGACCAGTGGGGATTTACCCGCGTCAGTGAACGTGATCAAAGATGCGACGTGTATGAACTACGGCGCGCCGATCCAGTTGCCCTTCGGCGACGAAGGCCGGGCGATGATGCAAATCATTCACGATGTGGCGCCCGGGGCGGGCCTCGCCTTTTATACGGCGGAGAACAGCGAAGCTGATTTTGCCAATGGCATTGTCAAGCTGGCCGCTTCCGTGGCCAGCGGCGGCGCCGGCGCCAAGGTGATCGTCGATGACGTGGGCTATTTCGACGAGCCGTTTTTTCAGGATGGTCTGGTCGCGCAGGCCGTCGACGCAGTGGTAGCGCAAGGCGTCGCGTATTTTTCCTCGGCCGGCAACAACGGCACGCTGGCGTATGACAACAATGCCCCGAGTTTTACGACCCTGTCGACGACCGCTCCCAATGCGGGCGAACATTTACTGAACTTCAACCAGGCTGCAGGCGGCGCGGTTACGACCACTCTGCCGGTATCCATTCCGCCGCTGATTCCGGGCGAGTTCGTCGTCATCGTTGCCGAATGGGATCAACCGTACGTGACCGGCGCACCCAGCAGCGGCGGCGCCAAGAATCAGATTGACCTGTGCATCCAGGGCGCGGTGGGCAATGACATCATCAATAACTTGACCCCAAGCGGTGGCTTGGGATCAGCGACCTGCACGGGCGGGAATGCGATTGGCGCCGACCCCGTGCAAGTGATGTTCGTCTATAACCGCGCCGATGCGGCGGGCAACAGCTCAGCAGAGACGTTGAATATCGTCGTCGGTTTGGTAAACGGCGGTACCGCGCCGGGAAGAATCAAGATCGTGGTCGAAGATGACGGCAGGGGCAGTCAGATCACGCAGTTCGCAACCAACAGCGGCACCATTCAGGGTCACCCGGGTGCGGCCGGCGCAGCCGCCGTGGGCGCGGCATTCTTCGCGAACACCCCGTCGTGCGGATTTACGCCCACTGTGGAACCGTTTTCTTCTGCGGGCGGTGATCCGATTCTGTTCAATGCGACAGGAACACGTCTCACAACTCCTGTGACGCGGCCAAAACCGGATTTCGTCGGTCCGGATGGCGGCAACAATACTTTTCTCGGATTCACGCTGGCGGACGGCGGAGTTACCGACGCCAGTACGGTCACCGAGTGTCTGAACAATGCCGGCTTTCCGAATTTCTTCGGCACCTCGGCCGCTGCGCCGCATGTGGCCAGCATCGCTGCCTTATTCCTGCAAGCCAATCCGGCCTTGACGCCTGTAGAGATTGTCGGCTTTATGCAAAGCACAGCGGTCCCGATGGAAGTTTCAACGAGTGGTCCTGTCCCCAATGTTGCCGCCGGTTACGGTCTCGTGCAGGCCAACCTCGCGGCGCAAAAGGTGCCCGCGACCTTGCCTGCCGCGCCCACGCTGACGCTGGCCACTAGTTCCATCGTTGTGGGAAGTTCGACCACGCTCACGTGGTCTTCGGCAAACAACCAGGGGTGCACTGCTTCTGGAAGTTGGTCCGGCGCCTTGGCCAGCAGCGGTACCCAAACAGTTACGCCGACGGCGGTTGGGACTGATACCTACACATTGTTCTGCACCAACGGTCTCGGCGCATCGCCGCCGACATCGGCGACGCTGAGTGTGACTAGTGCAGCGCCACCTCCCCCGACCGGCGGCGGCGGAGGCGGCGCTGTGGGGCTTGCGACGCTGCTCGGTCTGCTGGCGGTGTGCTTGGAAAGAGCGCGGCGTGCGCTGCGACTGCGCTCGCATCGGCGCGAGCCCGCGAACATCGCGTAGGTCCCTTGCCCAGGCGCTGCAACTCGCCATGGCGATAGAGCAAACGGGCGGCGAATCCGCGCAGCCCATGCGGCCCAGGTCGTGGGCGGCGTTCGGCGCGCTGGGCGTCGTTTTCGGCGATCTCGGTACGAGCCCGCTGTACACGCTGCAATCCGTGGTGCAGGCAACGGGCGGTCAATTCACGCCGCAGACCGCGCTCGGTGTGCTGTCGCTGGTGTTTTGGACCTTGATCGTAACCATCTCGATCAAGTACTGCCTGTTCGTGTTGCGCGCCGACAATCGGGGCGAGGGCGGCATTCTCGCCTTGATGTCCTTGATCGGGGCCAACGGTTTTACGCCCGGCTTACGCATCTTGACCGGCATGGGACTGCTCGGCGCCGCGTTGATCTACGGCGACGGCGCGATCACGCCGGCCATATCCGTATTGAGCGCGCTCGAAGGGGTCAACGTCGTGACGGATGCCTTCAAGCCCTTCATCATGCCCATGGCCGTCGTCATTCTCCTATGCCTCTTCTCCGCACAGCGATTCGGAACGGAAAAAATCGGCCGCGCGTTCGGCCCCGTGATGCTGCTGTGGTTTTTGGTCATCGCGTTGATCGGAAGCGCTTCCATCTTGAAGCACCCGGGCGTCATCGCCGCGGTTGATCCCCGACACGCGATCAATTTCTTGACCGCCGAGGGGCGTTCCGGATTCCTGGTATTGGGGGGCATATTCCTGTGCATCACCGGTGGCGAGGCGCTTTACGCCGACATGGGACATTTCGGCAAAGGCCCGATCCGCCGCTCTTGGTACGGCATCGTTCTGCCGTCGTTGCTGCTCAGCTATGCGGGGCAAACCGCGTTCTTGCTCGACAAGGGAACCGTGGCGGGAAATCCCTTTTTCCAGATTGCGCCGGCCTGGTCCATTTATCCCCTGGTGCTGCTGGCGACGATGGCGACCATTATCGCGAGCCAAGCCATCATCACCGGCTCCTTCTCGATGACGCGACAGGCCATGCAGCTTGGCTGGCTTCCAGGTGTCGCGATAAGGCAAACCTCCGATCGAATATACGGTCAGATCTATATTCCTGTGGTCAATTGGCTGCTGATGGTCGCCACCATCGCCATCACCATCGCCTTCGAACGGTCGGATCGCCTCGCGGGAGCCTACGGAACCGCGGTGTCGACCACCATGTTGCTGACCACGTTCTTGCTGTATCGGGCCATGCGCGATCTGTGGAAATGGCCGCGGACCGCTGCGTTGCCCGTGGCCGGAATATTCATCATCGTCGACTCGAGCTTCTTTCTTGCCAATCTGTTGAAGATTGCCGAAGGCGGCTGGTTGCCCCTGACCTTCGCGGCGATCTTGTTCCTGGTCATGATCACGTGGCGCTCCGGCGTCGATGCGATTCGCGCAACGCTGGTGCACGCCCCGCAATCCGCTGACCGGTTCTTATCGGATCTGAAAAGCGGCGTCATCCCGCGCGTGGAGGGGACGACCGTATTCCTGACTCGCGGCACCCAAAAGGTATCCCGGGTGATCATGGATCATGCGCGTTATGTCGGCGTTCTGCCGCGCAATGCCATTGCTTTGAGCGTGGTCTTCGAGAGTATCCCGCGCGTCGCCGGTCCCACATGCACCGTGGTCGACAACCTGGGTGAAGGGCTGTGGCATGTCATTGCGCGCTTCGGTTTTCTCGAAATCCCGAAGCTGCGCCAGGCGCTGGCGGGCGCCGGTGGTTTCGGTGCGGCAATCGACTTTGACAAGGCGCTGTTCTTGGGCACCCGCGATCTGGTGGTGTCCAAGCGAAAAAACGCCAGCATGCGAGGCTGGCGCTTGGTCTTGTTCGCGTTTCTCTATCGAAATTCGGTAAAAATCGTCGATCGATTCAGTCTGGAGGCCGAGAATGTGATCGAGATTGCCAGGCAAATTGAGATCTAGGGTTCTGCTGCGCGGCGTGATGGTCGTGAAATATCGGCCCCTGCTCGCGGAATGTCGGCACGTCGTGGGCGTCTCTTTCAGTCAAATTCTGGATGACGCTCAAAATGCCCCATCCCAACATCAGGCACAGACACAGAAGCAGCAGCAAAGCGATCGCGAAATTCATGGCAGCACCGAACTCTGGAACCGAGCCAGGATCTTAAATTCGGAGAGCTTTATTGGGCTGTAGGAACAACGCTGATACTACTGTCAGAGGGTGGTTTCGCTCAAGGACTCAGGTTCAAAGCCGGCAACACGCTTCCTCGCAGCTCGCCAAATCCGATGGAGACGGCGCCGGGCCGTTCGCACCGGCCTCGAAAAATCACGGTGTCGCCGTCCTCTAAAAAGGTGCGCTGTTCATCTTGACCGATTTGCAGCGGCTGGCTGCCGCCCTTGCTGAGTTCGACCAATGAGCCGGCTTCGGCGGGCGTTGGGCCGGACTGCGTGCCGCTGCCAAACAGATCCCCGGGACGCAGATTGCAGCCATTGACCGTGTGGTGCGCGACCAGCTGTGCAATCGTCCAGTAGGCATGGCGAAAACTGGTCTCCGACAGCCGTTGCGGCGGCTCATGGCGAGCACGCATGTTTGCGGTCTGAATGAGCGCTTCGAGCCGGATATCGATCGCCCCCGCTTGTCGATTCCGCTCCGAATCCAAATAGGGCAGGGGCTGGGGATCGTCTGGAGGCCGGTTGAAGGGTACGCGAAAAGGGGCAAGCGCCTGCAAGGTCACCACCCACGGCGAAATGGTGGTGGCGAAGTTTTTTGCCAAGAACGGCCCTAATGGCTGGTACTCCCATCCCTGTAAATCGCGGGCCGACCAATCATTGAGCAGGCAGAGGCCGAAGATGTGATTCTCAGAATCGGCCAACGGGATGGCCGCGCCCGCCGGATTGCCGGCGCCGATGAAAATGCCCATTTCAAGCTCGTAGTCCAAGCGGGTGCTGGGGCCTACTGTCGGGCCGGTGGCACCGGGCCTTTGCCCTTGCGGCCGCGGGAAACTCTGCCCGGACACGCCGATCGATGAACTGCGGCCGTGGTAGCCGATGGGTATCCACTTATAGTTAGGAAGCAGGGGACTATCCGGCCTGAATTGCCGGCCGATGGCCGTGGCATGATAAATCGATATGTAGAAGTCGGTGTAATCGCCGATCTGCGCCGGCAAAGAAAATATCGCCTCGTCTTGCGGCACCAAACAGACTTTCAAAGCGCCTTCGAGCGCGGAGCCTTGTGCCAGCGCCTCGAACAGCGCGCGACGCAGCGCAGCCCAGATATGCGGACCCAGTTGCATCAGCGAATTCAACGACGGCAGGCTGCCGGCGCGAATTCCCTGCCCGGCATCCCCTGAGAACAAATTCGCGTCTGCGACTGCGGCAAGATCCAGGATCTGATCGCCAATCGCGACGCCGCCGCGAAATGGTTCGGCGCCGTGTGCGCGCCGAAATACGCCGAAGGGAAGATTTTGGATCGGAAACGCGCAACCGGCCAGATTCGCAGCAGGCAGCCAGCTGCGAACCTTGGGGTCGTGCGTCGCATCCGGTCGATTGAAGACTGTCACGGCCTGGTCGGATCGAAGTGCTTTTTAAGCCCCAGCCAGTGGCTCATGTAGTCATTTTGCAGCCGCGGCGTGCCCTGCAAAGCGTTGCGCGCCGGCCTGAGCACGGATCGCGATTCGAACATGAACGCCATGGTGTCGGTAAGGCGCACCGGCACCGAGGTATCCGCCGCCACGGCTTTATCAAAGGTCGCAGCGTCCGGGCCATGCCCGCTCATGCAATTGTGCAAAGAGGATCCGCCGGGCACGAAGCCGGTACTCTTGGCGTCATATACCCCACAGATGAGGCCCATGAATTCATTGGCCACGTTGCGATGAAACCAGGGCGGCCGAAACGTGTTCTCCATCGTCAGCCAGCGCGGGGGAAAAACGACGAAATCGATATTGCTGGTGCCGGAGGTGTCGCTAGGCGAATGCAGCACCAGGAATATGGACGGGTCGGGATGGTCGTACGAGGTTGATCCCATGGTGTTGAATCGCCGCAGGTCGTATTTGTAAGGCGCGTTGTTCCCATGCCATGCAACCACATCGAGCGGTGAGTGATCCATTTTTGCCGCCCACAAGCCGCCGGCGAATTTGCCGATCAATTCGCAGGGCTCATCGAGTTCTTCGTAGCGCGCCCGCGGCGTGAGAAAATCGCGCGCGTTGGCGAGGCCGTTGGAACCGATGGGCCCGAGATCCGGCAATTTGAACGGAGCGCCGAAGTTCTCGCAGATATAGCCTCGCGCCTCGCCGTTCGGAAGTTCCACCCGAAAGCGCAATCCGCGCGGAATCACGGCGATTTCCTGGGGACTCAAGTTTATCCGTCCAAGCTCGGTGTCGAGAGTCAGTGCGCCTTGCTGCGGCACGATGAGCATTTCTCCATCGGCGTCGTAGAAAAATCGCTGCTGCATCGAGCGGTTGGCGGCAAACAAATAAATGCCGCAGCCCGCGTGCGCGTCCGGCGATCCGTTGCCGGCCATGGGCACCAAGCCTTCGACGAAATCGGTGGGTGCCGCGGGTACGGCCAAGGGATCCCAGCGCAGCTGATTCGGCGGCACTGGCATGTCGTCCGGCCGGTCATCGAGAAGCCGGTGCTCGAATCGCGCAAAGGGCTGGTGCGTCACTGCGGGACGAATGCGGTACAACCACGAGCGCCGATTGGCGGCGCGCGGCGCGGTGAACGCCGTGCCCGAAAATTGTTCCGCGTACAGTCCGAACGAGCAGCGTTGCGGAGAGTTGCGGCCTTGCGGCAGCGCTCCTGCCAGTGCCTCGGTGGCGAATTCGTTGCCGAAGCCGCTCAAGTACCCATCGGAATCGGAAACGATTGCGCTCACGGCCGCCATTCTATGACACTTGCGAGCGCAAGTATCACGCCAAGGAGACCCCATGTAGGATCAGGCCGACAGGGCACAAAGGAGGCTGGCGGTGCGCACAAGCATATTCATTGTCTGCGGATTCCTTCTGTGGGGCGCCTGCCTTGGAGCGGCGAGATTGATTCTGGGGCTGGGTGCCGCGTCGATGGCCACGGCGACCGTGGTCTTTGTGGCCGCCTGGTTCATCGTGGCTGCTGTCAACATGGCGGTCGGCATACTCAAGGCCGGCTATTCGTTCGGCGAGGAATTTCCAATTTTTTTGCTCATATTCGCGTTCCCGGCGCTGGCCGCGATTTTTGTCAATTGGAAGTGGTTGGGCGTGCTGACCCGCGGATAGTGTGCGATCCTGCGCGGGTTGAAAACGAGGGCTGCAATCGGCATGGCACGCGAACACTTTCATTGGGATGATCCGCTGTTGCTGGATACGCAATTGACGGACGAGGAGAAAATGATCCGGGACGCCGCGCGCGACTACGCGCACGGCCGGCTCGAGCCGCGAGTGCTGGAGGCATTTCGGCGCGAGCACACGGATCCGGGCATCTTCAAGGAAATGGGCGGCGTGGGGCTTCTCGGCGCCACCATCCCCGAGACTTACGGCGGCGGCGGACTGAACTATGTCAGCTATGGGCTCATCGCGCGCGAAGTGGAGCGCATCGATTCCGGTTTCCGCTCGATGATGAGCGTGCAATCGTCGTTGGTGATGTTGCCGATTTTCAAGTTCGGTACCGAGGCGCAAAAGCAAAAGTATTTGCCTCCGCTGGCGCGTGGTGAATCGATCGGTTGCTTCGGCCTCACGGAACCCGATCATGGTTCCGATCCCGGCAGCATGATCACGCGCGCGCGCGCGGCAGCCGGCGGCTACCGGCTCTCGGGCGCCAAGACCTGGATCACCAACAGCCCGATCGCGCATGTTTTCGTGGTATGGGCAAAAACCGATGACGATATCATCCGCGGTTTCATTCTTGAAAAAGGCTGGAAGGGCCTCACGACACCGATCCTGCACGGCAAGGTTGGCCTGCGTGCCTCGACCACCGGGCAGATTCTCATGGACGACGTGTTCGTGCCGGAAGAGAATTTACTGCCCGGTGTCACGGGACTCAAAGGGCCTTTTACGTGCCTCGATTCAGCGCGCTACGGCATCTCCTGAGGCGCGCTGGGCGCGGCGGAAAGTTGTTGGCATACCGCTCGCCAGTACGTCCTTGACCGCAAACAATTCGGCCGGCCGCTCGCCGCGAATCAGCTCATTCAGAAAAAACTCGTCGACATGCAGACCGAAATTACGCTCGGGCTTCAGGGCTGCCTGCGTCTGGGACGCATGAAGGACGATGGGACCGCGTCGGTGGAAATCACATCGATCATGAAGCGAAATTCCTGCGGCAAGTCATTGGATATCGCGCGCATGGCGCGCGATATGTTGGGCGGCAACGGCATCTCCGATGAATATGGCGTGATCCGTCATGTCGTAAATCTCGAGGTCGTGAATACTTATGAAGGCACGCACGATATTCACGCCCTGATTCTCGGCCGGGCGCAAACCGGGATTCAAGCGTTCTCCTAAGGCGCCACGAATTCGGCCGGAGGAACATGCCCCGGGCCGCGCTTTTTCCGTCGGCGAGCGCTACGGATAGGCGGGAGATGCCGCACCGGTCACCCTCGGGACGCGGATGTTCGGCCTGAGTCCGATCTGCCACTCTGCGTTGGCCGGAGTATCGGCCGTCAAGGTGACCAGCTGACCGGTGGTCTCTTCGCCGTGATCCATGTTTGGATGCCATATCCTGACCCGGTATTCGCCCGCCGGCATGTCGCTGATCACGGCGGTTCCCAGCGGTCCGGTCTTGGCGAAAAAGGGTGTCTCCGACACATAGATATAGCCGATCATCCAGTCATGGATGTTGCAGCCTAAGACCACGACGCCGGGTTTGTCGAAAACGATGGGCGCCGCATCCGTGCCGGAATACAAAGGCAGCTCGAATTTCTTGGCGGGTGAAAAGGAGTAGACCTGGTGGCGGATATTGTCGCTGTTCGGAAAGCGCACGGTGGATCCCATGAATATGGGCTTCACATAGGGCACGAATTGCTTGTCGACCTGATCCACCGCATTGGCCGGGGGGCGGGCGTGCAGGGCACCGCGCGGATCGACGGCAACCGCCAAGACCACCGCGTCAGCGACCAACTTGCCCTTGTGATCCCGTACGAGCGCATGCACTTCGGCGGAATGCGCCAGGGTTGCGCCAGCCACCATCAGTCCGACCGTTCCGATGAAACTCTTGAGCATCTAAAACCGATAGTTGTAGGTTAATTCCGGCATCGAGTCGGTGTAGTCGTTGCCGCCTCGAGCATGCGTCTGCAAGCGTTGAAATCCAAATGCGATCACACTGTGGACAGTCAGGGAATATTCCGCTCCCAGTGTGACGCCGAAACTCGTGCCGTTGAGTCTATACGCGTACGCGCCCGCTCCAAAAGCCGGATCAGGCGCAATCGCTTTGGAATTGACATAAATAGAGTATCCAGGCGCGTGAGTCGTGGAGACGACGTCACCGTGCCGCAGCAGCGACCCCAAGCTGATCGAAAACCGCTCGCTCAGCGAATACTGCGCATTCCCCGTGAAACTTCGACCGCGTTGGCTGAACGCATCGTTCGATATGCCCGGGTATCCGGCCGCGCCGGGAGCCGCGGCGCGGTGCTCGAAGGCGTATTTTGCCCAAAGATTCCAGCGCTCATCGAGCCGCCTTCCCAATTCCAGCGACGCCGTGTAGATCGTGGCGTCCCGATAGCTGTCCTGGTAGTTGGAACGGCGCAACGATATTCCCGCCCGGGTCCACGTGGCGAAGGCGCCATACCCCCACTTCTTCCTGAGCGTCAGCAGTCCATCGATGGATGCATTTCGCAAGCCGGTCAGGTGATCGTAGATTTGCCCCGACAACCCGCCGCCCGCCGCCAGGCTGTAGCTTTCGCCGACGGGAATCAGCTGCAGCAGGGAAACCGTTGCCGAGGCACTGGAGTCCGAAACCATGTCGGCATGGCTGGCGGCGTTGCTCACATTGTCATCGTGGCTCAAGGCGGCGGCCGTGGCCACCGTCCAATCGCCGCGGGCAGTGTGAGCTGCCGCACACAAGATCAGCAATGCGGGCAGCGAGGCGCGGGTCGCCTTGCAAAACGTCCGGAGGCTGGAGCATCGCATTTCGAGATTATGCAATGTCGCCCCAATCGTCCGGCGGGACCTAGGTCGCATCGCGCAATGCGAGTCCGAAAACGGAGAATGCAAGGCCACGCTACGGTCGTTTGGCGTTACGGGGCTCTGGTGACGCCATGCCCCGCGGCCACCCAGGCCTCGAGTCCCCCGTGCAGCGGCCGAACCTGCTTGAAGCCGTGATTCATCATAATCTTGGCGACGCGCGCTGCCGACGCTTCGCTGGGACAAGTGCAGTAGAGAATGATGTCGCGGTCTCGAGGCAGGTCCTTGAGGTGCACGTCGACATCAGGCAAAGAAATGTGCAGTGCGCCGGGAATCCAATGCGGCTCCAGCGCCCTGGCGGTGGGCGAGCGCACATCGATGATCAGCGGTTCCGCGCCGCCTTCGATCAGCGCATGAAGCTCTGCCACGCTGATTCGGGCCATGCGCAGCATTTTGTAAAAGCGGCTGCGCTCCCACCATTTGAAGCTGACGTAGGCTGCCAGCAGAACCAGTGCGCCCAAAAAAGCGACGCTGCCGATGCGATCGAGATGAATCAACAGCAGTGCGATTTGGGTTTTGAACAGCATGCCGGCGAGCAGTCCCGCGCCCACCCACAGCATCGCGGCCAGAGTGCTCAAGGAAATGAATCGCAGCCAGCCGATGCGCATGGCCCCGGCCAGCGGCGGCGCAATGGTTGCCCAGCCGGGCACAAACTTCGCGATCACCAGGGAGTTGACGCCCCAGCGGTCGAATTGACTCTGCGTTTCGTTGACGCAGGAATCGGGCTCCAGGGAAATTCGGCACAGGGTCTTCAATACGCGGATGCCATATTTCTGCCCGACCCAATACCAACCTGAATCGGCCAGCAGGCAAGCCCCGACCGCGGCCAAAAAAACCGTCCCCACAGGCTGCTGTCCGCTCGCGGCGATCGCGCCGGCGAGCACGAGGGTCGGCACAGCCGGCACCGGAAGGCCGATTTGATTGAGCAGAACATTCAACGCCACGATCGCCAAGCCGTATTGGCTAAGACTGAGTATGAGTTGCTGGGTCAATTTTTTCTGCGCTCGATATTGGGCAAAAATGCGGCCACTATTCCGAGCAGCGGCAGGTAGGCACAGATTCGATAGACGAATTCGATCCCATGGGTGTCGGCGAGGCCGCCAAGCACCGCCGCGCCGATGCCGCCGATGCCGAACGCGAATCCGAAAAACAATCCCGATACCGCGCCCACATTGCCGGGCATCAGCTCCTGTGCGAATACGACAATCGCTGAGAATGCCGAGGAAAGTATCAAACCGATGATGAACGTCAATACGCCCACCCACATCAAATCGACATGGGGCAGCATCAAGGTGAAGGGCGCGATGCCGAGAATCGACACCCAAATGACACGCTTGCGGCCGATGCGGTCGCCCAAGGGTCCTCCGAACAGCGTGCCGAGCGCCATCGCCAGCAGGAATATGAACAGGTGAACCTGAGCGGAGCGCACCGAGACGTGAAATCTCTCGATCAAATAGAAGCTGAAGTAGCTGGTGATACTGGCCACGTAGAAGTACTTCGAGAAGATCAACAGGACCAGCACGACAATCGACCAACGCACCCGGGTCGCGGAAATGGGGCTTTGACCGGCCGCAGGGTGTGCCTTTGGCGGGTCGATGTGTTGGCTCTTGTACCAGGCGCCGACGTTCGCCAAGACCGCAATCGCGATCACCGCGGCGATCGCGAACCAAGCAAGGCTGCTCTGGCCGTGCGGAAGGATGATCCATGCCGCAAGCAACGGCCCCATGGCACTTCCCGCGTTTCCACCCACCTGGAAAATGGATTGCGCCAGACCGTGGCGTCCGCCGGAGGCCAGGCGGGCAATGCGTGAGGACTCGGGATGAAAAATGGCGGACCCCGCGCCGATCAAGGCCGCGGCGGCGAGCACGCTGGTGTAATTGGGCGCAAAGGCCAAGGTCACCATGCCGATCAGTGTGAAGCACATGCCGACGCTCAAGGAATACGGCTTGGGATGCTTGTCGGTGTACACGCCGATGAGCGGCTGCAACAGCGAAGCGCAAGCCTGGTAGGTCAGCGTGATGGTGCCGATTTGCACGAAACTCAAGTGGAATTCGCCTTTGAGCAGCGGATAAATCGAGACGATCAACGACTGCATCATGTCGTTGAGGAAATGCGAGAAGCTCAACGCGCCCAGCAAATTGAAGCTCGTTTGCGCCGCTGGAACGATTGCCGGCGACTGCGCCGCGAAAGTTTTTTCCATGCGCTGAACTCTTCCCTCACGCAGATTATCTGCACTCCGATCTGTGTACCCTACTAGCTACTTCGTTGCCTGTCCTGAGAGAATGCGCGGATGAAACGTTTCGAGCCCTATGCCTTTTTGCGCGGTCTCGCCACTCGCTGGGACGTGTTGGCATTCATCGTCGTGATCGGGCTGGTGGTTTTTCTGGGCGAGACCTCGCGCGGCTTGTTTGCGCCGCTGACCGCACTTGAAACAACGCCGATATCCCTGAATCCGGCGCATCTGCCTGAATATGCCGCGCGTACGACATTTCGTATGTTTGCGGCCCTTGCGCTGTCGCTGGCGTTCACGCTGACTTATGCGACTTGGGCGGCCAAGAGCGAGCGCGCCGGCAAGCTGCTCGTGCCCATTCTGGATATTCTGCAGTCGGTGCCGATCCTGGGTTTCATTTCCATTACAGTCGTGTTCTTCATGTCGCTGGCCCCGGGACGGGTATTGGGCGCTGAGTTCGCCGCCATCTTCGCCATCTTCACCAGCCAGGCTTGGAATATGGCGTTCAGCTTTTATCAGTCCCTGCGCACCATTCCGATCGAGCTCACTGAAGCGGCGGAATCGTTCCGGTTGTCTCCATGGATGCGTTTTTGGCAGCTGGAGGTTCCCTTCGGCATGCCGGCGCTCATTTGGAACATGATGATGTCCATGTCCGGCGGCTGGTTCTTCGTGGTCGCCTCGGAGTCGATCAGCGTCGGCCATACCACCGTGGCGTTGCCGGGCGTCGGCTCGTACATCGCGCTTGCCATCGAACAAAAGAATCTCACCGCCATCGGTTGGGCCATCGCCACCATGTTGATCGTGATCCTTCTCTATGACCAGTTGCTGTTTCGGCCTCTGGTGGCGTGGGTCGACCGCTTTCGCGTCGAGCAAGAGCCAGGAGCGCGCGTGCCGGATTCCTGGGCGCTGACCATGATGCGCCGCTCGCGGCTCATCCAGGCGGCGACCGTTGCGTTTCAAACCGCCGTCATGTTTACCAGCCGCGCGGTGAAACGCCGCGATGAACCGCTAAGGGAGCGCACCGGTAAACCCAGGCGATCCTTGGATCTGTTGTGGGTGATGCTGATCGTTGCCGCCGTCGTGGCCGGGCTTTGGCACATCGTGGTGGTGCTGATTCAGAACACGCCGCTCGAGGAAGCGCTGCAGGCATGCGGGCTGGCGACGCTCACCATGCTGCGGGTGTTCGTGTTGATCGCGCTTGCCAGCCTGGTATGGGTGCCGATCGGCGTATGGGTGGGCATGCGGCCGCGCGCCGCGCAAATCGTTCAGCCCATCGCGCAATTCATGGCGGCATTTCCAGCCAATCTGCTGTTCCCCATCGCGGTGTACGGGATCGTTCGATGGAAACTGAATCCGGACATTTATTTGAGTCCGCTGATGATTTTGGGAACGCAGTGGTACATTCTGTTCAACGTCATCGCCGGCGCCTCTTCCATTCCGGCTGAGATGCGCTATGTTGCGGAGAATTTCGGCATCACGGGCTGGCTGTGGTGGCGCAAAGTTGCGCTGCCCGCGATTCTGCCGTTTTACGTGACGGGCGCCATCACCGCATCGGGTGGATCCTGGAACGCAGCCATTGTCGCGGAGCTGGCCACCTGGGGAGATACTCAGATCCGGGCCCGGGGCTTGGGCAGCTACATCGCGGAGGCGACTACCGCCGGGGACTTTCACCGCATCGTGTTGGGGATCGGCACCATGAGCTTGTTCGTGGTGGTCATCAACCGGCTTTTTTGGCGCCCGTTGTATTACTACGCCGAGCGCAAGTATCGACTTACCTAGTGGGCTCCGGGGTTTAAAACATGAATGGCTCTCCGCTGCTGCAGTGCACCGATGTTCGCAAGGCGTTTCCGAAGCCCGACGGCGCGGAGCTGTTGGTATTGGAGGGAATGAATCTCGAGCTGCGCGAGGGGCAGATCGTCGGCTTGCTGGGCAGATCCGGTTCGGGCAAATCGACCTTGCTGCGTCTGATCGCAGGGTTGTCCGAGCCCAGCGCGGGAAATTTGCGTTACCTCGGCAAACCCATTTCGGGTCCTGCGCAGGGAATCGCCATGGTGTTCCAGAGTTTCGCCCTGTTTCCCTGGCTTTCCGTGTTTGAAAATGTCGCGCTGGGGCTGGAGGCACAGCGGATGTCCCGGCCGGAAATCCGCAAGCGATCCTTGGCGGCGATCGACCTCATCGGCTTGGACGGGTTCGAGTCCGCGTATCCCCGCGAGCTCTCCGGCGGCATGCGCCAGCGCGTGGGCTTTGCCAGAGCACTGGTGGTGCATCCGAATATTTTGCTGATGGATGAGCCTTTTTCCGCGTTGGACGTCTTGACGGCGGAGACGCTGCGCACCGATTTCCTGGATTTGTGGGCTGAAGGCCGCATGCCCATCAAGGGCGTCATCCTGGTCACGCACAACATCGAGGAGGCCGTGTTGATGTGCGACCGGGTATTGGTGTTCGGCAGCAATCCCGGCCGGATTTTGAGCGAAATCAAGGTGACTCTGCCGCAGCCGCGAAACCGCCTCGATCCGAGTTTTCGCGAGCTGGTGGAGCGCATTTATGTCGAAATGACGGCACGGCCCGTCGGTGGAGCGCCGGGCCGCAAGGAGAATTTCCCAGGTTTGGGAATCGGCAGCGCCTTGCCGCACGTGTCCTCCAATGTGCTCGCGGGTTTGATGGAAGCCGTGGCTGCGGCGCCCTTCAACGGCAAGGCGGACCTTCCGGAAATCGCCTCCGACTTGACCATGGAGATCGACGAGTTGTTTCCCGTCGCCGAAACCCTGCAAATGCTGCGATTCGCCGAACTGGAGGGCGGCGACTTGAAACTGACCGAGGATGGTTTGGCATTCGCCCATGCGGCGCTCGACGAGCGCAAGCGCATTTTTACGCGCCATTTGCTGACCTATGTGCCGCTGGCCGCCCATGTCCGCAGGGTTCTGGACGAACGGGCGTCTCATTCGGCTCGAAAGAGCCGCTTTATCGACGAATTGGAAGACTTTATGTCCGAGGAGGCGGCGGAGCAAAGCCTGCGCGCCGTGGTGAGCTGGGGCCGATATGCCGAGGCCTTCGCCTATGATGACGAGAATGCCATGTTCAGCCTGGAGAATCCGACTTAAAATGATCCGATGACCGAGATGGCACCCTATTTGACCCTGCATGTTCCGCCGGACGAAATGGTGAAATACATTCAGGATCTGATGACACTGCCGCGCGGCGAGATCGCGGCCAGCTCGGCCATGACGCTGGCGCAGCGCCACTGGGGCGGAGATACACCGCTGGCGCGCGCGGCGCTGTTGCGGTGGGGGGCGCTCAATCTGGCGTTCCAGGACAAACGCTTGGAAACGTGGACCGTCACCCGGGAGCATGATCGCATTCAGGTTCCGGCGGCTTTGGTGGCGGCGGCGGGCGTTGCTCCGTTGGTCATCGATAACGAGCGGGCGGTATTCGATATTCCCGCGCTCCTGGATGCCACGCTGGAGTTCCAGCCGCCAGCAGGCCAGGCCTAATCCCCATGATAGCTACTGTTGAGCCAGCGCCGAAGCCGCGCTTTGGGGTACTGCGCACCATCGCCCTTTACAAGATCGTGAAGGTGTTGCTGCTGCTCGCGGTCGCCTACGGCGAATTGCGGCTGCGGGACGCTTCGCTCGCAGCCAAGCTGTTGTCTTGGGCGCAAGCGCAGCCTTATGGATTGGAACACCGCATCGTCACGCAGCTCTTGGAGTGGTTCAGCGGATTGAGCGTGTCGCGAATCCATGCACTGCGAATGGTGACGCTTGCCTACGCGGCCATTTTTGCGGTCGAAGGCGTGGGGCTGTGGATGCAGAAACGCTGGGCCGAGTGGTTGACCGTGATCATTACGGCCTCACTGATCCCCCTGGAGGCCTGGGAGATCTACTACCGGCCGACCATAGGCAAGGTCTTGATCCTGCTGGCCAACCTGGCCGTCGTCGCCTACCTGGTCTGGCATGTGCGCACCAAGAATCGTGCCGTATCTTAAGGAATGTCAAGTGAACGTGAAATGATCTTCATCTCGGTTGTAACGCGTTAATCCGTCGTATTCTTCGCAGCGCTTGAAGCCTCAACCACCGTTTGGAGATCTCATGAAGAAGTCCGCGACCCTCATTACCACTGCATTGTTGACCTTTGGCTTCGCCGCCGCCTCCATGGCTGCCGATGCGCCGAAGTCCGGCGCAACTGCCGATTCCGCCACCTCGGCGCCCGCGACCAAGACCAAGACCACTAAGCACAGCACCAGCAAGAAGCACAAGAAAGCCACCCCTGCTCCTGCGACAACCAAGTAATATTATTGGTATAACGCCCCGTCCGCTTCACGGCGGCCGGGGCGTTTTTTTTGGGCTTTAAAACGGTGGGAACATGGACCTGATAGTCGCAGTCAAGGCGTTGATATTGGGCGTTGTCGAGGGACTGACCGAATTCCTGCCGGTATCGAGTACCGGGCATTTGATCGTGGTGGGCAGTCTGCTCAATTGGAACGACGAGAAGGGCGAGGTATTCGAGATCGTCATCCAATTTGCCGCCATCCTGGCGATCTGCTGGCTGTACCGGCAGCGGCTTTGGAATGTGGTGGCGACCTTGGCCACCGATCGAAAATCGCAGCGATTTACCTTGAACATCGTGCTGGCATTTCTGCCCGCCGCCGTGCTCGGCGTGATTTTCATCAAGGCCATCAAGCACTATTTATTCGCGCCGGTTCCGGTTGCCACGGCATTCATCGTCGGCGGCATCCTGATCCTCATGATAGAGAGCCGCAAGCGCACGCCGCGCGTCGAGAATGTGGATGCCGTCAAACCCAGCGATGCCACCTGGATCGGCTTCGCGCAAGCCTTATCCATGATTCCGGGCACCTCGCGCTCCGGCGCGACCATCATGGGCGGCCTGCTGCGCGGCCTATCGCGCCCGGCCGCCACCGAGTTCTCGTTTTTCCTGGCCATACCCACCATTTTTGGGGCTACCGTGCTGGAGCTGTACAAGGCGCGCCATCTGCTGAACGTCGATGACCTGGCCGTCATCGGCGTAGGATCGGTGGCCTCTTTCATCAGCGCGGCCTTCGCGGTGCGGGCGTTGATCCGTTATGTCAGCGTCCATGACTTCAAAATTTTCGCCTGGTACCGAATCGTCTTCGGATTCATCATTCTCGGTACCTGGTATTTCGGCGTGGTGAAGTGGTAGCGCCGTGAGCGCGTCAGCTGTCCAGGCAACCGATGTGGCGCATCTGATTCAAGTTGCGCTCACGCCCATATTCTTGATTTCGGCGATCGGCGTGACGCTCAACGTCTTGACCAGTCGATTGGCGCGCATCGTCGATCGGGCGCGCGTTATGGAATCTCAGGTATCCCATCCGGATTACAAGCCTGAGGGCCGTGATCTGCACCAGGCGCTCGGCGTATTGGCGCGGCGTGCCCGCTACATCAACGCGGCGATAACCCTGATCACACTATCGGCGCTATTCATCGCCCTGGTGGTGGTTATGCTGTTCGTCAACGCCTTCGCTCACTGGGAACTGTCGGCCTTCATCGCCATCCTGTTCATTTTGTCGATGCTGGCGTTGGCCGGCGCGTTGACGGCGTTCCTCATCGAAGTGCGCATCGCCACGAAGACCTTGCGCATCGGCATCGAGGCGGCGTCGCGCGACAGCTAGTACCCCGGCACCGTGAATTTGACTGGTGCGCA
>Ga0179592_10000236_pt1 | contig 22318 bp, 12 predicted proteins | sample CZODoug2_1_08_16_FD_148623 | JGI IMG/M metagenome (GOLD analysis project Ga0179592, IMG submission 148623) | Vadose zone soil fungal communities from Angelo Coast Range Reserve, California, USA - CZODoug2_1_08_16fungal (Illumina Assembly) | ecosystem: Environmental > Terrestrial > Soil > Vadose...
GAGGGACAACTGTGGTGGTGAAAAAATGGAGACAATAAAAGAGCCGATGGTGGAATACGGCGTGGCCAAGCTCGCCCTTCCAGGCCATGAGCAGTCGGGCGACCACCATGTGGTCCGCTGCAACCGAAACGGAGTACTCATCGCAGCCATCGACGGCATTGGCCACGGCGAAGAGGCGGCTGACGCCGCGAAACTGGCGGCTTCCATTCTTAATGCCAGTGTCGACGAACCGATTATTTCCCTGGTGGAACAGTGTCACGAGCAACTTCGGCCAACCCGGGGCGTTGTTTTGAGCGTTGCATCCATTGACCCAGCTCATGGAATGATGACTTGGATTGGTGTCGGAAACGTTCAAGGAGTATTGATGCGTGCTGACACGAAAAATGGAAATCCGCAAGAAACGCTTCTTCTGCGTGCGGGAGTTGTAGGATCCCGATTGCCGCCCCTGCAAGCCACGGTAATCCCTGTGGCCAAGGATGACACACTGTTTTTTGTGACCGATGGCGTTAGCGGTAACTTTGTCGAGAACCTTCCCATTTTGGGAAACCCACAGAGAGCAGCAGACAGGATTCTCGAACGATACCGGACCGGAACCGATGACGCACTGGTATTAATCGCCCGATTGGTAGGAATTCAAACGTGAAGATGGCCACCCAACACAAGCCGAAAGCGCGAGCAAGATTTGAGGACGAATACCCTTCGTTCTTGCGCGAGTACGCGGCAGGGAGCGGCGAAGCCGCGCTAGGCAAAGCATATGAGCTAGGGCGACGAGCTCTTGCTGAAGGAAAAAGCCTGGTGGAGATTGCTTCCCTGCACCATGAGGCTGTGCAAGGACTGGTTCGGGAAGAAAAAGATGGGGAACTTCGCAAGAGGTTACTCCAGACGAGCGGTGACTTCCTTGCGGAATGCCTGTCTCCCTACGAGATGGCGCACCGGGGATTTCAGGATGCAGTGAAGGCCCTGCGCCAGCTTAACGAAACGCTGGAGGAAGAAATCAAACGCATCGCGTACGCCGTGCACGACGAAGCTGGACAGCTGTTAGTCGCCGTGCATCTTGCGCTCGCCGAAGTCGCGCGGGAATTACCGAAGGTTCAGCAACAGCAGATCGGGCGGATCGGCGAATTGCTAAACCAAGTTGAAAAGCACTTGCGCCGGTATTCGCACGAACTTCGGCCCACGATCCTGGATGATCTCGGATGGGTTCCCGCAATCCGTTTTCTGGCAGAGGGAGTTTCAGCCAGAGCCGGTCTGCCAATCCACATTGACGCGGCCTTTTCCGGACGGCTGCCCGGCCCGGTGGAGACGGCACTATATCGAACCGTGCAGGAGGGATTGACCAACGCGGTTAAGCATGCAAAGGCACGGAATATCTGGATTCGCGCGTGGAAAGAGAGAGACGCATTGTGTTGTTCGATCCGGGATGATGGAGCAGGCTTTGACGCCGCCGCAGTTCAAACGAAACCGAGCCGCAAGGGGCTGGGATTGATTGCCATGCAGGAGAGAATGAGCGCGATCGGAGGCACTCTCCGGGTCGAATCCTGCCCTGGACGCGGAACAGAGCTTTCGGTACGAGTTCCAATGGAGGTTGACAATGCCAACACGCATCGTGCTCGCGGATGACCATGTCCTGGTACGCCAAGGACTGAAGTCATTGCTCGAGCGGGAACATTTTCAAGTCGTTGCAGAAGCATCCGATGGACAGGAAGCCGTGCGCCTGGCGGGATTACTTCAAGCAGATATTGCCGTATTTGATATCAGCATGCCGATACTGAACGGCATTGATGCGGTTCGTGAATTGGCCCGTTCATGCCCGAAAGCGAAAGCGATTCTTTTGACGCAGCATGAAGAGGATCAATATATCCGAGAGGCGCTCGAAGCTGGAGTGAAAGGATATGTCTTGAAGAACCAGGCAGCCAGCGACCTCATTCACGCCATTCAGCAAGTCTCGCGGGGCCAGTTCTATTTGAGTCCTGGCGTATCGCGGGCAGTGGTGGAGGCCTACCGCACAAAGTCGGATAGCCCTTCCGATCCCCTGACGGCGCGTGAGCGCCAAGTGTTGCAATTGATTGCCGAGGGGAAATCAACCAAGGATGCCGCCTCACTTCTGGGTATCAGCGTGAAGACCGCCGAATCGCATCGCATGAGGCTGATGCAGAAGCTGGATATTCACGAAACAGCAAGTCTTGTGCGCTACGCCGTTCGCCGGGGTTTGGTGCAAGCCTGAACGGCAATGCTCATACGCGTTTCGCCGCCCCTTCGAACTGTTGGCCTGAACGTTTGAATTCCACTCTTCGATGGCTACCGGGTGATCCCGGTGTTATCGACAGGGGCTGTTTTTGAGATTCCTCAACTGCCGCAGAGCTTCGCTACTGCCGTTTTTCGCTGCTGCCCTCAGTAGCACCCGTGCCTGTTCGCAATTCCTGGGCACGCCGTCGCCCGTCAGGTAAAGCTGCGCAAGCGCGAACTCTGCCGAACTATCGCCTGCCGCTAACGCGGACCACAGTTGTCGTGCAGGATCGCTACGGCCTTTCTTCGAAGGTGCTTCCTCAGAATGTTGCGGAGAGTTCTGAAGATCCGCAGCGCGAGAATCGGTGGAACTTACTGTGTCCTGGGTTGTTTGAGGGGAAGGTGCGGAGTCGGACGCAGCTATGGCTTCGCTCGCCGGAGTCTCTGGGATTGGGCCGGGGACAGAGAGGGTGCTCGCCGGGTTCGGGTCGAGGGTTTGAACAGGTGCCGGTAAAGGAGCAACTGCTTGGGTATCACCTCTGCCCTTGAGCTTCTCTCCCAGGCGGATAAGTGAGTTGGCAATTTCGAGGCGGAAATTCTGTAAGAATAAGATCGTGGTGAACACGAGCAGGGAAAATACAAACCCGGCTGCGAAACTACGCAGCGGTCGTGGCCGGGCAATCGGTACGCGCTTTTCTTGTGAACGCGGCACCGGCAGAAGCGCCTTTGCAGGAATACGGCGGAATCGAGCTATTGATAATGCCGCGGCTTCTGCACCAGATGGCGTGGCATTGTCCAGAGCGGGACTTGCTGGTAGCAGGCCAGGAGCACCGTTCGGCGTATCGGCGCAAGGGTCGGTTTCCTTCTTCGGAGCGCAGGAAGGAACCACGAGCTCTTCATCCGGAGCCTCCGATTGCTTAGTCTTAGTCAGCCATTGACGAATTTGATCCCCGGCATCTTCCGCAAGTTCCGTGAACCGCAGGCCGCCGGACTTATTTGTCGAATCCATCCAAGCAATCTCAGCGGTGAGTTTGATCTGCTGCATGGGATTGGGAGAAACGCGAACCGGCGTTGGCCCCAGCTGTCGCAGCGGAGCCGCGAGATGAAAAGCAAGTCCTTGCTCGGAGGCATTCAGGACGATTCCACCTCCTCCCGGTTCAAATTGGATATAGGAGAGTTCTTCCGGCCGCCCTCTTACGGCACATCGGCGTTCAGATTGCATTGGCGCGCAAAGGCTCCTCGGTGCTGACCTTCGTCGGTCGCCGACCCTGTGGCGAGGCGATCATCCCCGCTTGGCCCGTCCAAGCAAGGAGCGACCGGCTCAGTTGCTTCACCGACGCGATTCTACATCTCTTCTGCAAGAACATTTCAGCAACGGGCGCTAGACCTTGAGCGAACCTGCTGGTCGCTCCCTTCTAAGCCCCATGTAAGCTATGTGTTTTCAATAGAATACGGGATTGTTCCGAGATCCTCTTGCTCGGTAGTTTCCGGCCGGTTGAGGTCTTTACCTCAGAAAAATATAGGCAACCACCGGATTGCCGGCGTGCTCCCCCATTCCTTATTCTGCCCGAGAGACCATGCCAACGCGCATTCTGTTAGCCGACGATCATGCCCTGATCCGCCAGGGACTCAGAGTTCTATTGGAGAGACAGGGATTTCAAATTGTCGGCGAGGCCTCGGACGGACAAGAGACGGTGCGCTCCGTGGAGAAGATGCAACCGGACGTGGCCATCCTCGACATCAGCATGCCCCTCTTGAATGGCGTGGACGCTGCCCGCCAGCTGAAGAAATCCGCTCCCAAGACCAAGGTCATAGTTCTCACGCAGCACGACGAAGATCAGTATGTAACTGAGTCTTTGCGTGCGGGAGTCAGGGGATATGTAATGAAGAGCCAGGCTGGGGACGACCTCGTACACGCGATACGAGAAGTGTGCCGTGGGTCCATTTATCTTAGCCCAAACATTTCGCGCGCGGTGGTTGATGCTTATCTGTCCAAAACGTATGTCTCGACGAATCCCCTTTCCGGGCGCGAGCGCCAGGTTCTGCAATTAGTGAGTGAAGGAAAGTCCACGAAAGATGTCGCTGTACACTTGGGCATCAGTATAAAAACTGCTGAATCGCATAGAGCCAGACTCATGAAGAAACTCGATATCCACGAAACAGCGAGTTTGGTACGTTACGCCATTCGCAGCGGTTTGACCCAGCCCTGACAGCGCCCGCAAGGGGTTTGCCCTTAGACAGTCCTCGGTCATTTCACCCCGTCGGAATGCGTGATTCACCGGATTGAATTCATTTGGAAACGGGCTATCTTACAAAGAGGAGAGCGGGCCGCCTCCGTGTGCAGGGCCCACCCTACGACCCCAATCTTCCACCTGCCCTAACACGGAGGCGGACCGGACTTAGAGGATTGAATGCATGTGAAGCAGGTCATGATTGGATTGGAGCAGAGAACTAGGAGCAACGGTTCGCAATGGAATTAGACAATTTCAGCAGCGGTTCACGCAAGCGTCTCGATCTCAACAGGTCGAGTCGCCCATTTGATGTTGCGCTCCCAGGCTTACCCGCTGACTCCGAATCGCTGTTACGACGCGATGTTTCTCGGCTGTTACTTCAGGCAAAGAAAAAGGTCATCGAGGAGCCTTTTGAATCCAGGCTTTTAGAAGCCAATCAGGAGTTCGCGAGTCTGCTGCAAGAGGCAAGCGCGCTGCCAGACTGCGCACTGCCCAGTCAAAGGCGATCGATCAGTGAAATCCTGATGCGTGCAGTTCGATGCGCCGCAAAGCAATATATGCTGCTGGCAGAGCTGGGCGATCTGGCCCTCGTGGACGAATTGACCGGCCTTTATAACCGTCGCGGCTTTATGGTTATTGCCGAGCGTCAATTAAAAGTAGGACGCCGGTCGGGCAAAGGGATGCTGCTTTTTTTTATAGACGTGGACGATCTAAAGCAGATTAACGATTCGCACGGCCATTCCGAAGGCGACCAAGCCTTAAGGCGAACCGCTCAAGCCTTAGAGATGACCTTTCGAAATTCCGACGTCATTGCTCGGATAGCGGGAGATGAGTTCGCTGTTCTTGCGATTGAGGCGGCGGACCACAGCGAGGCCACAATTAGGGCGCGCCTCTGCGAGGATCTGAAATCCATCAGCGCGGAAGAGTCTCGTTACTCGATTAGTCTCAGTCTGGGTGTGGCGCGATTTAATTGGCGTGACAACAGGCCGATTGGAGAGCTGATGGCTCAGGCCGACAAGGCGATGTACGAGGAGAAGCGGCGCCGATCAAAATCGCCGTTCGAGACGGAGATTAATCGACACACTTAATAGGTCTTATGGCTCATGAAGAATCATTGTCGCTAAAATTTAGGTTGGTTCCTTCGACTCTTCGGCGCCACCGGGCCCGATGCCAACTAACGGAACCAAATTTTGAAGGTCAATTCACAAATGCCTGCGCGATCTGGACGACTTGAAAAACGGATTCGGCTAGCTGTCCCCGTAGAAATATCCAGCTCTCGGACTGCGGACGAGGTTGAGCGGACGACTACGGAAAACGTGTGCTCGGTCGGAATACGAATTCTGACGCAGCGGGCTAAAGATTCGAATGAACGGCTGATCATCAACTCGCTTGTGGGCGATCTGCGCGCGGTTGCTCGCGTTGTTTACTGTCAACGGCTAGCTGATGGACGCTTTGGAGTCGGATTACAGGTCCAAGGACGACCCATAAACTGGTCAAAAAGCTCTTTGGGTGGCGCCACGGCTTGAATGTTCGGAACGGGGATTCTTCGCGCTTTCCATAGCATATCCTCCAAAAAAGTGAACATGTGTCTATGCTCTTAAGAGAATTAGGCAACAGCGGCATTCGTCTGCCTGAAATCGGATTCGGGACATGGAATTACGGCGGAGGTGTCGAACCGCTTCGCACGGCAATCGAATACGGAGCGTGCCTGATAGATACGGCGGAGGCCTATGGAACCGAAGAAATCGTGGGCAAGGCAATCAAGGGTCAACGAGATCGAGTGTTTCTTGCAACTAAGGTGCTGCCTCGAAATTTTAGGGAGTGCGACCTAATCGCGGCGGCCGAAAGAAGCCTCCGGCGACTGGGCACAGATTATATCGATCTCTACCAACTCCATTGGCCTAACCTCACAATTCCTATCGAAGAACCAATGAAGGGGATGGAGAAACTCGTGGATGAGGGCAAAGTCCGGTTCATTGGAGTCAGCAATTTTTCCGTCCGCGACCTGATAAAAGCGCAAGCGGCCCTTGCCAAGCAACGAATCGTAGCCAACCAGGTGCGTTACAGCCTGGTTGAGAGAACCATTGAAGGAGGATTACTACAGTACTGCCAGAAAAACGGAATCACCGTTATTGCATACAGCCCGCTTGCAACAGGCCTCGGAAATATCAGGGCAGCGGATCCCAAGGGAGTTGTTCGTAAAGTTGCTGAAGCCTCCTGCAAGAGCAGCGCTCAAGTTGCACTGAATTGGTGCATTAGCAAGGAAGACGTGATCGCGATTCCAAAGGCCTCGACAGTCGCCCACGTGCTGGAAGATATCGGGGCCTCCGGCTGGAAACTGAAGCCGGAGTTGGCACAATTACTCGAGGAAAGAATGCGCTATCGCCGTCGTGGAGCTCTTGAGATCGGTGCACGGCGGGCAGTCCGGTGGGGCATGCAAATGATTGGCCGCTGGGTGTAAACCATTGGCAGGCGGCTGTTGCGCACGCGGCATCCCGGGCAGTGAGAACATCTTCCTGGAACGGTGTTGCTTCCCTACCTACAGCTTGGCCTGACCGCGTCAGGCCGCAACTTAATGGCGATACCCTCAGGCTGTGTTCCTGCCGCCTGTACCGTGTCCACAACCCTGTTTGTCACGGTGTCAATTACAGATAGGTTGCCCGCAAAGAAATTACTCGTATAAACGAAGGCCCCGTCCGGAGTAATTGCTAGGTTTTGAGGTTGGCTTCCCACGGCCGTGGCGGCCACGACCGTGTTGGTGGCCGTGTTAATCACTGAGACTGTGCTGTCGCAGCTGTTCGTCACATAGGCAAAGGCCCCGCTCGGTGTAATGGCCACGGACGTGGGGCCGCAGCCCGTTGTCACCGTAGCGACCACCGTGTTCGTAGCCGTGTTAATCACCGCAACGGTGTTTAACCCCGGAGTCGTCACATAAGCAAAAGCCCCGTTCGGAGTGATGGCCACGCCCCAGGCGGGGCTTCCCATTCCCAATGAAGCCACCACCGCATTCGTGGTCGTACTGATCACTGAAACGCTAGCGCCGGTGTAATTCGCAACATAGGCAAAGGCTCCGTTCGGCGTGATAGCTATACCCCAGGGACCAGTTCCCACCGGGACCGTGGCCGTGACGGTGTTGGTGGCCGTGTCGATTACCGAGACGCTATTGGAGTTAAAATTTGCCACATAGGCAAAAGCTCCATTCGCCGTGATGGCGACAGCAGCGGGGTACTGCCCCACTGGGATCGTGGCGACGACACTGTATGTGGCAGTGTCGATGACCGAAACGGAGGAAGGCTGATTGAAGGGGCAGAGATCGCATACCGCTCCCGTGTTGGTTACATAGGCAAACTTCCCATTCGGCGTGATAGCTACTCCAAGGGGCGAAAACTGCACCGGAATCACAGCGACCGGCCCGTCAGTCATGGTATTAATCGCCCAAACAGAATTCGACGCGTTTTGCGCTACATAGGCGTCGCACTGGGCCTCTGCTGGGACACACCAAGACACTATGAAAAGGAGCAGCGCCACACATTGAAGAAGCGGCCACGTCGCCCTGGACGTAAGGCTCAACATTCGAATCTGAGGGTCCCAAAACCTGGGTTTGTTGTCGGACATGGTTTCCCTCCTTCGACGAGTCCCGCATGGGCTAGCCAACAACTTTAGAAGCTGCGGGAAGTCAACACTCCACGTTTTCAGTACCACTTGGAGGATGCCCGTACAATCGGGCGAACATCTGCACCAGAAGTCCAAGGATTACCTAACGCAGCCTGGGGGAAATACCCTAAAGAGGACTTCAGCTTCGGAATGTCCCTCAATATAACCTCAAAAATGAATTCTGGCCTACACAGAGCATCGCATTTTGACCTGCTCCCTACCTGCAACTGACCGCGTTGCTCTGGGGCTTGATGGCAACACCCTCAGGTGCCACCGCCACCCCATTCACTGTGTCTACCACGCTGTGCGTAGCAGTGTCGATTACTGACACGGTGCTAGAGTATTCGTTCCCCACATAAGCAAACCTCCCGTCCGGAGTAATAGCCACACCGTGAGGCACGGTTCCCACTGGGACCGTCGCCACCACCCTGTTGATGGCCGTGTCAATCACCGAAACCGTGCTCGCAGCGGCATTTGCCGTGTAGGCGAAGGCGCCATTCGGTGTGATGGCCACGGCGTAGGGGCCGCTGTTGTACGAGCCGCTCACCACTGGCACGGTAGCCACCACGGTGTTGGTGGCAGTACTAATCACCGAGACGTTGTCCGAAGACTCATTCGTGACATAAGCAAAGGCCCCGTTCGGTGTAATCGCTACTGCCACGGGACCATTCCCCACTGGCACTGTGGCCACGACAGTGTTTGTGGCTGTGTTGACCACGCTGACGTCATTGGAATTCAAACTAGCAACATAGGCAAAACCTCCGTTCGGGGTGATCGCCAGGCCCCACGGACCAGATCCGACCGCAACCGTGGCTGTGACAGTGTTGGTGACTGTGCTGATCACCGAAACGGTGTTGGAGTTGAAATTCGCCACATAGGCAAAGGCCCCATTAGGCGTGATGGCCACGCCGACGGGGAAACTCCCGACCCCGATCGTAGCCACAACGGTGTTGGTGGCAGTGTCGATCACGGAAACGGAGTTGGAGCCAAATATCCATCCGGAATTGGTTACATAGGCGAAGGCCCCGCTAGGTGTAATTGCCACCGCTAGGGGCTGAATCTGCACCGGAATCACGGCGACCACGCGGTCGAGCAGAGTGTCAATCACCGCAACGCTATTCGACTTGTGGGTGGGCACGTAAGCCGTACACTGGGCTGCTGCCGGAACCCACCAAAGCGCCGCCAAAATGGGCAGTGCAAGACAGCGAAGCAGCCAATACTGAATCAATGTGTTGTCTCGATTTCGGACCCTGGAGTCACAAGACGGCTCTCTATCGTCGTTCACCCATACCTCCTTCGACGGCGCCCAAGCAAGCATTCGCACTCTCCCGCAACTCCGGGAAATCCGCCCTCGACTCGTTAATATCATTGCTAGAGCGCACTTACAATCCGGCGAACATCGTAACCAGAGGCGGGGGGATTACTTAACGCAGTGTCGGGGAATACCTAGTGAGGTCTACGGAGGGTATGGATATACCTCCTAAGCCCTTGCGATTCCAGATAGTACCGTTCGCCAGAGTTTTTGCCGCGCCTCGTTTCGCACTCCAAGGGAATTACGACTAACCACCCCTTAGGCCAGTCAGAGCAATGCCCAACTTCTGTCCCTTGGACACCAAGCTAATGCCCCATTTCTGGCCGCCTGACCAGTTGTTATCTCGCAATAGCCGCCGCACACTTCTGATAGTCTAGTACTCTTAGAACCTCTAGTACCTATTGCTCGGGCCAACTTCTTCCCTCCTGCTCGAACACACCAGGTGCCTGGAGCAAGAAAACAGAAATCGGGAGGGCGGAATCGTGCATCGTCGCTCAAACATATTTTTATTGGTTCTGTCACTTGGCAGTTTCGGTCTTGTCGGTTGCTCAGGCCTGGTTGCTGGGAACAGCGGGAATCCGCCCCCGCCGTCGACGCTGGTCATCACGAACATACAAAGCGGGGCGGTCACAACCTCTAGCTCTCAAGTCGTTTGGACCACAAACGTCCCCGCCGACTCCTCGGTCGATTACGGAACCACCACAGCCTACGGAAATAGTACGCCAGTTGATTCGGGGATGGTTACGAGCCACCAGATGACGCTCTCCGGTCTGGCCGCCGGAACGACCTACTATTACCAGGTTAATTCGACCGACTCCAAAGGTAACCACGGGCACGGCGGCAACAAACTCAATACAGGTGGCTTCAGCCTTTCCGGAACGATCAATCCGACGGCGGCCGGCAATGGAGCGACAGTGGCGCTGAGCGGTGCGGCGAGCGCCGCGACCACAGCAGACAACTCGGGCAGCTACACTTTTGCCGGACTGCCGAATGGGTCTTACATGGTTACCCCGAAGCATACCGGCTATGCATTCACACCCGGCAATCAAAGCACGACAGTGAACGGAGCGAACGTTTCAGGAGTAAACTTCACGGCAACGTCGCAGACGTTTAGCATTTCCGGAACGATTAGTCCCGTGGCGGGAGGAAGCGGGGCTACCGTGACGCTGAGCGGAGCGGCAAGTGCCTCGACAGCCGCCAACAGCTCGGGAGCGTACACCTTCGCTGGATTGGCGAGCGGATCTTACACCATAACTCCGAGCAACGCGGGTTACACTTTTACTCCGCTGAGTCAGAATGTGACGGTGAGCGCGACCGACGTTTCGGGGCTGAATTTCACAGACAGTGCCGTGGCAGTAGCGCCGACGATCACGACGCAGCCAGCCAGCCAAACGGTCACGGCAGGCCAGAGCGCTTCCTTCAGCATGGCCGTTACAGGCACCGCCCCCCTCACCCATCAATGGCAGAAGAACAGTGTGGCGATCAGCGGTGCGACTTCCTCCAGCTACACCACCCCAGCCACAGCAACTTCTGACAACGGGGCGCTGTTTACCGTGGTGGTCAGCAACACCGCCGGTAGTGTCACCAGCACCGCAGCCACCCTCACGGTGAATGCAGCTCCGGTGGCGCCTTCGATCAGCACGCAGCCAAGCAGTCAGACGGTCACCGCGGGGCAGGCTGCCTCCTTCAGCATGGCCGCGACTGGCACCGCCCCCCTCAGCTATCAGTGGCAGAAAAACAGTGTGGCGATCGCTGGGGCGACCTTGTCCAGCTATACGACACCAGCGACCACGACAGCGGACAGCGGCTCGACGTTCCGGGTGGTAGTGACGAATACGGCGGGCACGGTGACCAGCAGTGCTGCGACATTGACAGTGAATGCAGCCGCAGTCGCGCCGACGATCTCCACACAGCCAGCGAACCAGACAGTGACTGTGGGGCAGACGGCAGCGTTTACGGTGGTGGCGGGAGGAACGGCGCCGTTGAGCTACCAGTGGCAGAAGAACAGCGTGAACATCACCGGAGCGACTTCAACGAGCTACACGACGCCCGCGACCACGACAGCGGACAGCGGCTCGACGTTTGTGGTCGTAGTGTCGAACACGGCGGGCACGGTGACGAGCAGTGCTGCAACTCTGACGGTGAACGTGGCAGCGGTGGCGCCAGCGATCACTACGCAGCCAGCAAATCAGACAGTGACGGCGGGACAGACGGCCAGCTTCACGACCGCGGCAAGCGGGACCGCGCCACTCAATTATCAGTGGCAGAAGAACAGCGTAAACATCTCGGGAGCGACGGCAGCCAGCTACACGACATCGGCGACCACGACTGCGGACGGCGGCTCGACGTTTGTGGTCGTAGTGTCGAACACGGCTGGCACGGTGACCAGCAGTGCTGCGACATTGACAGTGAATGCAGCCGCAGTCGCGCCGACGATCACCACGCAGCCAGCGAATCAGACGGTGACTGCGGGGCAGGCAGCGACGTTCACGGTAGTGGCGGGAGGTACAGCGCCCCTGAGTTACCAGTGGCAGAAGAATGGCGCGAACATCTCAGGCGCGACTTTGGCAAGCTACACAACGCCTGCGACGACGACGGCGGATAGCGGGTCGACATTCGCGGTGGTGGTGACGAACACAACGGGGACGGCGACGAGTGCGGCAGCGACACTGACAGTGAATGCGGCAGCGGTAGCGCCGACGATCACCACGCAGCCAGCAAACCAGACGGTGACCGGAGGGCAGACCGCGGCGTTCACGGTAGTGGCGGGAGGTACAGCGCCACTCAATTACCAGTGGCAGAAGAACAGCGTGAACATTGCCGGAGCAACTTCAGCGAGTTACACGACGCCTGCGACCACGACAGCGGATAGCGGCTCGACGTTCGCAGTGGTGGTGACGAACACGGCAGGCACGGTAACCAGCAGTGCTGCAACCCTGACGGTGAACGCAGCAGCAGTAGCCCCGACGATCACCACACAGCCAGCGAATCCGACCGTGACTGCGGGGCAGGCAGCGACGTTTACGGTAGTGGCGGGAGGTACAGCGCCCCTGAGTTACCAGTGGCAGAAGAACAGCGTGAACATTGCCGGAGCGACTTCAGCGAGCTACACGACGCCGGCAACGACGACCTCGGATAGCGGATCGACTTTTGATGTGGTGGTAAGCAACACCGCAGGCACGGTGACGAGCAGCGCGGCTACCCTCACCGTCAATGCCGCTCCCGTCGCACCTTCCATCACCACCCAACCAGCCAGCCAGACGGTGGCGGCGGGCCAAACGGCCTTCTTCAGCGTGGCTGCCACTGGTACTGCCCCCCTCGCCTATCAGTGGCAGAAAAACAGCGTGGCCATCAGCGGCGCGACTTCCTCCAGCTACACCACCCCAGTTACAACCACCTCTGACAACGGGGCGCAGTTCACCGTGTTGGTCAGCAACACCGCCGGGAGTGTGACGAGCAGCGCGGCTAGCCTCACCGTAAGTGCGGCGCAGATTTCGGTTGTGCCGACGAGCGTCAGTTTTGGGAATGTTGTAACGGGAAACACCAACACGCAGAGCATCCAACTGACGAACTCAGGCACGGCCAGCTTGACCCTTTCTCAGGCGCCGGTCACTGGAAACGGTTTCTCGATCAGCGGTCTAACTCTCCCCTTGACGCTGAACCCGGGGCAAAGCACGAACTTCAACGCGGCCTTCGCTCCGGCTGGCACCGGCAGTGCGTCGGGCAGCGTATCATTGGTCGGCAACGCCTCCAATTCTCCGCTGGCGATTCCCTTGAGCGGGACCGGGGTTGCCGCAACGTTCTTGCTCGGTGCGAATCCGACGAGCCTGGGCTTTGGACCCGTGAACGTGGGCAGCAACAGCCCACTGGGTACGACGCTAACGAACACCGGAAACTCGAATGTCACGATTTCGAGTGCGACCGTGACCGGTACGGGGTTTAGCGCGAGCGGCGTCACTGCTGGTGCAACCCTAACGCCCAATCAATCGGTCACCCTGAATGTGACGTTTGCCCCGACGGGCGCCGGCAGCCTGACCGGCGGCGTCCAGGTGGCGAGCAACGCCACCAACTCTCCAGCCATCATCGCGTTGTCCGGCACCGGCGTGGCCCTACCCCCCACCGTGGCCATCTCCTCCCCAACCAGTGGCGCCACCGTTTCCGGAACTATCACTGTTTCTGGCGTGGCCTCCGACCCCCTGGGTGTCAGCTCCGTCCAAGTGCGGGTCGATGGCGGAACCTTCTCTCTCGCCTCGGGAACCACGAGCTGGTCCTTCAGCCTCGACACCACCTCCCTCTCCAATGCCGCGCATACACTCACCGCCCGCGCCACCGACACTCTGGGCACCACCGCCAACACCTCGGTTTCCGTCAACGTGTCGAACTCCAGCGGCAGCACCACCCTCAACGTAAAAAATTTCGGTGCCACCGGCAACGGCTCCACCAACGATACTGCCGCTATCAACTCCGCCATCGCCGCCCTGCAACCCGGTTACGCTTTGTTCTTCCCCTGCGGCACCTACCTGATATCGTCCGGGCTCAACGCCATCGCGGTCAACAATGTTACTGTCTACGGCCAAACGGGATGTAGCTCCGGGCAAGTGGCCATCAAAGGCACGGGCGGCGGCTCGACGATCATCCAGGTAGGCAGCCAGAATCTCACCTCGCCTACCGCGATAACGGCCACAACCGCTGATTTGGACCCGACGTTCCAGGCCAACTTCTCCGCCATAGGCGCCGGCGTCGGGGACTATGTCTTCTTGTCGGAAACCGTTTCAAGCGCCGACACGAGCCACACCAACTGCGGCGGTTCGGGGTGCCGCGGCGAGGTGCTTAAGATCACCGGCTTGAACGGCAACACGGCGACGGTCGAGACGGCGGTGCATAACGTCTATGACATCAATGATGTTCCTTGGGCCCAGAAGGTCCTCAATCCCGTCAGCGGCGTGACGGTCCAAAACCTTCTGTTGGACGGCTCGGGAGCCGCAATGTATGCTGTGGCCGTTCTCAATGCCGTCAACTTGAACGTCAACAATCTCACCTTGCAGAATGTCTCCTGCAGCGCCATCGCGGCGGTGAACGGCTATAACGATTCCTACTCCACCATTACCATCACCCATGCCGGCACCAACAGCGGGTGCAACATCGGTGGTTCCGCCGTATCGCTGCAGCAGCAGGGCAATCTCAACGTCAACGGCGTGTCCATCAGCAACATGAACGTGGGAGGATTCGGCTTCATTCCCTTCCGCGAGGCTAACGGAACGTTCAGCAATATTTCGGTTGACGGGACGGGGACCGGATCGGGGCGCTTGTTCAAGACAAACTCCGCGGCTCACAACGTCTTCAATAACATCAGCACCAATCGCGATGAAGGGGCGTACTACCAAGGAATCACCATTGAATATTTTTCGCATCACAACGTCTGGAACAACTGCAAAGTGACCAACAATGTGACCAGCTCAGGCTCGGGCGCGAACAATGGTATTAACTTCTACGGCGATGTGGCCAACGGCAACCATCAAGGGGGCAATCACTACAACACCTTCAACAACTGCACCGTGACGGGGAATAACGGCTCCGCGATTTATGTCAGCGACAACAATAATAATCTGGAGATCAACGGAGGAACCTACTCGGCGGTTGCGGGACTGCCGGTGATCGATATAGGTAATCCCTGCTGCTCGAACAATGCCTATGTCCACAATGCCACGGTCACCGGGCCGGGCACCGTGGGCATCTATATAGAAAACGGCAGCGCCAACGCCTGCATCAACAACAACACCTTTGGATCGGGATTAAGCTCAGGCATTGATGTCACCGCATCCAGCGACATCGGTTCCGGCAACGTCCTCAATGGCCTGTTCAGCAACCTCAATCCCGGCTCCTGCGGACCCAGCGTCGCCATTAGCATCTCGCCGACGGCGGCGACCGTGACCTCCGGTGGCACGCAACAGTTCACGCCAACCGTCACCGGCTCAACCAACACCGGCGTCACATGGACAGCCACCGCGGGATCGGTCTCAAGCTCGGGGCTCTTCACCGCTCCCACAGTAAGCGCTAACACGACAGTTACGGTCACCGCCACCAGCCAAGCCGATACAACTCAGAGCGCCTCGGCCGCGGTCGTCGTCACGACTCCGCCTCCGCCCAACACCTTCGGCTATGCCGTGCAGGGCGCATTGATCGGCGCCACCATGTCCAACAACATCTCGGCCACGCGCTATCAAATGGCCGGCCAAAACGCCACGGTAACTTCAATGTCCGTCTTCATCGCCTCGCCCGTTTCCCCAGTTCCTAATAATCACTTCCAGGTTGCGATTTACGCGGACAATAACGGCGCCCCGGGAGCGCTTCTTGCTTCAAGCGTATCTCAGGCCATTGTGCCCGATGCCTGGAATACGGTTCCCATCAACGCTGCGGTCTCGGCGAACACCTACTATTGGCTTGCTTACAATAGCAACGGGTTGACGGGAAATGTGAACAACCTGCGCTACGACACTGGCGGCGCCTCAACGACGTGGACCGGCTCGACAACGTTTGGAACCTGGCCCGCGCCCTTCGCGCCGATCGGAGGATTCGCCAGCAACAGGCAATCTATGTATGTAACGTTCCAGTGAGTAAACGCGTTCAGATGTCTCCCGGAACTGCTTCGAATCGAAGACCTGCCTGCCTTATCGTTATTGGCGTACCTCACTTCACCTCTTTGGGAAAGCAAGACGCATTGGGGCAGAACTTGGCGCCCAATTCCTGACCTTGTGACCAGTTGTCTCCTCGCAATCCATCGACTCAGACTCTGTCGTGGGGCAAAGGTAGCAACACTCGTAGAACTTTCGGGTTACTGTTGGTCGAGTTCATGTCCTTTTCTCCGAATAAGCTACGTCGAGGCACGTCTGCGAATGGGCCGCTTGAACTTGGGCGCTCACCTGCACCCGCTAGGCTAGCACCCTTAGGAACCTCAGCGGGTAAGCAAGCAGGAGGAAAATGGCGTAGTTGTTTTGCCGGTCCGTAACGAAAACTGGGCTGTCGCGTCAGCGAGTAGCGGGAGAAATCTTAGTCTCATTGTGGATCAATTCGCTGAGGATGGCAGGGATCTTTTCGAATTCTGCGGACTTATCAAGGAAGAAATTCGCGCCGGCACTCAAGCATTGCTCGCGATATTGGGGATGCGAGTAGTTGGTGCAAATCAGAACATAAAGGCACGGATGGTCCGTGCGAATCGCACGAAGAACATCGAGACCACTACCTCCGGGCATTTGCAAGTCGAGGATTAGCGCGTCCGGCTTCATCTTCTGAATGCCGCGTATGGCTTCCGGCACATCGCCTGCTTGTCCCACAAGCTGCGTTCCCTGTACCTCCTCCAGCAGGTCCGCCAGACGTTCCACGACTGCCTTAGAATCATCGGCGATAAAAACTTTCATCTGCTTCTCCTCAAGAACCCTCTGCCCAGGTATAGAGAATGACAAAACGATGCGAAAATACATCCGGTCTAAACAGTAATCTCTTGTAGGACAAAATGAACCGACAGTGACAGCGCGCATCTGACGAAAGGAGTTAGCGGTTGAAGACCCTAGAAAAACAAAGAGTTCCCGGCTCGGAAGTCAGGCCGTCCTCAACTCTAATCCACGAGTTGAGTTTGAAGAGCATAGCGAATCAGTTCCGCGTTTGTTTTCATTCCGGTTTTCTCCAGGATCCGGGCACGATATGTGCTCACCGTTTTCACGCTGAGAGCAATCTCCTCAGCAATCTGCTTAACGGTTTTCCCCGAAGCGATCATTCGCAATACCTGGAATTCGCGGTCTGATAAGAGTTCGTGGATCGGTCTATCAGCTCCCTCCCGCAGATCCACAGCCAACTTCTCAGCCAGGGTCGCACTTACGTACCGTCCGCCCACCACTACTCTCCTGACCGCCTCTTTCAGCTCTTCCGGCACGCTATCTTTGGTCAAATAACCGGCCGCGCCCGCTTTGAGCGCCCGCCGCGCAAATTGTTCCTCTGGGTGCATACTTAGAAGAAGAATCGGTAGCTTGGGTCGCAACCGCTTCAACTCATCCAAGATGTCAAGCCCGCTTTTTCCTGGCATGCTGATATCCAGTATGACGACGTCCCAGTCCTGGCGACGCACATGGTCAAGCGCTTCCTGTGCCGTTCTTGCTTCCCCAAAGGTTATTCTGGAAAATCCCTCTGCCAGAGTTTCTCTAAGCCCCCGGCGGAAGACGGCATGATCATCAGCGATCAGAACCCGCATTGCGAATTTTTTCTCCAGTGACCGGATGCGCGAGGGGGATGGTCAGCGTCATGGTTGTTCCATCTCCGGGCGCGCCAGCAATTTTTAGATCTCCATTGAGCAAGAAAGCTCGCTCTTGCATCCCCACAAGCCCGAGAGATTTGTTGGCTTTAGCTTTTTCGGGATCGAAGCCCTCGCCATTGTCTGAAACCTGAAAGGTAATTCGATTGTTTTGCCTTTCCAAGCGTGCCTCGACGCGCGTGGCGTGAGCGTGGCGGGCCACATTGGTCAGCGATTCCTGAAAGATGCGGAAGACAGCTGTTGATATATCGGCGTCAAGCACCAGTGGTTCTTGCGGTAACGTTACAGTGCAAAGAATCCCGGTTCGGCTTTCGAATTCCTGAGCCTGCGCTTCAAGCGCCGCTGACAAGCCGAGATCATCCAGCGTTCTAGGCCGGAGCTGCGAGGCAATCTTGCGCAGCGTGCCGATCATGTCGTCCGCCAACTGCATGGCAGAATCGACCTTGGCGCGGAGTTTGGTCTGTCTCTTGGTCAGCCGACGGCCGATCAAAGCAAGATCCATCTTGATTGCCGTGCAGCCCTGACCAAGTTCATCGTGGATCTCGCGGGCGATGGAGGTGCGTTCCTCTTCCCGCACGCTTTGCAGCCGGGCTGCAAGAGCCCGTAACTGATCGAGCGACGTTCTGAGTTGCTCCTCTGCGCGTTCACGCTCTGCGATCTCTGTTCGCAGCTCCTGGTTCACGCGGGTGAGGACGGCCGTTCTTTGTTCAATGCGAAGCTCTAGGAGCTCTTTGGCCTTCGTCAGCGCCTGCTCCTTCTCTCGCGTTTTGGTCGTGTCCCGCGTCAGTTTGGCGAATCCAAGCAAGGTCCCCGCGGAGTCACGCAGAGCAGTAACCACCACGCTGGCCCAAAAGCGAGAAGCGTCTTTGCGGATTCGCCAGCCTTCGTCTTCGCTCTGTCCCTGCTCGGTGGCCCTGGCCAAAATATGTTGGGGCTTTTCATCCAACTGGTCTTCCGGCGGGTAGAAGATGGAAAAATGCTTTCCAATGATTTCTTCAGCAGTATAGCCTTTCAGGCGTTGGGCGCCGGCATTCCAACTGACCACGTGACCGGTGGGATCCAGCTGGAAGATGGCGTATTCCTGAACGCCTTGAACGAGCAGGCGGTAGCGTTCCTCACTCTCTTGGAGGGTTCGTTCGGCAATCTTGCGATCCGTAACATCTTCAAAAGCTACTCCCAGGAAATTACTTGAGAGAGGAAAAACTCGCACAGAATAAATCCCTTGGCGTATGCGTTTGTCGCCGTAGGAAATCTCTCCCAAATTCCGTGCCTTCCCTGAGCGGAGAGCCGCAAGCCATTGGCCAGGAATTGGCGTCTCCAAGAGCTTGGGGAAATCAGCCAAGGTCCTGCCCAAGAGCATTCGAGTGGTTGTTCCGGTGATTTCCGCGGCGGCGCGGTTAGCATCCACAATTCTGAATGTCTTGACATCCGAGGGATCTTCCAAGAGTAAGAGCACTACACCGACGGGAAGTTTCCTCAGAAGTTCAGGATATAACCCGAGGACCGTTTGGTCCGAAAGTAAAACAGCAGAATTTGTGTCCTTGGCCTCCGGCCCTGCAAACCTGCGAGCGTCCATAGCATTCCTCTCGGACGGATTTGCGTGGCCGGGCGTCTTGGCAAAAATTGTCCGTTGTGGATTCAGTCCCCCAAATCATTACAGAACACGTTGCTTGAGCGCGCCCGTACAGCTGCCATTTGGTACAGGTCGCACCTGTCCTAGTGTAAGACAATACGACACAATCTCGGAACAAAGGTCTGACATAAGAATCATTTCCCTGCCGACAGATTCGGAAACGTCCCTAATTTAGCCTCTCACTCGTGGGCAGAAGCTTACGAACCGGATAGGAATCTCGGCGCGGGCACGCCGGCCACAAATTGCTCAGTAATCCACACAGCCCAGAGACCCGTCCTTCCAAATCTCGCTAGTCACCCAGCCCCCCAGCCCTCTGCAGACGGCGGCCTCGATAAGCCCGCAAAAAAATCTATTGGGAGATATTTTGTTGAAAACTAGAAAACTGTTTACCTTCCTGCTTGGTGCGGTAGTCTTATTAATCTTTTCGATGGCGAGTGGTCGCGCGCAGGCAAGTCCCGCTTACGCGCTGTCAGTATCGTCCAACTCCAACCGCAGTAACGCGGTCGCGCTTCAGGGAGCTCCTCTTTCGGGCTCTGTTTATGTGTTTACGAGTTATTCGTCGAATCTCCTAAATTACAATCCGACGGGCATCAGCAAGGTGTGCTACTGGCTCGACAATCCGTCCATGACGGGCACCGCAACGCATTGCGAGTCGGTCGTACCTTATGATTTCGCAGGCACCACCAGTGGTGGAGGGGCCTTCGCCTGGGCCACGAATAATGTTGCCAACGGTACACACACAATCACCCAGTCGGTCACACTTTCAAGCGGCGGCAACGAAACCGATACCGCCACGTTTTCAGTCGGTTCCAGCGCTGTAGCACCTTCAGTCACGACGCAACCGGCAAGTCAATCCGTTTCAGCGGGACAGGCAGCCTCCTTCAGCGTCGCCGCCACAGGCACTGCTCCGCTGGGCTACCAGTGGAAGAAGAACGGCACGGCTATTTCCGGGGCGACCTCCTCCAGCTACACGACGGCGGCGACCGTAACCTCCGACAATGGGGGGCAGTTTACCGTGGCAGTTAGCAACTCCGCCGGGAGTGCGACTAGCAACGTCGCTACCCTCACGGTGACCAGCAGCGGTGGCGCCGTTCCTGCAGCCGGTTCTGCCGTTAGCCTTCAGAACGCGAACAGCAAGCTCTGCATTGATACGGGCGGCTCGACGGGCTTTACTTACCTTATCCAATCCGCCTGTTCAACCAATAAGTCGCAGCAATTCACACTCGTGGCGGCGCCTGCCAGCGGTTGGTACTACCTGTCAAGCACGGCTTCCAATCTCTGCTGGGATATGTGGAATGGTTCTTCTGCCCCTGGCGCGCTCCTCCAACAGTACACCTGCACTGCTGTCGCGCCCGAATATTTCCAGCTCAAAGCAGTTTCCGGTGGTTACGAGATCCTCTCCGCAAACTTAGCTAATGGCTGCATAGATGTCGTCAGAAGCTCCACCGCTGCAAGCGCAAATTTGGAACAAAACACGTGCACTGGAGGAGCAAACCAAGTGTTTGCCGCGTCAGTGGTAAACCCGGCTGGTACTTCCACACAATCTCAAATTTCGGTAGTGCCGGCGAGCGTTAGTTTTGCGAATGTGGCGATAGGAACTGCCAACACGCAGACTATCAAGTTGAGCAACTCCGGCACTGCCAACTTGACGATTTCTCAAGCTACGGTTTCGGGTAGCGCTTTCTCCACCAGCGGACTCACTTTCCCCTTGACTCTGAGCCCAGGGCAAAGCACGAACTTCAGCGTGGCCTTTGCTCCGGCGGGCGTCGGCAGCCTCTCGGGCAGCGTGTCACTGGTCGGCAACGCCCCCAATTCTCCGCTGGCGATCGCCTTGAGCGGGACCGGGGTTGCCACAACATCCCTGCTCGGTACTAACCCGACGAGCCTTAGCTTTGGAAGTGTGAACGTGAGTGGCAACAGCTCGCTGGGCGCGACGCTCACGAACAACGGAAACTCAAATGTCACGATTTCGACTGTAACCGTGTCCGGTGTGGGATTCATCGCCAGCGGCGTCAGCGCTGGTACAACCCTTACGCCCAATCAATCGGTCACCCTGAATGTGTCCTTTGCTCCCACGGCCGTAGGGAGCCTGCTCGGGAACGTCACGGTAGTGAGCGACGCCAGCAACTCTCCCACGACCATCCCGCTCTCCGGCATCGGCGCGGCACTCACGACCATCAACGTCACTTCCTTTGGCGCTACCGGCAACGGTTCCACCGACGACACCGCCGCCATCAACACCGCCATCGCCGCTCTGCAACCCGGCTACGAGCTTTTCTTCCCCTGCGGAACTTACAAAATATCGGCAGGACTGACCTCCATTACCAAGAACAATCTTACCATCGATGGACAGACTGGTTGTGCTGCCGGCAGGGTCGCCATTCGCAGTTCCGGCGGCGGTTCCACCATCCTGCAGGTGGGCGGTAGCCAGAGTCTGAGCTCGCCCACTCCCATCACCGCCACCACCGTGGACATGGACAAGACTTTCCAGGCCAACTTCTCCGCCATTGGCGCCGGCATCGGAGACTATGTCTACTTGGAGGAAGCCGTCTCCACCTCCGACCCAACGCACTCCAACTGTGGTGGTTCCGGCTGCCGCGGCGAGGTGCTTAAGATTACCGCCTTGAACGGCAATACCGCCACGCTAGAAACCGCCGTGCATCACGCCTATGACATCAATTGTTGCGTGCCCTGGGTCCAGAAACTCCTCAACCCCGTTAGCGGAGTTACTCTCCGCGACCTGGCTTTGGATGGTTCGGGAGCCGCCATGTATGCTCTGGGCGTTCTCGATGCCGTCAACTTGAACGTCAACAATCTCACCTTGCAGAATGTCTCCTGCAGCGCCATCGCGGCGGTGAATGGCTATAACGATTCCTACTCCACCATTACCATCACCCATGCGGGCACCAACAGCGGGTGCAACATCGGTGGTTCCGCCGTATCGCTGCAGCAGCAGGGCA
>Ga0179592_10000237_pt1 | contig 22287 bp, 17 predicted proteins | sample CZODoug2_1_08_16_FD_148623 | JGI IMG/M metagenome (GOLD analysis project Ga0179592, IMG submission 148623) | Vadose zone soil fungal communities from Angelo Coast Range Reserve, California, USA - CZODoug2_1_08_16fungal (Illumina Assembly) | ecosystem: Environmental > Terrestrial > Soil > Vadose...
TTTGAGCATGATCTTTTCGGAAAACCGGTACCCACTTTTCCGGATCATGCTCTAGAACGCCGGCCGCGCCGGAGCCGTGGCAGGTGGCGTCAGCACCAGAGGCGACCGCGGCCTGGGCTGCCGCACAACACTAGGAGGCCCCGGCAGCGGGCGGACCTCGGTCGGCGGCGGCAGCGGCGGAACCTGCTGACTCACAACCGGTGGGGCGTTTGGCGGAGCCAGCAACGGATGCGGCGCGCCGATCCTGGGCTTCGACGGAAGCCGGTGCGGACCGCGGCTGGAAGTGGGAACGTCGGAAAGCGGAAGGCCGTCCGCGTCCGGAGCTGCGTTCGCAGGCGGCGGTTCTCCGCGCTCGATCGAATCCAGCCGGCGGGTTTCACGATCGATCGCCCTCACCGCCAGCCATGACGACAGCGCCGCAACGTCGACCGTGCGATTGAGGGCGTTGGGCGCGCCAACCGCGAACAGCCAAATTTCCGGACGACTGGCCGCGGCTCCCACCGTCGTCGAAGCGATGACGACGCGAATGTCGGCCTGGTCGGCGGGAATATCATATCCCCCCGACACGATGGCGCGGGCGCCCTCGGCGTCGAGCGTGGTCGCACCGACGCGAAGCCGGCCCTCCCTGATGTTGAATGGAATTTGCGCCGACGCAACCGCCAACGCGCCGGCCGACAATGCCGGCTCGACGATCTGCCGCAGCCTGATGTCGTCACCCGCCTGCCCGTTGTCGCTGGCGCGGATCGCTGCCTCGAACGCGCGCGGATCGAGCCCGGCGACGCGAGCGGATTCCAGCGTAAGGGTTCCGCTTCCGGACAGCGCGCCGGTCAGCCCCGATGGGCTGCGGCCTTCGCTCGACAGCGTCATTTGCATGGACGTACGACCTGCGGGCATCGCCAAGCCGCGATAGCGCAAGGCCGCACCATCGACCCCGGAGAGCTGAACGCGCGCATTCAACGCAATCCCATTCGCGGTCGGCTTCGCGTCAAAACTGGCTGTCGCCTCGCCGCCTCCGATCATGCCCCTGATGGAGTCGAAGGTCAGAGACTGGCCATCGCTTTTGATGGTACCGCCGAAGGGGCGCAACTCGCCTCCGCCCGGGAGCGAGCCGTGCAACGCCTGAAACGCGATACGACCGCGCCAGCCCTTCACCAGCCCGGCGCCGAATGGCTCAGCCGCATCACGTCCCGCGGCGCCGATGGCGAGCGCAAATGCCGGCGCAAGATCAAGCGTGTCGAGGCCAACTTCGCCCTCGACGGTCTTTTGCTCGTCAAGCGTCAAAGCCAGGCGCCCGCGCAGCCGCGAACCCGACATCGCGGTGTCAAGGTCATCGAAAGTCAGCTTGCTGCCCGCCAGCGAAACGCGGGCGGAAAGGTTGATGTTTCGCGCCAGCGTGTCGGATGGTTTGAGACCGAACAGCGGGGCGAGATTGGTGTTGCGAACCCGCAAACTGGCGCCGGCCCTGGGCTGCGACGCCCACGGCTCGGCAATGCCTTGCGCTTCGGCATCCAGTCCGGCACCGGTTATCTTCACGTTCAGGAGCAGCGGCGCACGCCACATGCCGGTCACGGATCCCCGAAATTCCACCGGGCCTTCGCCCGCCGCGATCGCATGATCGAGTCCCAGTAACGCCAGCAATGAACCGCCCCGCTCCGACGACAGTTTCGATTCGATGACGACTTCGCTGCGTCGGAGCGCATCGAGATCGATGGCCTGCAAGGCGGCGATGTCAGGTTTCGCGGTAATCGTGGCGACGCCCTTGAGCTGCGGCGCCTCGAGATCGAAAACGGCGCGCGCGTCGGCGCGATCGGCATGCTCGGCGTTCCTGTCAAGATCGAGCGTCAGTTTAAGTCGCGCCGGGCCTGGAGCAGCGTCCATCGCATTGAGCCGCGACGCCAGCGCTGGCGCCAGCGGCGCGATCAGCCCGGTGATTTGACCAAGTGAGGTGGCGCTTGAATTCAGCGCCAGCCTTCCTGTGGCATTGACGCGATCGAAACTCCCCGCACCTTCCATCGTCACGCCGTTGGGTTGGCCGACTTTCAATTGATCCAGCGAGATCGTTTTTGGACCGTAGCCGAGCTTCGCCATGAACGGCCGCAATTCCTGGCCGGCCGAGGTGGCGCGGCCGATATCCAGCGATACCTGCGCCTCCATCGGCCACTCCGCTTGCGGGCCAGCCAGTGACCGCGCGAATGCGGCAGCGGCATCGAGATCGAGACGCTCGGCCTTCAGCTCCGCGTCGAACCGCGAACCGCCGCTTGCCTGATTGTCGAGCGCAAGACGCCCCTCAACGATGCCGCCATCGATCTCCGCCTTCATGGCTTCGATGGCAACGCGGCTTGAGGTTACGCTGACATTGCCGAGCAGGCGCAGCGGCTTTTGATTGCGATAGGTGATCTCACTGCGCCCCTGCAACCACGCCAGCAGTGTGTCCGGATCCGACGAGTCGACGTTGAGCGCGCCGGTGAGGCTGCTCGACGGCCCTGCCTGCGCATTGGTGCCGCTCAGGGTCAAGCGGGTCGTGCCCGGCGCGCGAAGATCGAGCCGGTCGATCGTCCACGATTGGGCGTCGGCATGCAGCTCGGCCGCAAGATTCTGCAATGGACGCCCGCCCAGCATCATCTGCTCGGCGCTGAACTCGATTTGCGCCGGAATCGGAGCCTGCGGGATCGCGGCCATGAAAGCCCGCAGCCCCGGCAACAACCGGATCGGCTCGCCGGCGTTATTATCCCTGGCGACAAGCTTGTCGGCATCGAGCTGCCGCGCGGAGAGCACGGCATGCAGCAGCGGCGATCCTCCGAACCGAATATCCGCAATCCCTGAGAATTTCAGGGCGCTCTCTTCCGCGCCGTAGCTGGCATCGAGCTGCTCGAGCCGGGCGGCGGCCGGATCGGCCTTGATCCTGGCCGATATCCGCCACGGCGCCTGCGACGCTTCACCACTGGCGCTTCTCGGCCTGGCGGCGGGAGGAGCGGCGAGTATCACCGCGCCTTCGAAGCGCGGTGCACGCGCCTCGAAGCTGAGCACGCCATCGAGATCGGCGGATAATGCACGCTCGCCTGGATCGATGTTGAGATGGACACGGGTGCCGCTGGCATCGGCGCTCTGACCGGACGACACCCGAAACGGGTAACGCTTATCGGACAACATGAAGCTGCCGTCGCCGCGCACCGCTCCAGCCAGCGAGCGCACGTCTCCACTGAAGGCGATTTCGCTCAGCTCAAGCGTGCTGCGGCTGGCGGCGTCATGCAGCGCGATACGGCCGGTCAGATTCAAGCGGTCGATCGCCAGCGATCCCAGATTGAATTTTCCGGTCGACACCGGCCAGTCGATCCGGCCCGAGGAATCGAGACCGAGATCGAGCGCCATGCCGCCGATCGTCAATTCGGTGGCGCGCCATTCGCCGCGCATCAGCGAGCCCAGGCTGAACTCCACATCGAGCTTGTCGGCGCGAACCTTGCCGAGATCGTTGGCGCCGCCGACCGCCACCGAGCGCAGCCGCAGCGACGGCGCCGGCAGCAGGCGCGCACTCAGCTCACCGCCGACGCGCACCGGTGCGCCGACCACCCGCGTGGCCTCGGTCTCGAATTGCGGCCGGAATTGATTCCAGTCGATGAAGTACGGCCCGATCAGCGCGGCGATCAGCGCGATAATAAAGGCAATCGCCAATCCGAGCAGCGTCGTCTGCACGGTGTCTCCTCTTGAGCACGTTCCGGCGCGTTGGTCTTGCGCGGCATGACGCGGTCCATCCGCCAGGCCGCACTCGCCACGATGGTGACCCGGAGCCACCCCGCCCGCCGCCGCGCTCTGCAATCAGCGCCGGAGCCATACATATATAGAGATAACCGCGGCCAAGTCACAATAACTTCGCGCGATGGTTGATGGCAGCGTGGATTTCAAATTCCTATGAGATGGCCGAGGGGTGGTTTAGGAACTTCAAACCCAAAAGCCGCACTGGAATCGACGTTTTGCAGTGTCCCCTTGAGTTCGAAGCTCTCGCATCAAAGGGTACCGCAAGGACAAGCAAACGCTGAAAGCCGTCACCAGCTTGCCGGCAGCCTCTTCAGGCCACGCAATACAAAGGTCGGCCGCCATTCCGGATTCTCGGCGTCGTCCAGCCGCAGATCCGGCAGGCGGCGCAACAGGGTCGCGATCGCGACCTCCGCCTCGATGCGCGCAAGCTGGGCGCCGAGGCAAAAGTGAATGCCTCCGCCAAACGACAGCGGACGGATGTTGGGCCGGGTGATATCGAGACGTTCCGGCCGGTCGGGATAGACCGCCGGGTCGCGATTGGCCGAGCCGAGCAGGCAGAGCACGCTTTCGCCTTTCGGGATTTTCTTGCCGCCGAGGTCATCGATGTCTTCCAGCGTTACGCGGCCGGTCAACTGCACCGAGGAGTCGTAACGCAGGAACTCCTCGATGGCGTTGGTGATGAGGGTGGGATTGGCCTTGAGCAGCGCGAGCTGATCGGGATTGCGATGCAGCGCCAGCAAGCCGTTACCGATCAGATTGACGGTGGTCTCGTGGCCGGCGACGAACAGCAAATTAATGTTGGCGGTGAGTTCTTCATTGGACAGTTTGCTGCCGTCTTCCTCGGCGTGCACCAGCTGCGTGGTCAGATCGTCGCCGGGCTGCTTGCGCCGCAGCTCGAACAGATGCTGGAAATACATCTGCGCCATTGCGATGCGGGCGTTGCCGGCCTTGATCTCATCCGGCGTCATCGGCACCGGCTCGAGCACGCGCCCGCTGTCGCGCGAACCGGCATAGAATGCCTCGCGATGCTCCGGCGGAATTCCCAGCATGTCGCAGATGATCGTGACCGGCAGACGGAAAGCGAAATCCTCAATCAAGTCCATTTTGCCCTGAGGGACGATGCGATCCAGCGTTTCATCGACGATCTGCTGAATCCGCGGACGCATATCCTCGACCCGTCGTGCGGTGAACGCTTTCACCACCAGCCCGCGCAGCCGGGTGTGGTCAGGCGGGTCCTGCTGCAGCATCAAGTGGCTCATGTTGCGAAAGACCGGCTCTTTCATGATGTCCGGCCCATAGCGCCGGATCGTGCGCTCGACATAATCCTTGCCGAAGCGCTTGTCGCGCAAAACCAGACTGGCTTCGGCGTGCCGGCTCGCGACGAACATGCCGAGCGGCGTGAGATGCACCGGGTCGCTGGTGCGCAGCCGCGCGTAATGCGGATAGGGATCCCTGATGAAGTCCGGCGACAGAGGATTGAACATCGGCTCAGTCTGCGCAGTCTGAACATGCTCGTTCATGGTGACCTCAATGAGTTGCCGCGCTGAAACGTCTGCATTTGAGCGCATTGACGCCTTCAAAGGCCGGACGGGGTGTGGTCATCCGGACATTTCAATACACTATTGTATCGAGTTGCATTTTGACCTAAAACAGCAGGATGTCAAGAGTTCGAACGAGACCGACCCGGGACGATACCTGCGAAAAGCTGTTTGAGGCGGCGGCGCGCGTCTTCGAGGAACAGGGAATCGGCAGCGCCAGCATCGAAGGCATCGCGGCTGCGGCCGGCTTCACGCGCGGGGCGTTTTATTCGAATTTCAAGAGCAAGGACGAGTTGATCATCGCCATGATCGAGGATCACGTCGCACAATCCATTCGACGCAATCTCGATCTTCTCGCCCGGCACAAAACCATCGCGGATTTTATCGATGCGCTGAAGGCCATGGACCGTAGCCAGCAGGATCCGCTCGGCCGTTCTCCGCTTTTGCACATGGAGATGATCCTGTTTGTCGCGCGCGCCGAAAAGCGCAGGCCCGAACTCGCCAAGCGCCTGCGAGCCCGGAGAAAACTGGTCGCCGATATCGTCGAGACCACGTTGAAAAACAGCGGGAAGAACGGATCGCTGAATCCAACCTGGACCGGCGCGATACTGCTGGCACTCGAGGACGGCTTTCGTCTGCACCGTCTGATCGATCCGGAAACCACACCGGCTGATAGCTTCCTGCGTGCCATCAGTGACCTGCAGAGAGCCATGGGAATTTCAGCCGCCTGAACCCGCGCTTGGTGCAGCGCCGAGATCCCCTCAGTGCACGGTCGCGGCCACGCGGCGCGCTTCATGTTCTCAGGCAGCGCCAGCTCAACCCTGCGCTCTGTGCAACTGGCCCGCGACCGCGCGAATTTTGCGTGGTGACGCCATCCAGATCGCGAATGCCGACAATCCGCTCACCGCGATGCCGATCGCAAACGCGATGGTATAATTTCCCCAGAGGTCGTGCAGCAAGCCGGTGAGCCAGGGGCCCGCGGCGCCTCCGGCGAGGGCTGCGAGCATCACGCTGCCGAAAATACTGCCGTAATGTTTGCCCTGAAATATCTCGACAACCACCGCACCCAGGATAGAGGTCAGGCCGTAGCCGAGCACGCCCTGCGCCAGAACCATCATGTAGACCAGCATCAGGGAGGGAATCTGCGCCAGCGCGATCAGTGCCGCAAAGCAGATGACAAAACCCATGCAGCTCGCGGTCCAGATCCATTCGCGCCCCAGCCGATCGGAGAGGTGTCCGAGCACGATCTGGCCGGGAATACCGAGCAGGCTGACCGCGCCCAGAGCCCAGACCGCGACGCTCGGACCAAAGCCGATGTCCAGAAGGTATTTGGTCTGGTGAACCTGCACCGCGTACCAGATATACAATCCGCAGAAATAGCCGAGCGCGAGCCACCAGAACCGTGCCGTGCGAACTGCGCGGCCCAAGGTCCAGTCGATGCCGGCCCAATCGTGATCGACGATATAAGATACCGGCTTCGCGGACGCCGAAGGTGCAGCGTCGCCATCCGGCCGAAGCCCGATGTCCTCCGGCCGCTTGCGCAGCAACAGGTTGATCGGCGCCAGCACCACCAGAACCACAATACCGATCGCGGTGCAGGCGGTTCGCCAGCCGGTCTGCTCGATCATGTGCTGCGCCCATGGCAGCAGGGTGATGGAGCCGATACCAACGCCGGCGAATGCAAGGCCCATCGCCAGGCCGCGCCGGCGATTGAACCAGTTGGGCAGAAACAGGGATTGACCGGAGTAACCGAGACAGACGCTTCCGGAGCCGACCATGACGCCGATCGTCAGATACAGATGCCACGGCCGCGTCGTCAGCGGCGCCAGCAGCAAGCCTCCCGCCATCAGCGCGACGCCGAGTTCCATGACCGCACGCGGACCAAAGCGATCCATCATGCGGCCGATCAAGGGACTGACGGCGCCGGACACCAGAAAGCCGAACGAGAAGGCGCCCGCCGTGACGCCGCGTTCCCATCCGAACTCATCGACGATGGGTGGAAAGAACAGCGAAAACGACGTGCGGGCGTTGACGCCGATCGCCATGGTGACGAACGTCACGATGACGATGATCCAGCCGTAAAAAAAAGGAAGCCGCATTGGATTATCTTGTCATTCGGGGGGCTGGTCCTTCGGACCATCCCGGGATGACGCCGTCAATCATCTTTATGGTGGACGCATGCAAGATGTCGCGGATTGGCTAGCCGCCGTCTGGCAATGTCGGTCATGCCACCCGGTAACGCGCCATGACCTCCTGGTCCGGCTCGTAGCCGAGCCCCGGCCCTTCGGGCACCGCGACCGTGCCATTCGCATCGACATCGACATGGCCACGCCAAAGACATGCGGCGCGATTCATGTAGAAAACTTCGATGAACGAGCCATCGTCACGCAGCGACATCAGCTGCAGCGTCGCCAGCAGGCCAGGCCCAAAATATGGCGAATGCGGTGCGAGCTTTATGCCCATTTCATCGGCCAGCGCAGCCACTTTCATATATTCCGTGATGCCGCCGACCTTGGTCACGGAGGGCTGTGCGTAGCTCACGGCGCCCGCGGTCATCATCTGGCGAAATTGATGGACCGTACAGGCATTCTCGCCGGCGGCGATATTGAGCCCACCTTTTACGCGCACCTCTGCCAGGGTCGCGAAGTCCTCGGGCGGCCACACCGGCTCCTCGAGGAACATCGGCGCGGCCGCTCGACAAGCTTGCGCGAATGCGATCGCCTCCGTTCCGTCCAAAGGGCAATTCATGTCGACCATCAGCGGGACGCTGGCGCCGATCGCCTGCCGCGCCGCAAATACGGCGGGCGTGGTCGTCTCATGCAGCTTGATTGCTGTGTAGCCACGCCGCATGGCGGTCTGGCATTCGCCGGCAACGGCTTCCGGCGTTCCGATCCGAAGCAGGCTCGCGTAAGCCGGAATCCGCGCTCGCTTGCTTGTCCCGATCAAGCGATGCAACGGCACCCCCTTCACTCTTGCAGCAAGATCCCACAGCGCGATGTCGAGCCCGGAGATCGCAAACATCGTAATGCCATAGCGACCGAACAGATGCAGATTGCGCTGGATCCGATCCATGAAAGCAGGAATGCCCTCGGCATCCGGAGCTTCGAAGCCGCGGGCCTGCGGCGCAATCATCTCGTCAACGGCTGTCATAGTTGTCCGCGGGCAGACATAGGCAAAGGCATCGCCCCATCCGGTGAGGCCTGCATCGGTCGAGACCTCGACGATAATCATGTCGAGCGCGGCAATTGCCGAGGCGCCCTGCCTGAAACTCGCCGCACCTGCGTCGAAAGGGATACGGACGTGGTGTGCCTTGAGGTCTGTGATCAGCATGCGAGCCTCCCAATTTACCGCAAGGTCGCGCCCTCAGGGACGTCGTGTCCAACGAGCGGCGTTGACGGCACCGGCCGGAACCTTGCCATTGATAATCGCCTCCACCTGACCAACGGTTTCAAGCGACTGGCTTTCGATCGCCGGCGGCGTTAGCCCGCCAATATGCGGTGTCGCGATGACATTGGGAAGCTTCGCCAGTTCCGGTGTCGGCATCTGATCCCGGGCGCGGCCGACGTCGATCGCCGCTCCGGCAATGCGGTTCTCGCGCAGCGCAGCTGTTAACGCAGCCTCATCGACGAGATTGCCGCGGGACAGATTGATAAAGAATGCGTACGGCCGCATCTGCGCGAAGGCGGCCTGCCCGATCAGATTCTCGGTACTTTCATTGGCCACCGCGAGACAAACCACGTAGTCGGAGCGCTTCAGAAGGTCTTCGAGTGGCACATGCTTGATGCTTGCGTCGCTGACGGTCGCAAATGGGTCGGCGACCAGAACCTCCATGCCGAGCCCGATGCCGATCCGGGCAAGGTATTGGCCGATGCTGCCGTAGCCAACGATGCCGAGGCTGCTTCCGGCCAGCTGCCGCCCCATCACGATCTCCGGTTTCCGCTCCGAATGGTAATCCGCGGTGGCACGCGAAACTCCGCGCGACAGGTCGACCATGAAGCCGAGCGCCAGTTCCGCAACGGATTGCACGAAGCCGGGCCCGGCGCGCGTGACCAGCACTCCCGCCGCGGACGCGGCCTCGACGTCGATGTTGCGGATGTCGACCGCGCAGCGAACGAATGCCCTTAGCTTTGGCAGCCGCGGGAAAATCTCGCCCGGCCCTTCTGTGAGACGGTCGGCCAGGATGATATCGGCATCGCGCGCGGCGTCGATCAGGCCGGCCGCATCCAGCGCGTCGTCACCTTCATGCAGCACAACCTGGGCCACGGCTTGCAGAGCGTTCAGGCTGCGCTCGCCGTAGTATTGACGCCTGAACTCGGGCGTATGGGTCAGCAGAACTTTCAACATCAAACGGTCCCCCTCAAGGCTATCGTCAGTAACCGAAGGCGCGCGGCAGCGCCGTACTGATACCGGGAATGAAGGCGATCACCAGCAGGCACAGGAACAGCAATCCGAGATAGCCCATGATCGGCTTGACGGTCTGTTCGATCGGTACGTTGCCGATCAGGCAGGCGCCATAAAGCCCGAGACCAAGCGGCGGAGCAAACAGGCCGAGCCCCATCGAAATCACAAGTACCACGCCGAAATGCAGCGGATCGATGCCGAGCTTGACCGCAACCGGAAGCAGCAGCGGCCCAAAGATAATAAGGGCGGCCGCGCCTTCAAGCACGGAACCCATGACGATCAGCACCGCGATCGACAGCAGCATGAACAGCCACGTGCCGTGGGCGCCCGACAGCGAAAGCATCAAGTCGCCTACCGCATGCGGCACTTGCTGCAGCGTAAGGACGAAAGCGAGCGATTGCGCGGCGGCGACGATAAACAACACCAATCCGGAGCGCGTGGCGGCCTGCACGAAGCTGGACGCCGCGGTCTTGAAGCTGAGTTCGCGGAACACCAGACTGCCGATGACGATGGCATAGGCCACGGCGAACGCCGAAATCTCCGTTGCGGTCGCGAACCCGCTCTTGAAACCGGCGAAGATCATGAAGATCAAGCCGAACGATGCGATCGCGCCGCTCCAAAGGCCCGACATCGGAATCTGCGGTTCGATCTCCTCGACCGATGCAGCACGTTTTCCGAAGATGATCGACACTGCGATCAGCGCCAGCGCCATCAGGCTGGCCGGCAACAAGCCGGCGACGAACAGGCCGCCGATCGACAGGTTGGCGACGAATCCCAGGATGATCAGGTTGATGCAGGGTGGAATGGTTTCCGCCATCACGGCAGACGCCGCCAGCAATGCCACCGCGCTGCCCGGATTCTGCCGGGAACGGCGGGCCGCGGGGATCAGGACAGAGCCCACCGCTGCGACGTCGGCCATCTTGGAGCCGGAGATGCCCGAAAACAGCACCATCGATGTCACCATCACGACGTTCAGACCACCGCGCATGCGCCCCACGGCACGCTGCAACAGTTCAATCAGGCGAACCGACATGCCGTTCGCCTCCATCAGATAGCCGACAAGGATGAAGAAGGGGATCGCGAGCAGCACGAAATTGTCGATGCCGCGCGCCATCTGCTGCGCGAAGATGACGCCGGGCAGCGTGCCTTCCACCCAAATGAAAGTCAGGGCCGCCAGCGCCAGCGCAAAGCCGATCGGCAATCCTCCGAACAGCGTGATGAAAAAGCCCACCATCATCAGCGTTCCCGACGACGGCACCGAGGCCGGGCCCAGGAAATCCCACGCCAGATAGAGACCAACGATCAGGCCCGTCGCAACCGTTCCGCCGATGATGTCGCGGACGGGGCGCGCGCAAAAAAGATTGGCTGCGAAAACCGTCATGAACAGCGCGCCGGCACCCATCGGGTAGAAAGTCAATTCCAGCGGCAGGCCGGAGCCGGAGGTCTGCCCGGTGGTCAGCCAGCCGAGCTTGATGGCGTTGAACGCCACGTAGCCCGAAATCACGGTCACGAGCAGCGCGCCCACGGCATCCACCACGCGCCGGGCCGCAGCCGGCAGCATGTCGATGAAAAACGCCACGCCAAGATTCTCAGCTCGGGCCAGCGCGCTGGCGGCGCCAAAGAAGCTCGACCCAACCATGAGGCCGCGCGCCACATCATCGGCCCATTCGACCGGCGCATTGAACAGGAAGCGCAGCAACACCGAACCGCAGACGACCAGAAGGTCGGCCGCGAGGAGGATCGCCGCCGTTGCGTCGCTTATGGCGAGCAGCGGGATGATGATCCGGTGGCCGCCGCTGTGCGAAGGCGCGGCGCCTGACATGGTCTGTACCCTCAAGCCTGGGTCGCGCGGATCATGTCCACCACGGGTTTGGCTTCGGGGCGGGCCTTCACGAAATTGTCGGTCTGCGGAAGCACGCGCTTGCGGAATGCTTCCTTGTCGCATTCGACAATCGTGACGCCTTTGTCCACGAGATTCTTGAGCGCTTCCTTCTCCATTTCAAGACCGTGCGTACGGGTATCGGCCGCCGCCTTTTTGGCCGCGTCGAGAAATCCTTCACGCAGTTTCGGATCCATCCGATTGAATGTCGCTTCGCTGAAATACGTCGCGAGCGGCGAGAAATTATGCTGCGTCAGCGCGTAGTGCTTGGAAGTCTCGTAGAACTTGCTGGCGAGAATGGTTGGCGGGTCATGCTCCAGCCCGTCGAGCACGCCGGCCTGCAACGCCGTGTAGATTTCACCGAACGCCAGCGGCGTCGCGGCAGCGCCCATCAGGCGAAGACACTCGGTAATGACGGGATTCGGCAGGGTTCTGATCTTGAGGCCGGCCAGATCTTCGGGACCCTTTACAGGCTTCTTGGCAAGCACGCTACGCGAACCGAAATTATAGGCCCAGGAGATGATGCGGATGTTTGCGCCCTTGAGCAGAGCATCCTCGATCGGCTTGGACGCGCCGGCGTCGAAGGCTTTGGTCTGTTGTGGAAAGCTGGAGAACAGGTAGCCGAGGTCAAAGGTGCCGACCAGAGGCACAAGATTGGCCGAGATCGATGAGCCCGACACCATCAGGTCGATCACACCGAGCTTGACGGAATTGATGACATCGATTTCCTGACCGAGCTGGTTGTCGGGAAAGAAAGCGACTTCGATCTGCTCGCCGAGCCCGTTGGCTTTCAGATTTTTGACCAGATTGTCGTAATAGACCCGGCCGTTGGCATATTTGGGATCGTTGGGAAGCGACGATGAACATTTCATTTTCATCGTCGCAGCCTGCGCACGCCCGATGATGGCGGGCGAGGCTGCGAGCCATGTGACCGCAAACGTCGACGATTGCAGGAACAGCCGGCGGCTGACGGACACGGGTTTCATGGTGTTTCCTCCAGAGCGCGTTTTCTTGCGCCGCTATTGGTTTGCGGCCGTTCGCTTATCATTGGTCGTAAATGTATGACTAAACGGAAGCGCGTTGCAAGGCGGGAATATTGTCGAGGGCTCAAACATGCCAAGCGAGACGTCGGGCGATTCGAGCGATCACTCAACATCCACCTTGTGCGCTTCATGTCCGAAATAGGCGCGCTCGATCCGCTGCGGCAGGTTCGCTTCGCCGGTCGGCGCTTCCAGCACGATGTGCCCCTGCACCAGCGCGTAGACGCGGTCGGCGGCGGCGAGCGCCTTTTCCAGCAATTGCTCGACCAGCAACACCGCGGTGCCTTGCGTGCGCAACTGGCCGACGACGTTGAGCACGCGATTGACCAGCACCGGCGACAGGCCGGCCGACGGCTCGTCGAGCATCAACAGCCGCGGGCGGCGTACCAGTCCCTGCGCCACCGTCAACATTTGCTGTTGCCCGCCGCTCAGTGCGCCGCCGCGCTCGTGGCGCTTCTCGGCGATCTCCGGAAAGAACGACAGCGCTTCCTCGACCCGCGCCGCGCGTTCGCCGCGCGGCAGGTCGTAGCCCGCCAGCAACAGATTGTCGGTGACGGAAATCTGCGTGAACACGCGATGTCCTTCGATAACGTGCACGAGCCCGGCGCGCGCCGCCTCGCGCGGCGTGGCGTTGGTCATGTCGCGGCCACCGAAGCGCACATGTCCCGCGTTGACCGGCAGCAATCCCGACAGCGCGCGCAGCATGGTGGTCTTGCCGGCGCCATTGGGGCCGAGCAGCGCCACCACCTCGCCCGGCGACACCGTCAAATCGATACCGTGCAGCACGCGGATCTTGCCGTATCCGGACTCAAGCCGGCCGACGGCGAGCAGTGGTTCAGGCACCGAGGTAAGCACTGACCACCTCCTTGTGGACGCGAATCTCGGCAGGCGTTCCGGCGGCCAGGGTGCGGCCGAGATTGAGCACGGTGACCTGGTCGCAGATGTCGAAGATCAGGTCGGCATGATGCTCCACCAGCAGCACGCCGGCCCCGCGCCGGCTGATCGCCTTGATCAGCGCCGCCAGACGCTCGATCTCGTCGCTGGAGAGGCCGGCGGCGGGTTCGTCGAGCAGCAGGAAATCCGGCTCCAGCATCAGCGCCCGCGCGATCTCGATGAAGCGCAGTTCGCTGTGCTGCAGTCGGTCGGCACGGACGTCGGCCAGCGTTTCAAGTCCGACCACGCCGAGCAGCGCGCGGGCCTTGGCGCCAAGCATGCGCTCGTCGCGCTGGTTTCGCGGCAGCGCCAGCAGCGCTTCGACGAACGTCGCCCTCCCCTCGATGGTGCCGCCGATCATGACGTTCTGCAGCACCGAGGCCTCACCGATCACGCGCGGCGTCTGGAAGGTGCGGGCGATGCCGCGGGAGGCACGCAACGCAGGCATGCCCGGCGGCAACATGTCCTCTCCCAACGTCATCGTACCGGCCTTGGCGGCGTAGTAGCCCGAGATCACGTTCAGGGTCGTGGTCTTGCCGCTGCCATTCGGGCCGATCAGGCCGTGGATCTGCCCGGGCTTGACATCGAGATCAAGGCCGTCGATGGCGCGCACATTGCCGAAACTCAGCGCGATGCCGCGCAGACTGAGAGTCCGGCCGCCCGTGCTCGCACGCACGATACCGCCGAGCGTGGCTGGACGTGGAACGATGGCGCGGTTGCTCGCCAGCGGACGGCGGTTGCGATAGTCCAAAAGTGCCGCGATGCCGCCGGGCATCGCCAGCACGATCACCAGCAGCAGCACGGCGTAAAGGAAGGTCGACCACGCCGCCAGCGGTGCTGCGACCTCCGGCAGGATGGTCAGGATGATGGTCCCGAGCATCGGGCCCAGGATCGAGCCGCGTCCGCCGATCAGGATCGCAATGAAGAACAGGATCGACAAATCGAAGGTAAATGCGTCGGGCGTGATGTAGGTCTGCAAGCTCGCGAACAATCCGCCGGCAATCGCCGCCAACGCGCCGGCGAACAGAAAGATCGCGATCAGCATGCGCGGCTTCGAAATGCCGGTGGCTTCCGCCGCGACTTCGGCGTCGCGGACCGCGATCAAGGCGCGGCCGAACCGGCTGTGAGCGACGTTGGCGCTCATCCAGGTGCAGAAAGCGGCGAACGCAATGCAGAGATAGTAGTAGCCCCACGCGGTATTGAACGGCGCCGGAAATTCCGGGCCGACAATGCCGATGCCGCCGCCGGTGACGCTCTGCCAGGCCAGCGCAATCTGGGTGACGATGGTGGCGAAGCCGAGCGTCGACATCGCGAAATAGAACGTGCGCAATCGCAGCGCCGGCAGGCCGACGATCACGCCGAACACGGCGCCGACGAAAGCTGCGATCGGCAATGCCCGAACACCGGCACCGGCGGCATGACATTGCCGGCCACCAGCACGCTGGTGGTGTAGGCGCCGAGGGTCAGCAGCGCGACATAGCCGATGGCGAGATGCCCGGCGAAGCCGACGACTAGGTTGAGGCCGGAGACCAGCACCCAGTAGATCGCCGCCCGGGTGCCGATCAGCGCCCAGTAGTCATTGCTGGTGAACGGCAGGATCATCGCGACGGCGAGGATACCCATAAACGGCGCGAGCTGCGGCAGCATGGCGCGAAAGGCGCGGGTCTCGCTGCGTGTAAGGGGCGTCGTGGTGACGGCGGTCATCACACCCTCCGTGCCGTGGCCGCGCCGAACAGGCCTTGCGGCGCCGCCAGCAAAACCACGATGAACAGCGTGAACACCGCCACCGAAGAGAAGATGCCGCCGACCAGGAAATTCGCGGCCTGTTGAAACAGGCCGAGCGCGATGCCGCCGATGATGGCGCCACGATTGTTGCCGAGGCCGCCGAGCGCCACCGGCACGAAGCCATAGAAATTCAGCAGCGCGCCATTGGCAAAGAAGGCCAGCAGCAGCTCGCCGCCGGAAAATCCGGCGACACCGCCGATCATCCCGGCGAGCGCGTAGCTGGCGACGCGCAGATCGCGCTCGGGCAGGCCAAGCGCGCGCGCGGCGAAATTGTCCTCCGCGATCGCCATGAACGCGCGGCCCACCAGCGTGCGGCGATAGAGATATTCGAGGCCGATGATGGTGATCGCGCAGGCCACCACCGGCAGCCAGAATTTTTCGTCAAACACCCCACTGCCCCACCCGACCAGCCGCGGAAACGGCTGCGGTTCGGTGCCCCATTTGATTGCCGCCACCTGCTGGATCATCAGCGCCAGCGCCAGCGTGGAGAGCACATAAAGATGCTGGTCGAGGCTTTTCAGCACCGGCCGCACCGCAACGAACTCGGTGATGACCCCAATGATCGCGCATCCGAGCAGCGTCAGGAGGAAGCCGACCAAGATCGGCATGCCCATCTTCAGCGTGAACATCGAACCGAACACGCCGCCGAGCATGGCGAGCTGGCCGGCGGTGAAGCTCATCACCCGCGAGGTCGAGAACATGGTGTTGTAGGTGACGCCGACGAGCGCGTAGATCGCGCCCGCGGCCAATCCGGATGCGAGTATCGAGGCGAGCATCTGCCGCGGTCTCCGCGCTACCGCTAGGTGTAGCCCGGCGCCAGCGCGAAAGTGCCGTTCTTGGCGGTGGAGGCCTCCGACATCACGATCTCCTCGGTCGGATAGCCATTGTGCTGGGTCGGTGTGAACGTGTAGTTGCCGAAATAGCCCGGATATTTCGACAGCGTGTTCCAGTATTTGACGATGCCTTCGCTGTCAGTCGAACCGCTTTCGGCGACGCCCTTGGCGATCAGCTCGATCGCATCGATGCCGCCCGCGACCCACCACAGCAGCGTATCGTTGAGCACCACATTGGCTTTGACGAGGCGATCGACGAGATCCTGGCTCTTGGCCGGCAGCTTGCCGGCGGCATCGTAGCTGCAGCTCTTGTAGCCGATGGCATACACCTTTTTCCAGTTGGCGGGCTTCTCGACAAGCCCGGCGAGTTCGCCCGAGGCCATGGACGGATGACCGACGAACGAAACGTCCCAATTCATCGCGGCGCGGGTGTTGAACATTCGCGCTTCCATGCCGGTGGAGACGCTCCAGACCACGATCACCTCGGCGCCGGCGTTCTTGGCGCGCAGCATATCCGGTGTCATGTCGGGCTGGGTCGAATCGATATTGGCCTGATAGACTACATCGGCGCCGTCCTTCTTGAACGCCGTCACAGATGCGCCGACCGCGGTCACGCCATAGCCCGTGGTGTCGCCGATCACGGCCACCTTTTTCACCTTGAGAATATTGAGGCAATAATTGCGGACCGCGTCGTCCCATTGACTGTTCGAAGGCGCCATACGGAAGGCATTGGGGAATTTGGCGGGGTCGATCAGGCTTTCGACCACGCAAGGATGGATATCCGGAATCTTGGCGCGCGCCATGATCGGCGTGGTGGCAAGCGCCTCACCCGAATTCAGCGGCCCCCAGATCGCGTGGACCTTGGCCTGGCTGATCAATTCCTGGGTGGCGTTGACCGCCTTGGTCGGATCGCCCTGGGTGTCGCGAATGATGGCCTCGATCTTGCGGCCCTTGACGCCGCCGGCGGCGTTGATGGCATCCACCGCGAAGTTGACGCCGCGGTTGAAACCGATAGTCGGCGCCGAGCTCGGCCCGGTCATCGCGGCAAGGCAGCCGATCTTGATCGGCTCGGACTGGGCTAAAGCGGGCTTTGGAAATGAAAATGTCGCAGCCCCGAGCGCACCGGCGCTGCCCAATAAAACGTCACGACGTGAAATGGCCATGTAATGCTCCCGATGTTTCCTTTTGCAGGCGCCCGTCTTGGCTGCGGGCGTCCCGGTCATTTTCGGCTTGTGGCCGATATTTTGGTTTGGCGAGTCAAATTTGAGCCTGATGTGGACGCAATGTCCAGAGGTTCTGATCGATAGGTGTCATGTTGCGGGAAAGCGTTCGCTCACGGCGACGATATCCAGCCAAAAGCGAAGGGCCGAATCGGAGAATGCGTGTCCTGTTAATCCCCGGGGTTCGGGCCGCAAGCCATCGCGCTCGATATGAGAAGCGGTAACGCTGCAAATTCAGCCTGCGCATGCCGACGCCTGGCATCCCGCGGTGGCGAACCCGTCCGCAAATCTCCCTTAATGCGGGCGATTAACGAGCCCATTAAACGTACCGAGCCCAGCCTCCGATCTCTCCCGACCAGATAACGCTCATATGACGCAAGCCTGTCAGGCTGCCTGCAATTCGGAAGATGAGACGACCTGCCGGTCAACGCAGCAACATCTCAAGAGGCACTGAAAGCGCGAACACTATGAGGTGGAAAATGCGTTTGGAACACTTCGTTGCGGCGAAAAAGCCGTCCCCAATCCCTGAACCCTCGAGCGAAACAATGTCGCGGTTTATTGAGCGCAGATGGGGTGCGGTTCTCGCCGCTGATGTTGTCGAGTATTCGCGTCTCACGAGCTTGAATGAAGAACGAACCTATTTTCGTTACAAATCCCATCGCCACGAGCTGATTGATCCGAAAATTGCCGAGCACCGCGCGAGGTTCGTCAAATCCACGGGGGACGGAATTCTGGCTGAATTCAGCACGGCGCTCGATGCAGCGCGCTGCGCGATCCAAGTGCAGCAAAGCATGGCTGAGCGCTGCAAGGATGAGGCGAATGATCATCGCATCATTTTCCGCATTGGCCTGAGCTGCGGCAGGATCATCGCCGACCCCGAAGACATTTATGGTCACGAAGTCAACGTGGCGGCGCGTCTGCAAACAATCGCGCCTCCGGGCGGGATCGCAATGTCTGCTCAGGTTGCAGAAACGATTCGAAGCACCTTTCACTTGCCGCTTGAGGATTTAGGCATGCAACAATTTCGGAATATGTTCCGGTCCGTCCACGTCTTTCAGTGCCGGTTTCTGGGCAACGCGGCCTGTTAAAATCCAACAAATTCATTGATTTACAGGGTTTTGACGCTGATTTGACGCCATCGTGAAATTATCGGGCATTCACTAGGGGACGCCAGCCATGCACGGATCAAATCTTTCGGTAATCCACAAACTCGAAAACGCCGAGCCGTTGCTGACCGCCGAGCGCAATCTCGGGGGGATGCGAAATCTGCTCAAGCTGCCCGACTCGTCAAAGTTCGGGGCGGGCAAGAACCCACTGCAATTGCGCCATCTCATGCGGAAGCTGACAGCCCGCATCAGCCGCGAACCGAACTGGCCGAATGAAGAGAATCCGAATCTCCCTTCCGGCTATACCTATCTCCTGCAGTTTATCGCCCACGACATGGTGAACACTTCGATCTCGCTCGCCGCGACCGACGGCCGCCGCTTTGGATTCGAAAATGCCCGGCGGCAGCCGCTAACCCTCGACACCATCTATGGCGGCGGCCCGGACGTCAGTCCGCAGGCTTATGAATTCAGCCAAATCTGCAAGGAGTCTCGCGGGCTCATGCCGCGGACGCGATTACGTCGCGGCCGCGTGCAAAATCGATCGGGATCGACCGCCGGAATGCCGTTCGCGGACATCGGCCGCGCTGCGCCGATCGATGTTGCAGACGACGGAATCAGTAGTCATACAAGCGCCGCTGGGTGTCCACTTACCGAGGCGCTTGTGGCCGACGCACGCAATGAAGATCAAGCTCTCATTGTCCAGATAACGGTGCTGTTCCATCGGCTGCATAATTTTATTCTTGATCAGATAGATTCCAGCCGTGGATCCAAAACTGCTGACGATGCCTATCGGAATTTTATCTCCACGCGGTTCCTTCTGACGCTTATCTATCGACGAATCATATTCAACGACGTGCTCTATCGTCTGCTCGACCCGTCAGTGATCCGATATTATCTCGTTGAGAAGAGGCCGCTTGTCGCTGATGGCGATAGTGGTCGCATTCCCGTCGAGTTTTCTCACGGCGCCTTTCGTTGCGGCCACGCGATGGTCCGGAACAGTTACAAGGTGAGGAGCGAGGACGCCCTTGAGACAGCTCGCGCGATGCAATTCAGTTCTCGGCGCTCGCCTGGCTTTGTCCCGCTGACCGAAGACTGGATCATAAAATGGGAACGGTTTTTCGAGATCAGCAAGCAAACGCCGCCGAACTACAGCCGTCGTCTCGGCCCTAATTTCTCTCCGATCATAAGAAGCGAATTCTTCTTCCCACCGTTGAACTCGAACATGGACGGCGATGGCGATGCCGCCGGGTTGCCGAACCGCGACCTTGTAAGTGCCGTTTATGCCAAGATTTGGTCAGTACCAAAACTCATCGACGCGCTTCGCGCCACGAGTCCCGAACTTTCTCATTTTCTTCCAGGGTACGGCGAATACATCTCACCCCTGAAGAATTGGCTTGAAGCGACAGCAAATCCAACCAGCCTGTCCGAACAATTCGAGCCTGACGACGTATCAGCGCTCGCCGCGGATCCGCCGCTCCCGTTCTTCGTCCTGTTCGAGGCTGCGGCGAAGCATGGCGGCCAGCGTCTGGGCCCGCTCGGTTCGATCATCGTCGCAGAAACGATGATAGCAGCGATGGAGTCCTACCCGTTGCGGGTGGAGAAGTTGGTGTTTGATCCTCGACTCCCATTCAAGGAGCAAGACGAATTGTTCAGGCAGCTTGGGATCACCGACCCGCTTTCAAAAATGCCTGAGATCGAAAATATGGACGATCTTCTGACGTTTATGCAATCCGAAGGACTCCTTGAAGACAAGCAATGAATTCCGCTGCACGGCATGCAGCTCCTGGCAACTACGGAGGATAAGATGGGTGCTACTCTCGAGATTGGCGATGATGTCCTTTGGGGCAAGCTTGTGAAATCGTGGGCCACTGGAAGGAATTATGTCGTTCCAGACGGCGCCCCGTTCCCTATACCGCGGACCCTTGACGATTTGCTGGCGATAGCGAAGAGCATCGATCTGGCGATCACGTTCCCCGATGGAATGGTCGGATTGGCGGTGATTCAGTACAGTCCACAGACCGCTGTGATCAAGCTGCCGCCGAAAGCCATGGTGGAAGACACCGAGGCCCGGCTGCGCGAGCCGAACGCGGTCTATCCGATGCCGAAATTTTACGATGCATTCTTTGGTGTGCCGCTTCCGCGGCTCTCCGTCGACAAACTGTTCGACCTTCACGCCGCTCGCATCGGTGACTATTCGATTCGAAATTGTGGCTGACGGCGGACTCCCCGGCCAGGTCGACATTGATGGCGTTTTATCGGAAGCGAAGGTTCGCCAGTTGAGTCTTTTGAAAATGCGGAGGTGATGATGGGCAACAAGTTGGAGATCAGCGATGATATCCTTTGGGGCAAGCTGGTGAAGTCATGGGCGACTGGCAATAACTATATCGCGCCCAATCGGCCCGCACCGGCGATACCCCGGTCGCAGGAGGAACTGCTCGCGCAGGCTGCGGATATCGGATTAACGATCACGTTTCCCGATGGCATGGTTGGGCTGGAAATTATTCAATACAGCTCCCAGACTGCCGTGATCAAACTGCCGCCGAAGTCCATGGTTGAAGCTGCCGAGGCAGAATTCGAAAAGTCAGGCGCACTTTATCCGATGCCACGATTTTACGACGACTTCTTCGGGGCACGGTTGCCGCAAATGGTCAAAAAGCAGCTATTAGACCTGCATGCCGCTCGTATCGGCGACTATTCCATTCGAAATTGCGGGTGAGTGCAGTGTCGCGGCGACGATTCACCACTGATGATAGAACAGGCCGTCGACCGGGGCGCCGGCGCCCGCGATTCCGTCGCGCAGGCGTGCCCAGCTCTCAGGTTTTGCAATCGGGAAGAGTTGAAGAAACCAGCGGCTCATCGCAGCCGGAGTCGCCGGCTCCTGTACGCACCAGCGATCCCGGACGACGGTAAAAAAGCGATCTAGCTCAGCCGCGGCCTGCTCTTCGCGGCCAAGATGCCAGAGTGCGGCGGCCTTGAAGCCCGGAACGTTCGGGTTGAGATCCCCGGCGAAATCAGCCGCGGCGACGCAGCCTTCGTAGTCTCCGATCATGAAGCGGACCGCGGTGTGGTACGCCCACTGCAGCGCGCTCGGCGCGATTGTCGCATTTTCTCGCAGCATTGAATCGATAATCTCCGCGGCCTCCTTGTCTTGCCCGCAAAACGCATAACAATTTGCCGCCGACACCAGCGTCCAGGGATCATTGTCATTGAGGCGGTGAGCCAGCGGAATATAGATCATCGCCTGCTCGTAGTGCTTCGCCATCGCGTGCGACCATCCAAGACATAACTGGCTGCGGGAATCGAGCGGGTCGAGTCGGACAGCTTCATGTGCATAAGCGAGAGCCTGCATCGTACGGTCGGCGTCCCGAGCCGTGCCGGGCTTTACGATGTGATAGGAATTATTCAACTGCGCGAGGCTGGAATAAGCCGGCGCAAAATCGGGCATCTGCTGCACGACCTGGCGAAACATATCCGCCGCATTGTCCCATCGCTGCGGATCGAAGCCAAGCAACGTGGCCTGACCGAACAGCCAAATATCGTACGCTTTCAGATCGGCGACTTGCCGACTCGTGATCCTGTTCATGCGCTCGGCCGACACATGAACATTAAGCGCAGAGGCGATGCGGCGCACGAGGTTCTGTTGTGACTGGTGCCAATTTTCGAGCGTTAGCGTCAGGCTTTCGCTCCAGAGGTAGGTACCTGTTGCACCGTCGCGCAGTGTCAGCACCAAATGGATTGCCCGGCGGGTTTCATGGCCGCTTGCATCCAGGATGAATTCCTCCTTTGGGCTCTCTGACGC